>Ga0307379_10004999_pt1 | contig 18660 bp, 14 predicted proteins | sample UN2MG_FD_202237 | JGI IMG/M metagenome (GOLD analysis project Ga0307379, IMG submission 202237) | Soil microbial communities from Risofladan, Vaasa, Finland - UN-2 | ecosystem: Environmental > Terrestrial > Soil > Coastal area > Acid sulfate soil | place: Finland: Risofladan, Vaasa | collected... | reverse complement strand
CGTCGGTAAGCATCGACTACGCCGATCCGGCACGTCACGACCGCCGCCGGGGCATGCCCGGGGCGTGGGAGCAGGCCTGGCGGGCCGTCGAGCTGCTCTCGGAGGCGCGGGTGCACCGCTGGCAGCGCGTCAACGTAATGGCGGTCCTCCTCGACGACAACATCGACGACATGCCCGGGCTGGTGGAGATGGCCGCCCGGCGGCAGGCGTATTTCATGGTCCAGCCATACAGCCGCCTGAAGACAGGCTCCGAGGCCTACGCACACCACGACGGGCCGGTGTCGCCTCGCCTGCTGGAGCTGCACCGGCGATGGCCCAACTTCCTGTCCAACCCCCAATACCTCGGCAGGTTCGACGAGTTCCACGGCGGCGGCGTGCCGGACTGCCGCGCCGGGCGAGCGTTCTTCAATGTCGACTCCAACGGGCACGTCGCGATCTGTGTCGAGCGCCGCAGCCGGCCGGTGGCAAACCTGTACCACGACGACATCCGAACCATCCGCAGTCGTCTTCTGAAGGCCGCCAGGCGCAGCTCCTGCCGAAGCTGCTGGTACAACTGCCGGGGCGAGATCGAGAGCCTCTACGGGCTGCGGGGCCTGCTGAAGTCGCTGCCGACGCTGCTGTACGATCGCGGCGCGGCCCCGCTGGCCGGCAGCGCCCGAGCGAGGTTCGATCTGCTCGGCGCCAATACGCGCAATGCACCCGCTACTTGAGGCGGAAAAAGGACGATATAATGTTATGCCCCCCTGCCGGCGGCGCCGGCAGCCGAGGGCCGGATGCTCATGAACGAAGTTATGCTCTCACGGGCGGCGCGATCCGATTTCAACAGGCGGATGCTGCGCCGCGTGGCCTGGAAGGTGGCCAGCTCGGTCGCCCTGGGGGGCCTGTACGCGTGGGACCTGGAGGACCACTGCGTCCTGATTGCTCAGGAGGAGATGCCGCTGAAGGGCCTGGGCAAGGGGTTCGACGGAAGCACGCTGGCCCACGTGTCCGATCTTCACCTCAGCCCGATCGTCCGCGAGGCGTACCTTCAGAGGTTCGTCGACGCGGTCAACGCGATGGAGGTGGACTTCGTCGCCGTCACGGGCGATCTGGTCACCGGCTCGATGGGCTACGCCCGCCGGGTCGCGAGGTTGATTCGCCGCTTTCGGCCCGGGATAGCGACGCTGGCCTGCCTGGGCAACCACGACTACGGCATGTGGCACCCGAACGGCCTTGGCGGCGTGCGCGGCCTGGCCGAGTATCTCTCGGAGCACCTGCTGGACGGCGGCGTCGGGCTGATGAACAACCATTCGCACATCTTCCGCCGCGACGGCGCGGTCCTTCAGTTCGTCGGCGTCGAGGACCTCTGGTCGGACCGGTACGACCCGGTGGCGGCCTTCTCGCGCGTGGACACCTCCCGGCCGGTGGTGGCGCTGGTTCACAACCCCGACGCGGCGCCGCAGTTGGCCTCGCTGGGCGCGCAATGGGTGCTGGCCGGGCACACCCACGGCCGTGACCGAACCAAGCGCAGCTTCCGCCGCTTCCGCAAGGCGGTCTTTCCCGCCTCCCACAGGCACTTCATCGCCGGGCAGTACTCGTTGGGGGCCTCCAACTTCCTGTACGTCAACCGCGGCATCGGTCACGCTCGCCGCCGCGGCCCCGACCACCGCCCGGAGATCACGCTCTTCACTCTCAGGAACCGCTAGCGCCCAGCGCTTGACAAGCCCCCTCGCTTTCCCTAAGAATGGTTTCTGCGCATGCGGAGCGCCTGAACCTGTGCACGGGCAGAGCGTATGAGCTCAAGCGGACGATTCGGCCACTCCCGACCGATGAGTCCCGAACCCCAATCGAATGCTGGTTGAAGGCACGAGCCTATGATCGAAGTCAAGCACCTGACGAAGTGGTACGGCCGCGTCCTGGCCGTCGATGACATCTCCTTTCACGTTGACAAGGGCGTAATCGTGGGGTTCCTGGGCCCCAACGGCGCCGGCAAGAGCACCACGCTGAAGATTCTGACGTGCTACCAGCCGGCCACCAGCGGTACGGCTACCGTTGACGGATACGACGTGCTGGGCGAGTCGATGGAGGTTCGGCGCCGCGTGGGCTACATGCCCGAGTCGGTGCCGCTGTATCCCGAGATGCGCGTGCGGGAGCTGCTGATGTTCGTGGCGGCGCTGCGCGACGTGCCGCGCGGGGATCGCAAGTCGGCCGTCGCGCGCGCGGCAGAGCGGTGCTGGCTGACCCAGCCGGACGACGTGATGCGGCGGCGCGTCGGCGAGCTTTCGCGCGGCTACCGCCAGCGCGTGGGGCTGGCTGAGGCCATGCTGCACGACCCGCCCGTGCTCGTACTCGACGAGCCGACGATCGGACTGGACCCCGCGCAGATCCGGGCGGTGAGGGACCTCATCCGCGAACTCGGCCAGGACCACACGATCATCCTCTCCAGCCATATCCTGGCCGAAGTGGAGCAGACCTGCAAACACCTGATCATCATCGCCGGCGGTCGGATCGCGGCTGCCGGCTCGCCGGGAGAGCTTCGCCAGCGCGTGCTCGGCCCGTCCAGGATCATCGCGGAGGTCAAGGCGGACGACGCGGCGACGATCGTGCCGGCCGTCAACGCGCTGTCCGGCGCGCGCGAGGTGGCGTCCGGGCGGGCGGGCTCATGGACGCGGCTGACCATCCAGGGCGACGCGGGCGCCGATCTGCGGTCGGAGGTCTTCAAGCTCGCGCGCGAGAAAGGCTGGCAGATGCGCGAGCTTCGCCGCGAGGTCGGCTCACTCGAGGACTTCTTCGTCCAGATCACCTATGAGCAGAACGTGCGCCTAGGCCAGCGGACCGCCGCAACGGCGTAGCGGCAGCGCGGACAACACCGCGGGAGTAAGATGATGCGAAAAGCGATTGTCCTGGCCCGCCGGGAGCTGGGAGGCTACTTCTTCAGCCCGATGGCCTACGGCATCGGGGCCCTGTTCCTGGCGGTCAGCGGCGGGTTCTTCTTCTTCGGCTTCCCACTGTTCAACATCGACCCGGTCTTTCAGCCCGGGGCGGAGGCCTCGCTGCGGCAGTTGTTCATGGACCTGGCGTACATCATGGTGTTCATCGCCCCGCTGCTGACAATGCGGCTGATGAGCGAGGAGTACCGCAGCGGCACGATCGAGAAGCTCACCACCGCGCCGATCAGCGAGGCGGCGGTCATCGCGGGCAAGTTCATCGGCGTGATGGTCTTCTACGCGATCCTGCTGTCTCCGACGCTGATCTTTCTGGCCCTGGTGGGCGTGTACGGCCGGCCGGACGCGGGCGTGGCGGCCACCGGATACCTCGGCATGCTCCTGCTGGGGGCGGCGTTCCTGGCCGTCGGCATCTTCACGTCCACGCTGACTCACTACCAGATTCTGGCCGCCGTCGCGGCGATGGCGATCCTGGCGTTCTTCTCGCTGCTGATCCAGCCGATCGTGGCACACGCCCCCGAGCCGATCAGCCGCATCGCCGCCAGGATGAACATCATGACCTATTTCAAGGACTTCGCCAGAGGCATGCTCGACACGCGCGGGCTGGTGTACTTCCTCGGCGCGGCGGCCATCTTCCTGTTCCTCAGCGTCAAAGCCCTGGAGTCTCGACGATGGCGATGACACAGTCACCGGTATCGCAGCAGATGCTCAGTCCCCGTGAGGTCCTGCCGGCCGCCCTTGTGTCCATGGTGCTGGCCGCCGCCGGGATCGTCGCAGCCGTCCTGTGCATCTGGCGGTATTCCGATCAGACCTGGCTGGTGTACACGGCCGTGATAATGGCCATCCTGTTTCTCGGGGTCCTGATTGGGGGGTCGCAGTTGATCCTCCGCAAGCCCGGCGCCCAGCAGTTGCTGCTGGTCCTTTGGCTGGGAGCCTGCGTGGCGGCGGTGACGGCCTTGCTGGGGCTGCTGCTGTGGGCCATGCCCCAGGCCCCCGCGGAAGGGGGTTCCGACGCGACCGCCCGGATCGAGCACGAGGCCGCCATGTCGCAGTTCTACGGGCGGCTCATCGGCGCGGGGGTCGTGCTGGCGGCGTCCGTCGTGGCCAGCGTGCTGCTGTTTCGGGCGTCCGGCGGCGGCTCTCGACTGCGCTACTTCTCCACGGTGGCGGTCTCGATCGCCGCGGCGGCGGCGGTCCTGATCGTCGTCAACATCATCGCTCAGCACAAGGACAACTACTTCCGCGCGGACGTGCAGCTTCTCGGACAGTACGGGCTGAGCGACCGCGCCACGAAGATCATCGACGCCGTCGACGAGCCCATCCGACTGACGAGCCTGTACAGCGACAAGGACGCCAACGCCGAGGCCGAGCAATATGCCGACAGGGTATGGGAACTGCTGACGGAGATCCGCGAAGCCAACCCGAAGATCGAGATCGCGCGGGCGGCCACCGACGCAGCCCGGGCCAAGCTCTACGCCCGGCTGGCCCAGAAGGCGCAGAAGCGGGCTCCCGAACACGTCCGCCTGCTCGGAGATTTCCTGACCGAGGGCGAGACGATAGTCAGTCAACTGCGGGCCTACCAGCAGCAGTGGGAGGCGCTAGCCAAGCAGCAGGAAAGCTACCTCAATCTCTGGGGCGCCGCGGCCCAGATGGCAAACGCCATGAATGTGCTCGCGCGCGATCTCGAGGAGACCAAGGCCGAGGTGGCCGAGCAGTTGCCGGGCCTCTGCGACCACGCCGAGCTGACTAACAAGCTCAAGCGTTCGGCCGAGGACGCCAACGGCAACCTGACCGCTATCAACGCCCTGCTGGCCGACCTTGCCAAGCTCCCTCCGACCGTGGTGGCCAACCGGAACAAGGTCTTCAAGCAGTTGGATGAGTCGGTCAGCGCGGTGCGCGGCGCGGCCGGCGTCCTCGGCGACCCCAGGGACAAGCGTGAGCCCAACGATCCGGCCGCCGTGCTCAAGAAGTTCGTGGAGGAGATGAACAAGGCCGTCGACCAGGTCAGCTTGGCGGCGCAGGGCCTGGACGAGGTCGCAGGGATAGACAACGCGCAGTACGTTCGCCAGAGCAGCGCCTGGCTGATCGAAACGGGCGAGAGGCCGGTGATTATCGGCGGCGTAGCGATGATGTCGCGCAACGACATCACCCGCGCCTACCTCAGCGCGATCGAGACGCTCTCTCGGCAGAAGATGATCGCCGACGGCATACTCAAGGCCGGCAAGTCGGAGTACCAGGCCAAGGTGATCGTGGAGATGCGGCCTGCGCTGGGGCGCACGGTCGAGTCGCTGGCCGGGTTGACGAAAGCCGCCAAGAGCGGCGTTCAGCGCCTGTCCACCGTCGACCAGGGAACCCAGGCGATCTTCAAGGAGGTCACCGACGGCAAGTACATGCTCTCCACGCTCAAGCTGCTGTCCGAGACGCTGAAGCGGGCCGGGGAGCTGCCCGCGATGGAGAGCAGCACGCTGGCCGACGACATCCAGAAGGAGAACATCCTTCTGGTGGAGACCGCCGACAAGGCCGAGGTCCTTGCGTTCGACGACGTCTGGCCCCTTCAGGCCGGCGGAATGAGATCGATCGAGCTGGAGGACGCCGCGAAGCGTGGCTTCAACGGCGACTCGGCCGTCAGCGCGAAGGTCCTGTCCATGACGCAGGAACCGTACGCGACGGTCATGCTGGCGCACCTGCCATCGCCCCCGCAGTACGCGCGCATGGGGGGCGGCGGCGAGCTTATCAGCCCGCAGATGCTCTCGGAGCTCCGCCGAAGGCTCGAACAGGCGAACATCAAGGTCGAGCAATGGGACCTGTCCACGGGCTTCCCCGAGGACCCCAACGACCCCAACGCGCCCGCGAGACCCGCGCCGAAGGTGCTGATAGTGCTTCCGCCCCCGGCGTCTCCGGGCGGCCCCTACGGCCCGCCGGGCCTGCAGCAGGAGCACATCGACAGGGTCCGCGCGGCCATAGACGACGGCGCCGCCGCCATCTTCCTGGCGCAGTCAACCCCGCGGTTCGGATGGCAGCCGGCCATGGACTACAAGTGGAACGAGTATCTCCAGGCCTACTGGGGCGTCAGGGCCGAGACCCAGTATCTCGTAATCCCGGCTGAGAGGGACGAGACCGGACAGCGGTTTCAGTTCGTGCCGCTCCGCTTCCGCTACATGCCGCTGAGCACCTACAGCGATCATCCGATTGGCAAGCCGCTTCAGGGCCAGCGGACGCTGTGGTACATGCTGTGCCCCGTCGCCATCGGCACGCCGCCGCCCGGCGTCCAGACCCATCCCCTGCTGAGCGTGCCTGCCAGCTGGACCAGCACCTGGGCCACCAGCAACGTCAACCGCATCAGCTCACAGATCGAGTCGGCCAGGGGCAGCTTCATAGAGCCGAACTACCCGGACGGCGACATGCGCGTGCCGTTCGACGTGGCGGTGGCGGCCACGCGACAAGGCGACGCCAACAGCGGCGTGCGTCCCGCGCGGATCGTCGTGCTGACCATGGGCGCCTCGCTGGTGGACGACTACCTCCAGGGGCGCATCACGTACCTGAACGCCAAGGGCATGCTGTCCACCTATGACCCGCCGCGCGCGAACGCCGACCTGGTCGTCAACAGCGTCTACTGGCTCTGTGGGCGGGCCGAACACATCGCCGCCGGGCCGGTGAAGGTCCAGCCGATACGCAACATACCGCCCAATACAAAGCTGGCGCTTCAGATCGCGTGCGTTGCCGGCCTGCCCGCGCTGGTCATCGCCCTGGGCGGACTGATGATGTTCCTGAGAAAGCGATAAGCCGATTGCAGATTTCGGATTGCGGATTGGATTTGGGATTGCCGCAGCGCGTCGGCCGCAGGCGATGCCGGATCCGAAATGGGACATCTGACCCCCCGAAAACTTTCGGCCGCAGAGGCGCGGAGAACGCAGAGAAAAGCTTGGTAGACATAAAAACAACCATTCTCTGCGGCCTCTGCGTCCCTGCGGCGGTTTTTCAGCGGTCTCATATCGAAATCCGAAACTCGAATATCAAATGCTCCAAACGCCCAGTCGGTCGGCGACGGAAGTTTCTGTTTTGAACATTGAGGTTTCTGGATTTCGTTATTGTTTCGGATTTCGTGCTTCGGATTTCGAGACCGAACGGCGTTTTGCGATAGCAAGCGGAGTAACACCCAGATGAAGTCGAAGACACTCGTCGCCCTGATAGCCCTGCTGCTGGTGTGCGTGGCCTTCGTTATCGTCAGGAACACCTCCCTGTTCCGGCGCGAACGATCCCCCGACGCCAACACCACCGAGCCGGTCTTCTCTCCGCCGCCGCAGGACGTGCGCAAGCTCGTCATCGTCTCGGCGCAGGGCCGCAGGCTCGCGTTCGACAAGCGCGACGGCGACTGGCGCCTTGTCGAGCCCGTCGCCGCCAAGGCGGCCTCCGCGAAGGTCTCGTCCCTGGCGGACACCATCGCGAAGCTGGAGTCCGAGCGGTCCTTCGCGCCGGGCGAGGCCGACGCCGTGGACGACACCGTCACGTACCTCGACAAGCCGCTCTGGACCGTCGAGCTTGTGGGCGCCGACGGCAGGGCCGTCAAGCTGCTGGTCGGCAAGACGACCCCCCTGCGCAAGGACAGGACATACGTCCGCCCGGAGGGGGATGTCCGCACTTACGTCGTGGGGAAGAAGCTGGCGGAGCTGCTCAAGAGGCCCCCCCGCGAGTACCGCGACAAGACCGTGATGAGCCTCACGGCGGAGAAGGTCGTTCGCGTGTCCGTCTCCGGGCGCGAGGTCCGCGGCACGTATGAGCTCCGCAAGCACAAGGGCGAGTGGGGCATTACGGCCCCCGTCTCCGCCAAGGCGAACAACGACGCTGTCAGGGACCTGATCGGCGCCGTTGGCCACGTAAGCGCTGCGGAGTTCGTGGCCGACGAGCCGGCGTCGCTGGCGGCGTACGGCCTGGAGCCGGGCAAGGAAAGGCTCGTCGTTCGCCTGTGGGTCGAGTCCAACAAGCCCCTTCCCACGCCAACGACGGCAGCCACGACGCCGGCCACCGCCCCCGCCCCGCCGCCGGAGGTTCATGCCATCGCATTCGGCGCAAAGGCCGAGGACAAGGTCTACGCCAAGCTCCCGGACGAGCCGGCGGTCTTCCAGGTCCGCGCCTCGCTGGTTGACGACGTGCTCAAGAACCTTCAGAAGGTCCGCCGCAAGACCGTGCTGGACTTCGAGGCGGGCGCCGTCATCGGAGTGGACATGGAGCTGCCGGACGGGCCGGCCAACCTCGCCAGACAGGACAACGACGAGTGGCTGATGAGCAAGCCGCGAGCCGGCAAGGCCAACTCCAGAATGGTGGACGACCTGCTGGCCAAGATGTCCACGATCGAGGCCCAGAGCTGGGCCGACCAGACCGCCCTGCCGCCTTCAGTGACGGGCCTGGCCAAGCCGTACGCCCAGATCGTCCTGCACCTGATGGGCACCAGCGAGACGCTCAGGCTGCTCGTCGGGTCAACCACCGGCACGGGCGAGACCTACGTGCAGGCCGCCGGAAGTACCTCCATCGCCACGGTCAAATCGAGCGAGCTCCAGCCGCTGCTTGCCAGCGGCGCCGGCTACTGGCACCCCGTGCTGTTCAAGCTGCCGACCGAGCACAAGGTCACGCGACTGGTGATGAAGCGGCGCGACAATACCTTCGAGATCGCTCGCGGCGACGACAACGCCTGGACGCTCACCGCCCCGGTGGCCGCCCCGTGCGACGGTGACAGAGTCAGGAAGATCATCGCCCGCCTGTCCGACATGACGGCCGTCAAGGTCGCCCATGTCGGCCCGGACGTCCCCGAGAAATATCTCAAGGCGATCAAGAGCGTGGACGTCGAGCTCTACGCCCGCGCGCCGCAGCCGACCACCGTCCCGACCAGCGCGCCGACCACCGCGCCGACAACGGCAGCCTCAACCCAGCCGACCACGGCGCCCTCGACGCGGCCGGCTGCGCCGAGCACGGCTTCGGCTCCGGCACTGACCCAGCCGACGACCGGGCCGACCACCCGCACCGCCCACGGGCCCGAGGCGCTCGCCGCCCGGATTCGGGTCGTCAAGCTTCAGGGCAAGAGCTTCGCCTGGCTGCCGGGCGAGAAGCCGCTGGCCGTCGGCGAGTTCTCCGCCGAGCTGTACGAAGACCTGGCCGCCGAGCTGCGCGACCGGGCCATCTGGTCGGTCGACCCGAACGAGGTCAGGGGCGTGCGAATCGCCGCCGGGCCCGAACGCACCGAGCTGCGCAAGGAAGGCAGCGACTGGGTAAACGCCCAGAACCCCGACGAGAAGCTCGATTCCGCGAAGGTCGGCAGCTTCCTCAATGAGCTGCAGGGCCTCAAGGCCGACAGCTTTATGACCTACAAGTACGCCGAGGCGGACGCCAACAAGCTCGGCCTGACCGACCCGTGGGTCACGGTTGAGCTGAAGTTCAGCCAGGGCGAGCCGAAGCGCCTGGTGGTCTCCAATCGCGGCCAGGACGAGACGACCAACCGCTACGCCGCGGGCGCGGACGTGGACGGCATATTCGTCCTGCCGTCCGGGAGCGCGAGCAAGCTGGCCAAGACGCTCAGTGATTTCCGGAAGTAGCGGTTCCGGGCATGCTTGTGATACAATGCGCTCAAGCGGAACGGCCCCGCTTGGGGCGCCGGGCGCTAAGGGAACTGGACCCATGAAGCTGCGAATCCTCACCGGCGTGATGATCCTGTCCGGCTCCGTCTGTCTGGGCCAGCAGTTCGGAAGCCCGACGACGGCGCTGGACAAGGCGGGCTTCGAGGAGTTCCTGGGCAAGGTGCAGGCGGCGGCCGAGCTGTGGGCAAAGGACGACCCGAACGACCCCCTCGCTGAGGCGCACAAGACGGCGGCCTACACCAGCCAGTCCGTGCCGCTTCTCAAGGCAGCCTCCGGCGGACTGCGAGGAGATGCAGCGGTCTTCGTGGCGGCCAAGCTCGTGGCGCCCCTGCTCAACTCGGACAGCGGGACCATCACGGAGGCCTTGCCGATCGTCAAGAGCCTCCACACCCGCCTGGCGCGATACAGGGACCTGCCCAAGTTTCCGGCCGGCATGCTGCGCACACTGAAGCTTCCGGACAAGCCCCCCGGAGGGTCGGCCGAGGGAAGCCTCAGGGCCATGGCGACGTTCTCCGAACGACGCAACAAGAAGATCGAGGCCGAGGCGAAGGTCATCCACCACAACGTCCAGGCGTTGGAGCTGGAGCAGGTCTGCATTCGGCTTCTGCTGAAGGCCAACCAGCCGAACGAGGACCTACGAGTAGTCGAGCATCTTGCCAAGCTTGAGAAGGAGGGCCAGTCCACCTACCAGAACGTCCTCGATGCGATCAAGCTCGAGGCCCCCACCATGAGCGCGGACCGGGCGGGCAAGATGTACGATTTCCTGCTGGCCCTCGGCAAGCGGCTCGAGATGACAGATTCGAACTGCATGGATCCCACGAATGCGGTGATCCTCACCGACCAGAACAGCCGGTTCTTCCACGGGCCCCGCTTCCCCGGGATGGACATCCTCGCCGTGGTCAACGTTCTGGCGCCCGTCGCGCACAAGCCCACCATCACCCTGCCCACCATGGAGGAGGTGCTGGCGACCTCGAGCCTGAACCATATCAAGGCCCGGCTGGCCCATGGCCGAGGCTACAGCAGAGCCGCCGCCCGCCGCGACCTGCAGGATATCATCACGCGATATCCCAAGACCAACGGCGCCAAGCAGGCCAGGGCCCTCCTCGAAGAGCTGACCCGCAGACGCTAACCCGCATATTTCATGCGAGTTGAGGGCTTCCATATAGCGCGATGGCCTTACTGTTTGGTATAAGTGGACTTGCAACAATTCCCTTATCCATTCAGGAAGGCCATCGACATGACAGACTGTACCACGCAGCCCTTGCTCTTCGCCAGTATAGATCGTCGCCAACTCGTCGCCGATTTTGATGGCGGAGAGTTGACCAGCGACGGCGGCTTGCCGCTGCTCCGCGAGGTGGATCGCAAGATCGGCTTGATCGACGCCCTCGACGCCGCCATTGCCGATCCACGCCGCCCCTGGCTCATCGAGCACGATCAACGCACGCTCCTGACCCATCGCATCTTCGCCATCGCCGCCGGCTACGAGGACCTCAACGATCACCACACCCTCCGCAACGACACGCTCCTGCAGGCCCTCACCGACCGGAAGCCCAAGGCCGGCCAGGCCGAAGGCGACCGCCTGTCCAGCCCGCCGACGCTCTGCCGCCTGGAGAACCGCATCACCCGCGCCGACCTGGCCCGTATGGCCGAGGTGCTCGTCGAGCAGTTCGTCGCCTCGCACACCGAGGCGCCGACCGAACTGGTCCTGGACTTCGACGCCACCGACGACGCCGTGCACGGCCAGCAGGAAGGTCGGTTCTTTCACGGCTACTACGATCACTACTGCTTCCTGCCGCTGTATGTGACCTGCGGCCAGCAGTTGCTGGTGGCGTATCTGCGACCGGCGAAGATCGACGCCGCCAAGCACAGCCGGGCCATCCTCAAGCTGCTGGTGCGTCGGTTCCGAGAGGTCTGGCCGGAGGTGAAGATCGTGGTGCGGGCCGACAGCGGCTTGTGCCGCTGGCGGCTGATGCGATGGTGCGACCGCCACGACGTGGACTACCTCCTCGGGCTGGCCAAGAACCCTCGTCTCCAACGGCTGGCCCGGCGTTCGAGGGTGCAGGCCCGATGGGACCATCGTCGAACCGGCCAGAAGCAACGGCTCTTCGAGGAGTTCGACTACGCCGCCGCGACCTGGGACCGCCCGCGTCGCGTGATCGCCAAGGCCGAACACGACCATCGAGGTGAAAACCCCCGCTTCGTCGTCACCAGCCTGCCCGGCGATCCGCGGGAGCTATACGAGGCGTTGTACTGCCAGCGAGGCGATGCCGAGAACCGGATCAAGGAGCAGCAGTTGGGCCTGTTCGCCGACCGCACGAGTTGCCATGTCTTCGTTGCCAACCAGTTCCGCGTGCTGCTGTCGGCCGCGGCGTACGTGCTGCTGGAGACGTTGCGTCGCGTGGGGCTGGCCGGGACGGAACTGGCCGGCGCCCAAGCCACGACGATCCGTCTGAAGCTGCTGAAGATCGGCGGCCGTGTGGTACGGTCGGTCCGGCGGTTGGTGATTCACTTGGCCAGCGGCTTCCCGTTGCAGCGGACGTTCCAGACGATCCTGGGCCGTCGGCGCGAATGGAGGTGCGTGCCCGTACCGGCCCCGTAAGCCTGGAACAACCCGGTGCCGGCCAGGGGGAAAGGGGGTAGTTTGCGCCGCCCCAGCCGCACGGCCTCCAATCGCCTTCCCCAACCCCATACCAAGCCACACCGGCACCGCCTGATCTCAGCGTGAAATATGCGGGCTAGGGTCCCTAAGCGGTTTTGGCCTTCGGCCGGGCCCGCCTAACGGCCGCGATTCCACGCCACATCGCCCGCCCGGACCAGACCAGCACGACCCCGCCGACGGCCGAGCACACCATCAGCAGCCCCGTGTTCACCTGAAGGTCCAGACCGTAGATCCAGACCTTGCCATTGTTATTCCACTGCATGAGGACGAGGAACACAATGGCCGCGAACAGCAGACCGCCGAAGATGGCCTGTACGTATCCGGCGAAGCTCTTGTAGCTCATCGTTGGCTCCCTGTATCAGCGTGCGCAATTCGTAGCCGCGCGCGACTTGGAGGGACGCGCTCCGTCGCGTCCCAGGCTCGGCCACGATCCGCCAATGGCGGATGGCCCTCCAACGCGGAGGCGTAGGGCGGGCTGTGCCCGCCGAGGGTAGGGCGGGCTGTGCCCGCCGAGTTGTAGCGGCATCGATGTTCTCCGCGTGCGGCAGAGCCGCACGCCCTATGCCTTGGAGGGACGCGCTGCGTCGCATCCCAGGCTGGGCCACGATCCGCCAATGGCGGATGGCCCTCCAGGCGGCGCCGAAAACGCCCACGGTGATTCAGTATGCGACGACGAACAGCGGCTGCACGTGCGCGATCAGGTGATCGTAGAATATCATAGCGAAGATGGCGCCGGCCGCCAGCCACGGGCCGTACGCCAGGACCATCTGCTTCTTGCCCACCCACAGATAGATCGCCCAGCCGAGCGCTATGACGGGGGCCACGAAAAACGCCAGCGAGGGAACGATCCATCCGGTGACGGCGCCGACGGCGGCGAAGATGTGCACGTCTCCCATTCCCATCGCTTCCTTGTTGAACAGCAGCGTGAACAGTATCCGCGTGCCCCATATCCACAACCCGCCGATAAGGAAGCCGACCAGGGCCGACCCCAACCCGACCAAGCGCGGCGCGAGGAGCGGGTGTTTGTCCGGCTGGAACAGGCCGCCCCAGGCCGCCGACACCGAGGGCACTAGCTTGAAGACCGCCGCCACCGCCACCGCCAGAAAGATCGCCGGCAGGAGGAACAGTACCTCGCGGAGGATTTCCCTTCGCGGCCTGACGCCGTGCTCGGCGGTTATCGCGACGGCGTTGGCGTCCACGGACGGCTGGTCGCCGTCCGGCACGTATCCGAGCAGGGCGGCCGAGATCGTGCCAACGAGCATCGAGACGGCCGTCCCCAGCGGGCCGCGCGGGCGCGGTACCCGCCGGCTTGGCTTGCCCGCGGCAGGGCGGTCTGCCTGCGGGCCGCGATTGCGAGTCCGGCGAGCGCGGCGAGGCCAGCGGCCGCGGTGGTGGGCGAGACCTGCGGCATGAACGCGTGCGGGCGGAAGGCGGCCGACGCCACGCCGATCACCGAGCAGACCCACGTGATCTCCACGGGTATGAAGAAGTTTTCGGTGTCGATCACGGCGCACGCAAGCAGCCCGCACAGCAGGATCGCGTGGGCCAGGAACATCGGCCACGACTCCATGAACGGCCCGACGCCGCTGCGGAGACCGAGCACGTAGTAGCACGCGAACAGGCCGGCCATCCGGATGGTCGTGGCCGCCTCGATGACAATGTAGCGGTGGGAGATCGGGCTGCCGCAGCGGCGGCATCGGCCGGCCAGGACGAACCAGCTCACCAGCGGGATGTTGTCGTACCACCTGATCGCCCGCCCGCAGGCCGGGCAGTGACTGCCAGGGAACACGATGCTCTGCCCGCGCGGCAGGCGATAGATCACCACGTTCAGGAAGCTGCCGGTGACGGCGCCTATAAGCACGAAGTACAGTAGCCAGATCGTGTTCATGCGCTCAGCCCCGCGGGCGAGGCCGCCGCAGCGGCCGGGGCATCGCGAACGCACTTGGCGGCGCCGGCGTACGCGCGCCTCGGTGCGTCACTTGCCCCGCCCGCGCATCTGTAGCCCAAAGAGCCTGATGAAGCCGGTCGCATCGGAAGGCGTGTAGTCCGCGCCCATCGTAAAGCTGGCCAGCTTGGTGGAGTAAAGGCTGTGCGGCGAGCTTGTGCCGGCGACGGTGGCGCGGCCTCTGAAGCACTTGACCCGAACCGTGCCGGTGACGTTGCGCTGCGTGAAGTCGATGAACGCGTCCAGCGCGTGTCGCAGCGGACAGAACCACTGCCCGTCGTACACCATCTCGGCGTACTTGAGCGCCACCTGCTGCTTGTAGTGGGCCGTCTGGCGGTCCAGCACGAGCGACTCCAGAGCCCGGTGGGCCTCGAAGAGGATCGTGCCGCCCGGTGTCTCGTAGGCCCCGCGGCTCTTGATGCCCACAAGGCGGTTCTCCACGAGGTCCACCTGTCCGACGGCGTGGCGGCCACCGACGGCGTTGACCTTGGCGATCAGCTCGTGGCCGGCCGTTCGCCTGCCGTTGACCGCTACCGGTACGCCGGCCTTGAACTCGATCCGCACGTAGGCGGGCCTGCGGGGCGCCTTGGACAGCGGCGCCGTCATCACCCATATCCGGTCCGGCGCCTCGTTGGCCGGGTCCTCAAGCTCGGCGCCCTCATGCGACATGTGCCACAGGTTGCGGTCGCGCGAGTAGATCTTCCTCGCCGTCTGGGCGATGGGTATGCGGTGCTCCTTGGCGTAGGTGATGGCGGCCTCGCGGCTGGTCAGCTCGAACGACGGGTCCTTCCACGGCGATATGATTTTCAGCCCCGGCGCCAGGGCCATGAACGTCAGCTCGAATCGCACCTGGTCGTTGCCCTTGCCGGTGGCGCCGTGAGCGACGGCGTCGGCCTTCTCCCTCTTCGCGCACTCGGCCTGCGCCTTGGCGATAAGCGGGCGGGCGATCGACGTGCCCAAGAGGTACACGTTCTCGTACACCGCGCCGGCCTTCAGCAGCCGGAAGCAGTATTCCTCGGCGAACTCGCGGCGCAGGTCGGCCACAACACACTTGTCGGCCCCGCTGGCCAGCGCCTTGCCCCTGATGCCGCGAAGCTCGTCCGGCCCCTGGCCGACGTCGGCCACGAACGCCACGACGGGGCAGCGGTACTTCGCCTTCAACCAAGGCAGGATCACCGACGTGTCCAGCCCGCCTGAATACGCCAGGACTATCTTTCTCACCTTCGCACCCATGCTACGCTCCCGCCCACGTGAACCGAAGCGAGGTATTCTAAGCGATCCGGCGTCCAGGTGTTGACGCTTTCCTGACGATTCCGTCTCGCATCACAGGCCCGCCGTACGCAAACTCCGCGACGGCCACTTGACGGCCACTTGGGCACTGCTACAATACTGATGGAACAGCGGATGTGCAAACTGGATGAAGGCGTCGAACCGGTAGCGTAACGGCATCCTTCCATTCCTCATATCCGGCCGGTCCGACGGCTTTCAGGGCACCAAGACATGAAGGAGTCGGACCATGCGCGCGAGGAATCCAACCAGCCCTGAGCAGTTCCTATCCCAACTGGCCAGAGCGTCCTACTGGGCAAGCTTTCTGCTGCTTGTTGCGGGCGCCTGGCTTCTGATCGACCCGTTCAGGCGCAGGCCCGGGCAGACGGTGCAGGTTTACCTCTCCGTCGGGGCGTTCGAGCTGTACATCTGGCTGCTGCTACTGCTGGCGCGTTGGCAGGTGCGACGGCGGCTCTGGGCCGACGCGGGGCGGTCCGGGGGGTTCAGTGTGTTTCTGACGGGCCTGTCGTTCATGGTTGCCAACGAGCTGCTGCTCGCCGCGCCGGCGCAGGGGGTGGCGATCGACGTCGCTCTGGTTGTTCTGCTGGTTGCCAAGCTCCTGATCGGTCCGCGGTGGATGGGCATCTCGATGCCGCGGCCGATCCTCTGTGCGTGCGCCGGCTGGGGGTTAGTCCTGGCTGGGCCGGGAATCGCCATGAGGATGGCCTGGGGGCACGAGACGACGCAGCACGTGCTGGGGTATGTCATGTCCTGGTTCGTGGCGGTCGCCATAGGCTTGCACGTTCTGTTGGTGGGTTGGCAGGCACGTCGGGGGCTCGCCGGGGCGGCGGACCCAATGGGGCGGTGGTGGATTCCGTGGGTGCCCCTGGGCGGGCTGGCGGGTTTGGGGGTAGCCCAGGTCTTCGTCACGATGTGGGGCTTCTACATGGACTGGGCGGCGTGGTACTTCACGCCAATTGCGGTCTCTGCGGGAGTGGTTGCGTTGGCGCTGAGCTATGCGGCGGGTCGTGCGCGGCACTTGGGATGGCTCGCGATGGCCATCGCAGCCGTCGTGGCGGTAGGGACTCTGGCATCCCGGGCTCCCGCCAGGCTGCCCGAGACCTGGACGCGGGCATTCGGCCAGCACCGGATGCTCCCCCTGTATGCGTCAGGCATGCAGATGACGGTGTTGCTCGTCCTGGTTGCGGCCATGCTGCATCGAGCGTGGATGCTGGTGATGGCGGGCGCCTTGCCCGTGCTCGCGGGGGTGGCCAAGGGGGTGGAGCGTCTGCTGAACTGGACCCACGGGCTTGGGGCGGCCCTGTTTCTGGGTGCGTTCGCACTGCTCGGTGTGGGGGGATGGCTTCAGTGGTGTCAGGGGCGGCGCCCTCCCGAACGGGGCGCGAGCGGGGCGACACCGCCACCGCCGGCCCCATCTGCCGGGCAGGGCGCAGACGGCTCTGGGCCTCTGAATCCACAGTGAGCGCGGGCTTGCGGTCTCGTACTGCGCGCCTGTCTTGCCGGCGCTTACAGACAGCTTCGACTGCGACTGCGAGGATCGCGGACGGGGCGGCCGTTGGCCAGCGCCCCTCGCAGCCAATGGCCCCCAAACTGCCCGACGGCGTCGTAGAACTCCTGCGACGGATCGGCGGTGTTGACCATGATGCCGGCGCGGTTGCGGGGGAGGCGCGCGGCGATGCGGCCGTCGGGGGTGACGAAGATGCTGCCCCAGCGTGAGTAGTACGCCGAGCTGTTCGGCGCGGAGATCCACATCGAGCACATGCCCGCGTGGGCCTGGACGGTCTGCCGCATGATGTGCTCGTGTATGCCGGGGCCGTCCATCCGCCCGTTGTGAAAGCTCTGGAAGACCACGCGCACGCCTCGCTTGAGCAGCTCGCGGTACACCTGTGGAAAGCGCAGGTCGTAGCAGATCAGCAGCCCGCACATCATTCCCTTGAGCCTGAAGGTTACGAAGTGGTCGCCGGGCGTGTAAACGTCGAGGTCGGCGCCCGTGCAGAAGCGCTTGTCGTAGCGGTCCACGATTCGCCCGGCGGGGGAGATGAGGTACAGGCTATTGTGCGGCTTGTGCGGGGGCGAGAGGGGATGGGAGCTGCCCAGCACGACCCAGATTCGGCGCTGCCTGGCCTCGAGCAGGGCCGAGTGGGCGGCCTCTCGCAGGCCGTCCCAGTCATAGTCCCGCTCGGCGATCCGGCCGCCGTAGCCGCTCAGCGCGCATTCATGGAAATGGACCACATCGGCCCGCAGCCGCTTGGCATGGGCGATATACCGGCGGATGATCGCCGCGTTGCGCCGCGGGTTCCAGCCCTCGGAGAACTGGCAGGTGGCTATGCGGAGCTTACTGGTTGGCATGGCGCTTCTCCGGACCGGTCCTGACTATTGCTCTGTCACCATGGAAAATGCGGGTTGCCGCGGGACGTCGTGATGCCGACACAGAGACACAGAGGCACAGAGAAGGCAAGACGGGTATCTCCGCCTGGTGTATCTCTGCGTCTCAGGTTTCTGCATAACTCGGCGTTCCACACAAGTTCAGCCTGTCGCAGGCCTTGCGGCCCGAAGGGCCGCGATTCACCAGCCCAGGGCAAAGCCCTGGGAGTCCGGTCCGCCAGTCTCACCGAGCCCTGAAGGGGCGTCACACCAGAGCCTCTCGCCCCTACAGGGCTTGGGCCCGGTCGGCGCTATCGACCCAGGGCTCCGCCCTGGGCTGACGAATGTAAGCCTTTCAGGCTTAGCCGGTTGCGACTCGCAGACCATCGCGCCTGACTTATGCAAAAAGCTGCGTCTCTGTGTCGCAGTCCGGTGACTCGCAGGATGGCCATTGACGCTCTACTAGCCGACACCGAGGCGCTTGAGTACGACCTCGCGCATTGCCCGGCGGGGGGCGTCGCGGCCGGTCCATATCTCGAACTGCGCGACGGCCTGGTTGACGAACATCTCAAGCCCCGAGACCGTCAGGCAGCCGGCCTGCCGGGCCTTGCGGAGCAGGAGGGTGTCGATCGGGTTGTAGATCGTGTCGAAGACGACCTCGACGCCGGACGGGATTGCGGTCAGGGGCGCGCGGTCGACTTCCGGGTGCATGCCGATGGGGGTGCAGTTGATGATGACCTGTGCGTCGAGGCCCACGGCTGCGTCCAGGCCGGCGGCGCGGCAGCCGAACTCGGCCGCCAGGCGCTCCCCGCGGGCGACGGTGCGGTTGTAGATGTTGACCTCGGCCCCGTAGTG
>Ga0307379_10004998_pt1 | contig 18663 bp, 21 predicted proteins | sample UN2MG_FD_202237 | JGI IMG/M metagenome (GOLD analysis project Ga0307379, IMG submission 202237) | Soil microbial communities from Risofladan, Vaasa, Finland - UN-2 | ecosystem: Environmental > Terrestrial > Soil > Coastal area > Acid sulfate soil | place: Finland: Risofladan, Vaasa | collected... | reverse complement strand
GGCGGCGCCGAAGCCGGAGCGCTCACGCGCCTCGATGATCTGCGCTTCAACGGCGGCCGGGGTCTGGTGGGGGCAACTATGGGGCGCATGGGAGCGATCGGCCAGGGCGGCGCGCTTGCCCGCCTCGAAGCGACGCAACCACTTGCGCACCGTCTGCGGGCTGGTGCCGTAGAGCCGGGCTGTCGGTTTGATGCCGAGCTGGCGGACTGACTGCACCAGGCGCAGGCGCAGATCGTATTTGTCTTTGACTTGGCGGATCATCTGCGGATACGTGAGCGGCGGTGGGCTGTGACTTTGAGTGGGAGATGGCATGCAGCCCAGATATGCTCAACTGGCAAGCGTTTCCTTCCCGGCTCGATGATTTCCGGCGCCGCCGGCTTGAGGCGCCCGCGCCGGACCATGCGCAGCCCGAGGGAGGGCAAGCACTCGCGTAAGCGTTTCTCGCCCGCGGGCCCCACGGATTTCAGAGCAAGAATCCGCAACTCCTTCGCCTCCCCCAGGGGGTAACAATCAACCTGTCCGGTCCCAACCCACCCGCGCGTGCGGTTTGACACCGGTGGCGCGGCGGGGTATGCTATATTCGTGTGGACGGCGGGTGATGCTGGCGGTGTCACGCGCCGCGGGGATCGCGAACATAGGGGGCTGCGCTCCCCCCGACCTCGCTGCGCGCAAACGTGCACGCAACCCGTCCGCCGAGGCCGACGGCAGCACCCATGGACTCCTTTCAGCTCCTGCGCGATACGATCCGCAGCAACGTTAACTGGGCCACTGTCATTGACATCGCCCTGGTGGCGATCGCGATCTACTACCTGCTGCTGCTGGTGCGCGGCACGCGCGCGATCCAGCTCTTGAAAGGGATCGGGGTGCTGCTGGTGCTGGTGGCGGTGAGTCGCGCCGCGGGCCTCAACACGTTCCACTGGCTGGTGACGCAGATGCTGCTGCCGGGCGTGATCGCGCTCATCGTCCTGTTTCAGCCGGAGTTGCGCCTGGCGCTGGAGCGGTTGGGGCGCGGGCGGCTGTGGCCGGGGGGAGTCACCGATCTGCGGGGCGAGGAGGTCTCGCGCCTGGTGGGCGAGGTGGTGCGCGGCGCGCGCCTGTGCGCCCAGAGCCGCGTGGGAGCGCTGATGGTGCTGGAGCGGGAGGTCGGTCTCAACGACATCGCCAACACCGGCAAGCGCGTGGACGGGCTCGTCTCCACCGAACTGCTGCGCACCATCTTCTTCCCCGGCAGCCCGCTCCACGACGGCGCCGCCATCATCGGCGGAGAGCGGGTCGCCGCCGCGGGCTGCGTGCTGCCGCTGAGTGAGCGCGACGATGTGGGATCGCTGTTCGGCACGCGCCATCGCGCCGCGCTGGGCCTGAGCGAGCGTACCGACGCCGCGGTGGTCATCGTCTCCGAGGAAAGCGGCGCCGTGTCCTACGCCCTCGAGGGGCGGCTGTTCACCAACCTCACCGACGACGCGCTGCGCAAGCGGCTGCTCGACGCCCTGGTGCGGCCGGAGCGCGAGCGATCCATTATCCGGTGGAAGAAGGCCGATGCTGCGTAAGAATCTGGGGTACAAGGTCCTGGCCCTGCTGCTGGCCATCTCCCTGTGGGTCTACGTCATCATCACGCAGCGGGGCGCGCTCGAAACCCTGGCTTTCACTGTGCCCGTGGTGCTGCGCACGGAGGGACAGCCGGCGCCCGGATACCGCGTCGCGCGCGCCTCGGTGCGCCCGGCGTTGGTGACCGTCGCCGGTGAGGGGCGGCAACTGCGGCAGGTGACCCAGGTGCAGACCGTGCCCGTTGATGTTGAGGGCGCCCAGGGCGACATCCATCTCCGCGCGGTGGCGCTGTCGCTGCCCCGCGGCGTCATCAGCGTGTCCAATTCACGGGTGGTGGTGGACATCGCCATCGAGCCGCAGGAGTAGCCGCCATACTGTTCATTTGGACCTTCTAACCCGGATTATGCGTAAGGCTTCGGGCATGTCATTCCGAGGAAGCGACGCGCCCGAGGAATCCCCTATCGGGGATGCGCAAGATCAGCGATTCCAGCCGCCATCAACCCCGGTAGGGGATCCCTCGCGTTGCTCGGGATGACACACCCGTTGGGTGAGCTCTTCACGCTCGGAATGCATAATCTGGGTCTAACCCGGATTATGCGTAAGGCTTCGGGGATGTCATTCCGAGGGGGCGACGCGACCGAGGCTTGCGCGCCGAAGGCGGGAATCCCCTACCGGGGGTGCCCAAGGCCAACGATGCCAGCCGCGAGCATTGGGGCTAGGGCTGCGGCGCCGGTTGGTCGGCGATGATTTCCCCCTCCAGGTCGTACTCGCGCGCGGCGGTGATGCGCGCGCGCACGAAGTCGCCGGGCCCGACGCCTTTCCCGCCGCGCAGGTAAACCAGCCCGTCAATCTCCGGCGCGTCACGCGGTGAGCGCCCCACCCACGCGAACGGTCGCGGCGCTCGCGCCTCCACCAGCACCTCGAGGTCCTTCCCGATCCAGCCGCGGTTGAGTTCGAGCGAGATGCCCTGCTGCAGTTCCATCACCCGCCGGTAGCGCCGCTGCGCCTCGTCCGGCGGCGTCGGTTGCCCCAAGCGGGCGGCCGGCGTGCCCTCCTCGCGCGAGTACACAAACGCCCCCGCGCGATCGAAGCGAGCGGCCGCCATGAATGCCAGCAATGCCTCGAACTGCCGCGGCGTCTCGCCGGGGAAGCCGACCACAATGGAGGTGCGCAGCGCAATGCCGGGAACCTGCGCGCGCAGCCGCCCCATCAGCTCCAGGTAGCGCGCGCCCGAGCCCGGGCGGCGCATCGCCCTCAGCAGCTCCCGCTCGCTGTGCTGCACCGGCAGGTCCACGTACTTGCATAGCTTCGGCTCATCGCGCAGCAGGCCGATGAGATCTTCGTCTATCTCCGTCGGGAAGCAGTACATGAGACGCAGCCAGCGCACGCCCTCCACCGCCGCCAGCCGCCGCAGCAGCTCGCCCAGGCGCGGCCGGCCGTAGAGGTCGCGGCCATAGGCGGTGGTATCCTGGGCGACGAGGTTGATCTCCTTGACCCCGCGCCGCGCCAGGCCTTCGACCTCCGCGACCACCGAGGCGAGCGCGCGGCTGCGCAGCGGCCCCCGCAGCCGGGGGATGACGCAGAAGGAGCAGCGGTGATCACATCCCTCCGCGATCTTGGCGTAGGCGGTCCACGGCGGCGTCGCCAGCAGGCGGGGGGCGTCGTGGGTGTAGAGGTAGTCGGGCGGGGCCAGGTGCAGCGCGGGTCGGCGGGAGCGAGCCTCGCCCGCGGGCGCGGACCGCTGCTCGAGGATGACGGCGATGCGGGGAACATCGTTGACCCCGATCACCGCGTCGGCGTCGGGGAACTGCTCGAGCAGGCGCGCCCCCTCGCGCTGCGGCCAGCAGCCGGCGATAATGACCAGGCGGCAGGAGCCTGCGCGCTTCAGGGCCAGCGCGCCCTCCACCGCTCGCGCCGCTTCCGCGCGCGCGGGCTCGATGAAGCAGCAGGTGTTGACGATGATGGCATCCGCCGCCCGTTCGTCGGGTGTTATCTCGTGCCCCGCCGCGAGCAGATGCCCGAGCATGACCTCGCTGTCAACCAGGTTCTTGGGGCAGCCCAGCGATATGAGCCCGACCTTCATGAGCCTCCGGCTCGTTCATGCGCCTGCGGCTCATTGGCCCGCGGGCATGGGGACAGTCGACTTAATTATGCCAGGTGTCTTGGGAATTAAGTCGACTGTCCCCGGAATTGGCCCTATTCCTGCGCCCCCGGCTCTCGCACCTCAACGTCATCGGCGCACACGCGCACCAGCCGCCACCCGTCCAGCAGCTCCTGGAGCGGCGGCCCGGCGAGCGCATCACCGCCACTGGCCGGGGCGCTGCGACCCGCGAGCTGGCGCAGGGCGCGTTGCACCAGCGCGAAGGCTTGGGCGCGCTGCGGGCGCCCCGCCGTCGCCCCCTGGGAGTTGCCCTTGGAGGAAACGCGGAGGTCGAATGTCCGGTCATGCAGGAGGTCGAACACATAGCGTCGCGCGGGTCCCGCCGCCACCTTGACCGGCTGGCCGGAGGAGATCTCGCGGATGGACACGACCAGACCGTCAATCGGTTGCCGCGCCCACTCGGTGGCCGCGAAATGCTCATAGCGTGAGAACTGGTTGCGAGTGTCGGCGGGCACACGCACCTCGTCGCCGATGGCGGGGGTTAGGCGTTTCCTGCCGCGTGTGGAGCGCTGCTGTGCCATGGTATGGGTCCTCTCCTGCCGCGCGCCGCCGCGGGCGCACCCCGCCGCATCGCGCGCGGTCTGCCGCGACCGTCACATCATCTGGTCGGCGTCAACGATGCCCTGGGCGATATCGCCGAGCTTGCGGTTCTGGTCGCGGGCGTGCTTCTGCAACCGACGGAAGGCCTCGGCCTCGCTGAGGTTGAGGCGCCGCATGATGATGCCTTTGGCGCGCTCCACCACCTTGCGCACGCGCAGCGCCTCCTGCAGACTTGCCACCTCGCTGCGCAGCTCCTGGGTTTCCATGAAGCGCCGGCGCGCGACCTGGAGCGCCGCCTCCAACTCCCCCGGCGCCACCGGCTTTGCCAGGTAGGCCATCGCTCCCGCCGTGCTCGCGTCCTCGATCAGCTCCGGGTCCAGATGTCCGGTCAGGACGATAATGGGCGTGGGCGCCTGCTCCAGCACCTGCCGCGTCGCCGCGAGCCCGTCCAGCTCCGGCATCTTGATGTCCATGATGATGGCGTCGGGACGCAGCTCCCGCGATAGCCTGACCGCCTCGGCGCCGGTGCGGGCGATGCCGACGGCGGCGTGCCCCAGGCTCTCGATCTCGTCCTGGAGGGCATGGGCGACGGTGCTGTCGTCCTCGGCGATGAGGATTCGCATGTTCTCCATGGCCGCGTTTCCCGTGGCTCGCTCCTGCTTGGCAGCGGAGGATCGCCCGCTGAGCTACGGCACACCCGGCAGCGTAAACTCCAGCCGGGCGATGGTTCCGTTGGCGCTTGAGAGCTGCAGCCCCCCCCTGAGCTCGTGTTCGACAATCGCGGCAGCTATGTGCAGCCCGAGCCCACCACGCTTCGCATCGCCGGCGGGCACGGCGGACGCCTCCAGCCCGACTCCGTCGTCGGCAACCACCAGCGTCACCCCGCGATCGGCGCGGCGCAGCGAGACCCGCACTTCGCCCTGCCCGCCATCGGCGTAGGCGTGGTGCAGGGCATTGCTCACCAGCTCGTGCAGCACCAGCGCATAGGCGCGGCACAGGCCCGGGTCGGCGGGCACGGCGTCGGCCGCCACCGTCACCGTGATGCGCTCCTGGTCCTGATCCACGGCGGCGGTCTGGGCGCAGACGCGTTCGGTCAGCCGCCCGAGGTCGGGGTGATCATCGTGCGAGCAGGACAGGGCCTCGTGCAGCGCGGCGATGGTCTTGATGCGGCCGATGCCGTCGCGCAGCGCCTGCGATCCCGCGCCGGGCGCGGCGTCTTTCGCGCGTGCGTGCTCGGCCAGGAATCCCGCCAGCGCCTGCAGGTTGTTATTGATGCGATGGTTGGCCTCGGCCAGCCGGCTGGAAAGAGACTGGATCTGCGTGCCCTGCGAGCGCACCTGATCGGCCAGATTCGCGTTCTCCAGCGCCAGCGCGGCGGCCTCGGCGAAGCGCATGATGGGAGCGATGGCGTCCCCCGCCAGCGGTCCCGGGGCGCGCCCCTCAAGCCGGAGCGCGCCGGTGACGCGCCCGGCGGGCGGCAGGGGTACCACCACCGCCTTGCCGCTGCGGCTGGCCTGGGGGGCGTTGCAGGCGATCGCCCTGCGCTCCAGCCATCCCGCGCTGCGGCGCCCCTGTGGCCAGGCCACGCGCAGGTCGAGGGCCTCCCCGTCGGCCACATACGCGTAAGCGCGCTGGAAGCCGAGATTCTCGCAGGCGGCCCGCAGGATCAGGGACAGCGCCTCGGTGAGGCTGCGCCCGCGAGGCAGCTCTTGGATAGCGATCGCGGTGCGCGCCAGGCGGTGCATCTGCGCCACCAGGTCGCGCTGAATGGCCCCCAGTCGGGGCAGCAAGTCGGGATGATCGCTTATCCGTTCCATGGTTGATTAGGGCTGCGCCGCCGGCGGCTGATGCGACTCGTCCGCAACCGGCCCCGCCAGCAGCTCCACCGCGTGCTCCAGCGCCGGGAGCACCGCCTGCAGGCTTTCCCGGGCGCCCGCGGGGCTGCCGGGAAGATTGATGATCAAGGTCGCTCCGCGGATGCCCGCCGCCGCGCGCGACAGCATCGCATGCGCGGTGGTCGCTAGGCCGGCCGCGCGCATGGCCTCGGCGATGCCGGGCACCTCGCGCTCGATGACATCGCGCGTCGCTTCCGGCGTGACATCGGTAGCCGCGATCCCCGTGCCCCCGGTCGTGAGCACCACCTGCGCGCCCTGATCCGCCATCTCGCGCACGGTGTCGGCGATGCGCCGCCGGTCGTCGGGCACGATCTCGTAGGCGACGATCCGGGCCCCGCGCCCCGCCATCATCGCCGACAAGAGCTGCCCGCTCTCGTCGCGCGCCACCCCCCGTGCGCAGCGGTCACTGGCCGTGAGAATCGCCACCTTCATCCCCGTCCGCCTCACCTGCGACCGCCTCCGGCGCCACCTCGATCACCTCTCCCGCGCGCACTTCGCCTCCCGCCATCACGCGCGCGAAGATCCCCTCGGTGGGCATCACGCACTCCCCCGCCCGGCGCGCGATGGCGCACGGCGCTTGGCACTGCTTGCCGATCTGCGTCACCTCGAGCACCGCGCCCCCGACTTTGAGCACCGCCCCCACCGGCAGCGCGCACAGCTCGATCCCGGCGGTGGTGATGTTCTCCGCCAGGTCGCCGGGGCCGACCGCTAACCCCTTGGCGCGCAGCTTGTCGAGGCTCTCGGTCGCCAGCAGGCTCACCTGACGGGCGCTGCCGGCGTGGGCGTCGCCGGCGACGCCGTGGTCGGCCACCAAGGTGATGCTCGCCGCCGGGCGCTTGGGCTCGCCCTTGCGCGCGGCGACGCAGACCGCTTCTACTCTGCCGGCGACTCCCATTCGCCGCTCTTGCCTCCGCGCTTGCTCACCAGCGCGAGATGCGCTATCTCCATGTCGGGATCGGTGGCCTTGCACATATCGTACACCGTGAGCGCCGCTACCGCGGCCGCCGTCAGCGCCTCCATCTCGGCGCCGGTGGCGGCGGTGGTGCGGACGGTCGCGGTGACGATCATCCGCCCCAGGCGACCGCGCGTCTCAAAGGACACGTCAACGTGGGACAGGGGGATCTGGTGACACAAGGGGATGAGATCCCAGGTGCGTTTGGCGGCGGCGATGGCGGCGATGTTGGCGGCGGCCAGGACGTCGCCCTTGCGGGTCTCCCCGCGGTCAATCGCCGCCAGCGTATCGGGGCGCATGCGCAGCTCCACGCGCGCGGTCGCCGCGCGCCGCGTCGCCGCCTGGTCGCCGACGTCCACCATGCGCAACGGGGTGCGCTGCGCTCCCTCGGTCATCGCCGGTCGCCCCCGCGGGCGCCGGCGGCGGCGACGATGGCCGAGAAGTCCACCGGCTCGAGGCTGGCGCCGCCGACGAGCGCGCCGTCAATCTCCGGCTGGCGCATGAGCTCGGCGGCGTTGTCGGGCTTGACGCTGCCGCCGTACTGAATGCGCAGGGTAGCGGCCGCATCTGCGAACGCCGCGCGCGCGGCGGTACGGATGAGCCCGAGCACGCGGTTCGCCTCATCGGGGTCGCAGGTGCGCCCGGTGCCGATCGCCCACACGGGCTCGTAGGCGATCACCAGGCCGGCCACCTGCTCGGCGGTCATGCCCGCCAGCGCGCGCCGCGCCTGCTCGCGCACGACGTCGTCGGTCTCGCCGCGGTCGCGCTCCTGGAGGGTCTCGCCCAGGCAGATGATGGGCGCCAGCCCCGCCGCCAGCGCCGCCAGTGCTTTGCGATTGACGGTGGCGTCGGTCTCGCCGAACAGCGCGCGCACCTGCGAGGTCCAGTCGGCGGGTTCCTTGCCGAAGCGGCCGCGGAGCTCCGAGTGGCCGATGATGACGTACTTGCACCCCGCGTCCTTCAGCATGTGGGGAGCGACCTGGCCGGTGTAGGCACCGGTTTCCTCCCAGAAGCAGTCCTGCGCGCCGACCGCTACCGCCGACCCCCGCAGCGCCTCCACGGTCGCGCCCAGGGCGGTGAAAGGCGGGCACAGCGCGACCTCGACGCCTGCCACCTCCGCTATCAGCGGCACCAGGCCGGCGACGAAGCGCGCCGCCTCCTGCTGGGTCTTGTGCATCTTCCAGTTGCCCGCTATGAGCGGCACGCGCATCCCGACCTCCCGCACCCCGGGTGTCTGCTCCCGGCGCCTAATCGTCCTTATCGTCGAGCGCCGCCACCCCCGGCAGCTCCTTGCCCTCCAGGAATTCGAGCGCTGCTCCGCCCCCGGTCGAGATGTGCGTCATGCGGTCGGCGAATCCCATCTGCTCGACCGCCGCCGCGGTGTCGCCGCCGCCGACAATGGTGGTCGCCGACGACTCGGCCATCGCTTGCGCGATAGCGCGCGTGCCCGCGGCGAAGGGGGCATGCTCGAAGACCCCCATGGGGCCGTTCCATACCACGGTGGCGGCCTTGGCGATGGCGCGGGCGAAGCTCACTCTGGTGTCGGGGCCGAGGTCCAGGCCCATGAGCTCGGCGGGGATGGCGTCGGCGGGCACGATCTGGCACGGGGCGTCGTCGCTGATCTCGGGGGCCGCCACCACGTCGGTGGGCAGCTCCCACTGCACGCCCGCCTGATCGGCCTTGGTCATGACCTCGCGCACCAGGTCGGGATGCTTGTCGTCGAGCAGGGAACGACCTATCTCGTACCCTTGGGCCTTGAGGAAGGTGTAAGCCATGCCGCCACCCAGCAGCAGCACGTCAACCCGGCTGATCAGGTTCTCGATCACCGGGATCTTGTCCTCGACCTTGGCGCCACCCAAGATCGCCAGGAACGGACGCTCCGGGGCATCGAGCGCCTTGCCCATGACCTCGATTTCCTTGCTCAGCAAGAGGCCGGCGACCGCCGGGTGCAGGTAGTCGGCGACGCCGGTGGTGGAGGCGTGGGCGCGATGGGCAGTGCCGAAGGCGTCATTGACGTAGATGTCGGCGAGGCGGGCCAGGGCCTGGGCGAACTCGGGGTCGTTGTGCTCTTCCTCGGGGTGGAAGCGCACGTTCTCCAGCAGCAGCACCTCGCCCGGGCGCAGATCCGCTACCGCCTGCTCGGCCTTGGGGCCGATGCAGTCATCCACCTTGCGCACCGGCTGCCCCAGGTGGCGCTGCAGGGCCTGGGCGACCGGGTCCAGGCGCAGCTTCTCGTCCACTCCTTTGGGGCGGCCCAGGTGCGAGACCAGGATCACCTCCGCGCCGCGCCCCACCAGGTAGCGGATGGTGGGCACCGCCGCCGTGATGCGCGTCTCGTCGGTGATCTGGCCGGTCGCGTCCAGCGGAACGTTGAAATCCACCCGCACCAGCACCCGCTTGCCGTTGGGATTGATATCCTCGACCGTCTTCTTCATCGCCGTTGGCTCCCGAGGGGACAGTTCCCCGTCGCCCAGGGCAGCGCCGGGGACCGGGGCGGGAAGGAACTGTCCCCTGCGCGGGCGCTATCTACATGCGCTTGGCCACGAAATCGGCCAGGTCCGCCAGCCGCACCGAGTACGCCCACTCGTTGTCGTACCACGCCAGCACCTTGGCCGTACGCCCGAGCGCCATCGTCTGGCCGGCGTCCACGATGGCCGAATGCTCGTTGCCCTTGAGATCCATGGAGACCAGCTCCTCCTCCGAGTACTCGAGGATGCCCTGCATCGGCCCCGCCGCCGCCTGCTTGAAGGCGGCGTTGATCTCTTCCACCGACGCCTCCTTGTCCAGTGTCACCACCAGGTCCACCAGCGACACGGTGGGGGTGGGGACGCGCAGGGCGATGCCGTTGAGCTTGCCCTTGAGGGCGGGGAGGACCAGGTGCAGGGCCTTGGCGGCGCCGGTGCTGGTGGGAATGATGTTGAGGGCGGCGGCGCGCGCCCGGCGCAGGTCCTCGTGCGGCAGGTCGAGGATGCGCTGGTCGTTGGTGTAGGAGTGGATGGTGGTCATCAAGCCGACGTCAATGCCGAAGCCGTCATCCAGCACCTTGCACACCGGGGCCAGGCAGTTGGTGGTGCAGGAGGCGTTGGAGATGATATGGTGCCGGGCGGGGTCGTAGGTATCCTGGTTGACGCCGAGGACGATGGTCGCGCAGTCGCCCTTGGCGGGAGCGCTGATGAGCACCTTGCGCGCGCCGCCGCCGTCAATGTGCGCCTGCGCCCGCTCCACCGCGGTGAAGATGCCGGTGCACTCGAGCACCACCTGCACGCCCAGGCTCTTCCACGGCAGCTGGGCGGGGTCCCGCTCCTCCAGCACCTTGATCTCGGTGCCGTTGACCACCAGCGCCCCCGGCTTGGCGGCGACGGTGCCGGGGAAGATGCCGTAGTTGCTGTCGTACTTGAGCAGATGTGCGTTCGTCTGCGCGTCGGTGAGGTCGTTGATCGCCACCACCTGGAGGTGGGGGTGCTGGTCGAGCAGCGCCTTGAGAACTTGGCGGCCGATGCGGCCGAATCCGTTGATACCGATCTTGACACCCATTGCTGACTCCTCCTCGGTAGTGTGGCTTGCGGAGCGCAGGCCGCCCCGGTCCGAATCGCGGCCCGGTCTCCCGCGCCGAGCGCGGGCTTCTGGCTCCATCGCCCGCGACCGCGAAAGGGGATGCACAGGCCCCGCCGCCCGGTCGCAAGCAGAGCGTTCTATTCTAAGAGTCCGCACCGGATATGTCAAGCGCGACCGACATCTGCCGGCCTGTGCGGACTGAGGTCTGTAGCCTGCGGCTGCCATTCATGGGTTGCCACCGGAGCACGCCCGGGGCGGGCCCCGATCCGGGGCCGGACGCGGGCACCGCCGCCCCCCGGGCGAGGTTGATTGACACCCCCAAGGGGCTCTGCTAGAATACGGGCGCGACGAAACCCCCGCGAGGATGCACCATTGCGACGACTCTCAGGCGTCCGCCCGGGCGGGCGGGCGTCGGGTAAGCCCTGGTTGTTCGTGCTTGGTAGCGAAGAGGTTTCGCTACTTCGCGGAGTGGCAATGGTGGCGGCGGGGCTGGCATGCGCGGCGCTGCTCGCCGGCTGCCCGCGCAAGCAGCCTCCTGTGACTGTGCCTCGGCCGCCGGTGCAGCCGCAGACCGCCGAAGCCGCGCGCGGGGCCGTGGTTGCCTATTTGCGGCACCTGTACGCGGGCGACCATGCCGCGGCCCACGCCATGCTCAGCGCCGAGTCCCGCAGGCGCCACCCGCTGGACGAGTTCACCCGCCAGGCGAAGGAAGGCATGACCTACTTCAACCTCTCGTCGGCGAGCGTCAAGTTCACCGGGCCGCAGCGCGCCGAAGTCACGCTCGCGGTCGAGAGCGACCCGGCCACGGCGACCATCCTCGCGGTGCGAGAGGAGGGCGCGTGGCGCGTCGTATATGTGCGGGGGCGGCCCAGCTTCCCCTATCCATCGTGAACCTGTGGTGCGGCAGGGATCGGATGACCTCTGTGGCGCAAGCGATCGCCGGGTTCGCGGCGCCGGCCCTGGCCGTGATGCGAGAGGTCTGGCGCGACTCCTCGCGCAAGGGCGTCTCCATGATCGCGGCGGCGCTCGCGTTCTACCTGTTCCTGGCGCTCTTTCCGTTCCTGCTGGTGCTCATCGCGGTGGCAGGCTACGTCCTGCCGTCCTCCGAGCAAGGGCTGGCGCTGGTGCGAGAGGCGCTCGATCGGGCGCTCCCCGGATCGAGCACCATGGGGATTCAACGCCAGATCGAGAGCGTCATCGCCCACCGGGCGATCGTCGGCGGCCTGGGGCTGTTGGGCATCCTGTGGTCGGCCTCCGGCGCCTTCGCGGTGCTCGCGCGCGCGCTGCGGATCATCTGGGAAAGCGGGAGCAAGTCGCTGCTGCGCACGCGGGTACGCGCGCTGGTGCTGGTGCTGGTCGCGGTCCTGCTCATGTTGGCGTCGCTCGCCTTGAGTTCCGCGCTTTCGATCATCGCGCGCCTCAACGCGGCAGGAGTCCTGGCCCTGCTGGGTGAACTGGGACCCTTGTGGCGCTTGGTGTCAGCGACGCTCCCGCTGTCCGTCGGCTTCGTGACCTTCCTGGCGGTATACCGGATCGTGCCGGCGCCGCAGCTCAAGCTGCGGCATGTCGGCGTGGGAGCTGCGTTCGCCGCCGTGGCGTGGGAGATCGCCAGGTGGGGTTTCTCGTGGTACCTGGCGCACTTCGCCAACTTCGATCGCGTGTACGGCCCGGTCGGGGCGGTGGTGGTGCTGATGCTGTGGATCTATGTATCATCGGTCGTCGCGCTCGTCGGCGCCGAGCTGGCGTGGGTTTGCGCGCGGCGCTGGCCCGGCTGAGGTCGGCGGCGGCGAGGGAGGAATGATGAAGGTAATCCTGACCGAAGAAGTGCCGAGCCTGGGTGCGCCCGGCCGGGTGGTTGAGGTCGCCACCGGCTACGCTCGCAACTACCTGCTGCCGCGCAAACTCGCGGTGCAGGCGACCACCGGCAACGTCAAGCAGCTCGAGCACCACCGGCGCACCATCGAGGCGCGCCAGAAGAAGCTGGCGCAGGGCGCCGAGGCCGTGGGCGCGCGCATCAGCGCCGTCCCCATCACCATTGCCGCCCGCGCGGGCGAGGCGGGCCGTCTCTACGGCTCAATCACCAGCGCCGACATCGCCGCCGAGCTGAAGCGCGCCTTCGACATGGAAGTGGACAAGCGCAAGATCGAGATCCCCGAGCCGATCAAGGTCTTGGGGGAGCACACGGTGAAGGTGCAGCTTCACCGCGATGTCCAGGTGTCGCTGCCGGTGGTGGTGGTCGCCGAGGCCGCACCCTCCAAGCCGGAAGAACGGGCGGACGAAGCATCGGCGCCCGCAGCGGCGCCGGTCGCGCCCGGCGCAGACGCGCCAGCGGAGGCGCGCGAGGAACCGGGGGCGGACGAGCCCCCGCCCGCCGGGGCACCGGAAGCAGCCGCGGCTTGATGCCCCGAGAGGCCCGCTGGGGGCGGCCGGCGGGGTGCGCCAATCGCCAGCGGCGCCGGCGGGATCGCGAGCCGTTAACGGCGCAGCACGAGGAAACGTGACATGGATCGCACAGCCGACCGCGCGGTCCTGGAGCGCGTGCCGCCACGCAGCGAGGAGGCCGAACAGGCCACGCTGGGCGCCATGCTCCTGGAGCGCGATGCCGCAGCCCGGGTGGTGAGCATCGTCGGGGCCGGCGACTTCTACACCGACGCTCACCGCAACATCTTCAACGCCATCGCCGACCTCTTCAACGAGGGGCAAGGGGTGGACGTGGTCACCCTCGCCGAGCGCCTGCAGGTGCGCGGCCTGCTCGACCAGGCCGGCGGCCAGGCCTACCTGGCGCATCTGCTTGACGCGGTGCCCACCGCCGCCAGCGCCGAGCGCTACGCCAACATCGTGCGCGACAAGGCCATCCTGCGCGACATGATCGGCGCCGCCAGTCGCATCCTCTCCCGCTGCTACGACGACAGCGACAACGTCCCCCAACTGGTGGACGAGTGCGAGAGCATGGTCTTCGCCGCCGGCGAGCGCACCGTCGCCGGCGCCTTCACCTCGCTCAAGCCGCTGCTGAGCGAGACCTACGATCGCATCGAGCGCATCAGCCAGTCGGGCGCGCCCGCCACCGGCCTGCCCACCGGCTTCGACGAGGTGGACAAGTTCACCTCGGGCTTGCAGCCGTCGGACCTGGTGATCCTGGCCGCGCGCCCCTCGATGGGCAAGACCGCCTTCGCCCTCAACGTCGCCACCCGCGTCGCGCTGCGCCAGAAGCTGCCGGTGGCCATCTTCAGCCTGGAGATGGCCAAGGAGCAGCTCGCTCTGCGCATCCTGTGCTCGGAGGCGTTAGTGGACCAGCAGCGCATCCGCCAAGCGGACATCGACCTCGATGAGGTAGTGAATCGCGACACCGGAGAGACGGTGGGGGACAGGCTGGTCAAGTGGACCGAGACCCTTTATCACGCCCCCATCTACATTGACGACTCGGCGAGCCTGAACATCCTGGAGATGCGCGGCAAGGCGCGCCGCCTGCAGGCGGAATTGGGCGGGCTGGGGCTGATCATCGTGGATTACCTGCAGCTCATGCACGGCCACGCCCGCTATGAGAACCGCACCCAGGAGATCTCCCAGATCGCGCGCGGCCTCAAGACCCTGGCGCGCGAGCTGCGGGTGCCGGTGCTGGCGTTGAGCCAGCTCAGCCGTGCGGTGGAGCTGCGCTCGCCGCGGCGGCCGCTGCTGTCGGACCTGCGGGAGAGCGGCTCCATCGAGGCCGAGGCCGATGTCGTCGCCTTCATCTATCGTCCCGGCTACTACGGCGAGGAAGAGATCAAGCGCGCCAATCCCGACTACAGCGTGGGCGACCAGAGAATCACCGAGATCATCATCGCCAAGCAGCGCAACGGCCCGGTCGGCGTCGCCCGCCTCGCCTGGCTCGGGCAGTATATCCGCTTCCGGCCGCTGGAGGAGCTGCACGTCGTGGAGTAGCCGCCGCGCGCGGCCCGCCGGCGCCGGCGCCGTTCATACACGGGAGGCGACCACCGTGGACTACTTTCGCACCGCGGCCGCCGCGGTCACCGGGCTTCTCGGCCTGTGCTTTGTGATCGGCTTCTTCAAGGCCTTCCGCGAGCGCATCTACCTCGGCCTGCTCGGGCTGTCGTTCATGAGCCTCGCCGCCAACATGCTGGTGTCCGCACCCGAACTCGGCCGGGTCAAGCTGCTGTTGTGGGTGATCACCGGGCTCCTCTTCGTCGGCGCGTGCTGCCTCGCGGTGGCGCAGACGCTGGCGCAGATGCGCCTCATCCGGGAACGCCGCAAGGGGCTGGAGGCGGAGATGTGGGCCTACCTGGAGCAGCTCCAGCGGCGCAACGCAGAGCAAGGCAAGACCGCGGACGCCGCCGGGCCGCCCGCGGATTCCACTCCCGGCGGCGAGGGGTAGCGGCGCGGTCGCGGTGCCGCCTCACCCTCCCGACGCACGGCGCGGGAGGCATCTCGGGCGAACGGAGGCCGTGATTGAAGGTCCTGGTGGTCGGCTCCGGCGGGCGCGAGCACGCCCTGGTGTGGAAGATCGCGCAGAGCCCGCGGGTGAAGAGAATCTACTGCGCGCCGGGCAACGCGGGCATCGCGCAACAAGCGGAATGCGTGCCCATTGCCGCGACGGAGGTCTCAGCCCTGGCCGATTTCGCGCAGCGGGAGTCGGTGGATCTGACGGTGGTCGGTCCCGAGGCGCCGCTGGTCGCGGGGATCGCCGACGAGTTTCGCCGCCGCGGCCTGCGCATCTTCGGCCCCAGCAAAGGGGCTGCGGCGCTCGAGGGCAGCAAAGTCTTCGCCAAGACACTGATGGCGCGCCACGGCGTCCCCACGGCCTCCTTCGTCGTGTTCGATAACTACCAGCGCGCCCGCGACCACCTGCGCACCCTGGAGCCGCCCGTCGTCGTCAAGGCCGACGGCCTGGCGGCGGGTAAGGGCGTGACGGTGGCGCGGACGTCGGATGACGCCGGCGCGGCCCTGCACGCGATGATGGTCGAGCGCGCCTTCGGCGACGCCGGGGAGCGCGTCATCATCGAGCAATGCCTGAGCGGCCAGGAGGTCTCGGTCATGGCCTTCGCCGACGGGGAACATCTCGTGCCCATGGCCGCCGCCCAGGATCATAAACCCATCTTCGATGACGACCAGGGGCCCAACACCGGCGGTATGGGCTGCTACTCGCCGGTGCCGGCGATGGACGACGCCCTCTTCCAGGAGGCGCTGGAGCGGATCATGCGGCCGACCCTGCGCGCCATGGCGGCGGAGGGCTGCCCCTATTCGGGTGTGCTCTACGGCGGGTTGATGATGACCGAGTGCGGCCTGCAGGCGCTGGAGTTCAACTGCCGCTTCGGCGACCCGGAGACGCAGGTGGTGCTGCCGCGGATGGAGGCGGACCTGGTCGAGGTGCTGGAAGCCGCGGTGGAGGGGCACCTCGACCGGGTGGCGTGCGAATGGTCGTCGCGGGCGGCGGTGTGCGTGGTGATGGCGTCAGGCGGCTACCCCGGCATCTACGAAAAGGGCCGGGGGATCACCGATCTGGATCATGCCGAAGCTATTCCCGGCGTGACGGTATTCCACGCCGCCACGCGGCGCGAGGGCGACCAGTGGCGGACCGACGGCGGGCGGGTGCTGGGGGTGACCGGCCGGGGGGATACGCTGCCGGCGGCGATCGAGACCGCGTACCAGGGGGTGGCGGCCATTCACTTCGAGGGCGCCCACTATCGCCGCGACATCGGTCGCAAGGCGCTGGCGGCGGCGGGCGGGTAACCGTGAACGATCGTCTGAAGGTATTCTCGGGCACCTCCAATCCCCAGCTCGCGGGGGAGATCTGCGCGCACCTGGGCGTGCCGCTGGGTGACGCCACCATCTCCACCTTCAGCAATGATAACCTTTTCGTGCAGATCGGCGACAACGTGCGCGAGCGCGACGTCTTCGTCGTGCAGCCGGTGCAGACGCCGACCAGCATCGTCGAGCTGCTGCTCTTGCTGGACACCTTGCGCTCCGCGTCGGCCGCGCGCATCACCGCCGTCATTCCCTACTACTCCTACGCCCGCTCCGACAAGAAGGACATGCCGCGCATCTCCATCGCCGCGCGCCTGCTGGCCGATGTCATCGTGCGCGCGGGCGCCAACCGCGTGCTGACCATGACCCTGCACTCGGCGCAGGTGCAGGGGTTCTTCAGCGTCCCCTGCGACCATCTCGCCGCCACCCCCATCCTGTGCGACCACTTCGCCGCCAAGCTCGAGCTCTCGGATTTCGTGGCGCTGGCCGCCGACGCCGGCAGCGCCAAGCGCGCCGGCGCCTACGCGCAGCGCCTCAACCTCCCCCTCGCCTTCGTGGACAAACGCCGCGTCAGCGACCTCGACGTGGAGGTGCGCAGCGTGGTGGGAGAGGTGCGGGGCAAGCACGTCATCATCTTCGACGACGAGATCGCGGCCGCGGGGTCGCTGGCGGAGACGGTCAAGGCCATTCGCCGCTTCGACGTCGGCGACATCTACGCCGCCGCCACCCACGGCGTGCTGTCGGGGCCGGCGCCCGAGCGCATCCGCGACATGGATGTCCGCGAGGTGGTCGTCACCAACACCCTGCACGTCCCGCCCGAGAAGCGCGACGATAAGGTGACGGTGCTGTCGGTGGCGTCCCTGTTCGCGGAGGCGATCAAGCGCATCCATACGGGAGAGTCGGTCAGCGCGCTGTTCGGGTGATCGGGGATTGCTTACCACCAAGGCACAAAGACACGAAGGGGGCATCTCGGATCTCCGATCCAGGGCTTTCGTTTACTCAATGTCTTAGTGGTTCAAGTATGTCGTTCTTGTTTTCATGTGAGAGGAGCCTTCCATGCCCGCAGTGGTGGCCGTGATCATGGGCAGTGAATCCGACCTGGAGGTCATGCAGGACGCCCTGCGCACCCTCGACGAGCTGGGGATCGAGCGCGAGGCCCACGTCATGTCGGCGCATCGCTCGCCGGAGGTCGTAGCCCGCTTCGCCGCCGGGGCGAGCGACGCCGGACTGAAGGTCATCATCGCCGGGGCGGGCATGGCGGCGCACCTGGCGGGCGCGGTCGCGGCGCACACCACACTGCCGGTGATCGGCGTGCCCCTGGTGGCGGGGCACCTGGGTGGGATGGACGCCCTGCTGGCGACGGTGCAAATGCCGCGGGGGGTACCGGTGGCGACGGTAGCCACCAACGGCGCGCGCAACGCGGCGCTGCTGGCGGCGCAGATCCTCGCGCTCGAGGACTCCCGCCTGCGCGCCCGCCTCGACGCGCTCAAGCGCCAGATGGCGGAAGATCTGGCGGAGGCGTCGCGGCGGATAATGCAAAAGGCGTGAGGTGAGGCGACGAAGATGCCGCTAGCGGTTGACTTGGATCGAGAACGCATCGCGGGATTCTGTCGCAAATGGCGGGTGAAAGAGCTCGCCGTTTTCGGCTCCGCGCTGCGCGACGACTTCGCCCCTGATAGCGACGTGGACGTACTGGTGGAGTTCGCCCCGGACCACGGACTGAGCCTCTATGATTGGGTGGACATGATCGAGGAGCTGCAGGTGATCTTCGGGCGCAAGGTGGACCTGGTCGCGGAGGGCGGCCTCAAGGATCCCTTTCGGCGGGGGGAGATCCTGCGCACGGCCGAGGTGATCTATGCGTCCTGACCGGCGCGACGCCCGGGTCGCTGTCATTCCGAGCGCCAGCGAGGAATCCCCTGCCTCCAGATCCACCCGGTAGGGGATTTCTCGGTCGCTTCGCTCCGTCGAAATGACACCTCTTCATCCAATTCGACGGGGGGGGACGGATTGAGGGTGTTACACGCTCGCCTGATAGGAGCACTGCCTTGATCGAACGATACTCATACCCCGAAATGCGGGCCATCTGGGAGCCGGAGAACCGCTTCCAGGCATGGCTGGAGGTCGAGCTGCTGGTCGCCGAGGCGCTGGCGCAGTTGGGCGAGATCCCGGCGGAAGCCGCAGCCCGGATGCGCCAACACGCCCGCTTCGATGTTGATCGCATCATCGAGCTCGAGGGCGAGACCCCCGGCCGCGAGCCGCCGCCAGGCATCAAG
>Ga0307379_10004996_pt1 | contig 18666 bp, 13 predicted proteins | sample UN2MG_FD_202237 | JGI IMG/M metagenome (GOLD analysis project Ga0307379, IMG submission 202237) | Soil microbial communities from Risofladan, Vaasa, Finland - UN-2 | ecosystem: Environmental > Terrestrial > Soil > Coastal area > Acid sulfate soil | place: Finland: Risofladan, Vaasa | collected... | reverse complement strand
AAATATCACGTTTCCCTCTTTTTTATGGTTTCCCTTTGCTTCGCCCTTTAGGCTTCTCCTTTCCCACCTCCTTTCATTGTTTAGTCTCTACTTACCCCTTAAACTGCTTATCGCATTGACTATCGCCCCGCCCACGAAGAATATAGCTGAAATCAAGATCGATGTCGACCCCGCCTGTTGCTGAAACACTGTCTCAGCTATCACTATCTGACCAAACCCAAAGACGAAAAACAAACCACACATGATAAAGAGAAATGCAGCCATTCAACACCTCCTGTATTTTACTGACTACTTACCCATTTTACAAAAACCGTCCCTTTTTTGTATTTACTACTTTTCTCTGATGTTTAGATACTATATTCCTATCTTTTAATTCTTTTAATACATTCTCCAGCTTTTTCCCTCCCTTTTTCACCCAATGATAGGGCAATGCTTTTATCAAAATTGCCTCGTTCCAATCAATAGTTCCGCCGGCATAATGTCCCTTTCTGTAATCCTCTGATTCTTTCGTGATTCTCTCTGTAATCCACCCTATACTCCTGATTTCAGGGGGTATGTGGGGTATAATGTATGCCTTCAATTAAGAAGTCCAACCTGGTGCATTCTGGTTGCTCTGGTGGATACTTTAATCATCATCACAACATTTATCCTAACTTTGACTTCCAGAGTGTATCTTATCCAAAAGCTGTTGTGCATCACTCACAAATCAGACTTCTCTATATCGCAGTTGTAACTCTCTAAATCCATCTCATTTTCACCACTTTACCGACAGACTTACCGTCAGTTTTGAGAAAGTAGATATCTTAGGGGCAGGTTTATTTTGGATTTTGTCTTCACATCAATCATTCCTTCCTCGGAAAATTATTATCTTCCCGGATTTCTTCATATATGAAGATTCAAACTTGTAAAAGTAAATCCCACTACTTGCAGGCTTAAATGAAACATTGTAGTATCCAATACAATAAATTCCCAACGCTGGAGTAGAAATAACTCTTCCTGTCATATCATAAACTTTTAATGTAATTCTGCTTTTTTCAGGAATAGAGAATCTAAAAATGGCTTCACATTTGCCAAAGGAATTAACCTTGAAGTCGAATTTATCAGGTTCTTCTGAGGATTCTTCAACTCCAACCATATTTGCAATAAAGGAATAGTAATTTACAGGTGCTCCAGCTGGGTCGGTTGATTCATTTCCTGGGTCTGCTTTGTCTATTGCTCTGATATAATACCTAACTGTATCGTGAGGTAATGAAACAGATGGAATTGTATCTGTAAACCAGTTTCCCGATGAGTGCATAACCTCCGTAAGCCAATTAGAGTCTTCATCCCTTTTGTAATAGAGTAGGACTAAATCTAAACCTGCAAAATTATCAGTAATTTTCGTTCTAATCTCAAATGGCCCTGCATATGAAGTATCCTGCCATTGAGTTGTAGAATCAATAGAAGGAGGTGTTGTATCAATGCCAACAGCCCAAATTTGATTGGACTGCGTTAAATTATCGAACATATCATAAGCAACAACATACCAGTTGTGAAAGCCTTCTGATAAATCATAGTCTGCTGTCCAAGTAGTGTCAGAAAGAGAAACTCTTAATGTCTCGGCAATATATACTTCATAATTTTTTATTCCATTTGAGTCACTTGAAGCCCCCCATACAAAACAGGGCTTAGTGATAGATAGTATTGATGAATCAAGTGGAGAAATTAAGTTAAAGGAATCAGGAGGAATTGTATCTACTATTCCTGCAAGCCTTATAAGATAAACATCCCAACTACCAGCACCGAACGAACCAGTATATCCTGTAATTATGCAGCCAGCATCAGAAGTCACTTGAACTGAACGTCCTTCTTCTACATCTAACCCCCCATACGTTCTTGTCCATAAGGTATCTCCCAATGAATCTGTCTTTATAAGATAAGCATCATATCCACCTGCACCAAAAGATTCAGTCTTACCTGCAATGATATACCCTCCATCAAAGGTTTGTTGAACTGAATACCCCACATCCCAATCATACCCTCCAAATGTTTTTGTCCAAAGAGTATCGCCATTTAAATTGGTCTTTATAAGATAAACATCAAATCCACCTGCACCAAAAGATCCTGTATATCCTGCAATGATATACCCATCGTCAAAGGTTTGTTGAACTGAATTGCCAATATCCAGCTCTGAACCTCCAAATGTTTTTGTCCATAGAGCATCACCATTTAAATTGGTCTTTATAAGATACACATCACTACTACCAGCACCGAATGAACCAGTAAATCCTGTAATAATATAACCACTGTCAGAAGTCTGTTGAACTGAACTGCCAATATCACCCTCTGAACCTCCAAATGTTTTTGTCCAAAGAGTATCACCATTTAAATTGGTCTTTATAAGATACACATCCCTACTTGTGCTATATGAATCTTTATATCCTGTAATAATGTATCCATTGTCTATAGTCTCTTTAACAGAAAGACCTCCGTCATTAATGTCTCCACCATATGCTCTTGTCCACATGGTATCACCAATGGAATCTGTTTTTATTAGATATACATCGCTATTTGATGCAGTAACTGTCGTATATCCTGTGATAATATAACCTCCGTCAGAGGTCTGGCAAACTGAATACCCAGCATCTCCGTTTATCCCGCCATATGTTCTCGTCCAGAGAGCATCCCCTAGAGAATCAACTTTTACAAGATAAACTTCGCGAGGCCCGGGTGGGAATGAATTTGAATATCCTGTAATAATATAACCTCCGTCAGAGGTCTGGCAAACTGAATACCCAGCATCTCCTTCTATCCCACCATATGTTTTTGTCCATAGCGTATCAGGCCCCTGCGCGAATAGGTTAGCAGCCAGAAGGAGAATAACAATACAGGGAAGAGAAAAATGTTTCATCTGAACCTCCTTTTTGTATGTTTCTGTCTTTCTCTGCTATTGAAATTATATATTATATCAAGAACACAATGTCAAGCAAAATCCTTTCTGTTATCAAGGCAAAATAGAAATGTCTTATTCCACAAGGGCTATCGTCTCCTTCATCGAAACATACAATATAGGAGTTTACTTCTTCGGGAATGTCTCTTATTTGTATGTGTTTTGCTTCTGTTGAAATGTTTGCTTTTTTTCTAATTTCTGCATTTCAGTCTCACTTTTACTATTATCCACCTCATTGTAAAATAAGCAAAAAGGTGCGATTTGTTTCCGATAAAAAATCAATTATTTTAACTTTTTCTGGGTAAGCTCAGTTTTTAGTCTTCCTCTTCCCCCTTTGAAAAAGGAGGATTAAAGGGGATTTTTCCTCAACCTGATAGGTTCCAGAATTTATGTTTAGAAATAGATGATATATGAATCCTATGACATTATTATTACAGAGGAAGACTGCAATATCTGACAATTACATTTTTCATTTCATTATATAGTAAACAGAAACAGCGATTTTGCTTCAATAAGAACGAATTACTTCAAAAACAATCGTAATGTGTGAAACTTACCATTGAGTGAATCGAAGGAATTGATCCAGATGAGGTGATTGTTTTAGGACCTATCATTTGCGGTGAGATTATATATTTTTTCTAGACTTCTCCAATGAAGCATCGGCACAGGCAGACCAGTCCGTTATTTGCACAATGAAAACGGTATTAAAAACTCGTTTGTAGAAGATTGTCTCCCTTGGCAAATTGCTCTTAATATGGGTCAAACGATGCCGCATTTTGAAGACCTCAGATTGAAATAAATAAAAAATGTGGAAATAGGAAGAAATATTGTTACCAATCTTTAAGATTGATGGCGTTTATTCACGTGTCCAAACAGTATTTGTAGCTTAAAACAAAATTGGAATTATCCTATAAACTTATTTTTTTGTCAAATTTCACAACTTGACATTTTCTACTTGCAATGACAAGTCAAAAAAATAGCTTGACAATGAAGAGAAAAAATGTGAGAATTATCAAGTTCTAATTTGTTTAGAATAATGTGGTACACTGTAGTCGAATAAAAGAAGTTATAATAGCAAGTTGAAACAATAAATGGTAAATAGGGCAAAAATTTGTGCAAAACCCCATCTTTTCCCTTATTTAATATGAAGATATATTTCTATAAGCGTGCTAAAGGCAAAATAATTGCGGTTGAATCCCGTGAACTTAATGAATTGGCACGCGCAAAACTCGAAAAACTATTCGCTTCACGAGACGAACACAATATTCCAAGCAGGTATATAAGAAATTGGAGTAAAGTGGCGATCTATGAGCCTTCGGGAGAAATAGAAAAGGCAAACTCCATATTAATAAATCCAAGTGACGGCGCATACTCCCTGAAAAATAAACTAAATGACTTAACAGGAAAAGAATGGATAAAATTTACCAAAAGCTGGTTTGTATTTGATGCTATCGCGAGCGACTTAAGAGAGGAAAAGGAAGTAACTCAGCAGCTAGGACTTCGCTCTGAAGATCATCCAGCAACATTTTCACCTACAATGATTTCTGAATTTGTTTTATTTTTTACCAAAGAAGGTGACTATGTCCTGGACCCATTTTGCGGAATTGGGACAACACTTGTAGCTTGTGATAGAACAAAAAGAAAGGGAATCGGAATAGAATTGAATCCGAAATATGTGGAAATAACCAAGCTTAGAACAAAACAAACAGTTATCAAAGAGGATTCTTCAAAATTGCTAAATATTTGGGAAGAACATAATCTTAGCGAAATTAGTTTCAGTATTAGTTCACCCCCTTATTGGGATATTTTGAATCGAAGCACTGGAGATTTCAAAAAAACTCGCGATCTAAAAAGTCTTGATATTAGATATTCAGATAATATGAAACAGGATATTGGGAACATTAAGGATTATAATTTATTTGTGGATAAAACGGTCTCCATTTACTTACAACTACATAAAATTCTTAAATGCGGCGGGTATCTGGTAATAATTGTGAAAAATATAAAAAAAGAAGGGAAAAAATATCCTTTAGCATGGGACCTCTCTGCTGAACTCTCCAAGAAATATGAGCTCAAAGATGAAAAAATTTGGTGTCAAAGTAAGGTTGGTCTATCACCTTTTGGATACCCATATTCTTGGACAAGTAACATAGTTCATCACTATTGCCTAATCTTTCAAAAAACCAAATAATGTCGCGGGATTTGGATGTATTTCTATCAGAGATATCAAAAACTCCTTGGAAAAACGGAATATTTGCGAAGCAAAACTGGGGCATATGGCTTCACAGGATGTCACCGTTTGTAGGTCGCATTAAACCGTCCTTCGCTCATTGGCTTATTAGAATTTGCACATCTAAAGATGATACAATACTTGATCCTTTTTGTGGAGTAGGAACTATAATTCTCGAAGCTAACCTGCTGGGTAGAAAAGTAATAGGCAATGATCTAAATCCATATGCATTTCAAATATCAAAAGCAAAATTCGATCGTAGAGGATTGGAAAATGAATTGAAATTTCTACAATCATCAGAAATAGAAAAACACAAAATATCCCTGAAGAATGTACCTGATTGGATAAAAGAATATTATCATCCGGAAACACTGCGAGAAATATTGGCATGGAAGAAGCTTCTAGTAAGCAAACGGAGAGATTTTCTCCTTGGTTGTCTTCTGGGGATTATACACGGACACCGTCCTCAACATTTATCAATTCGTACTGGCTATATTATCCCATATATCCCTAAACCCAAACCAAAAAAGGAATACCGGGAAGTAAGAAATCGAATGCTACGAAAAGTGACACGAATGTATAAAGATAAATTTCCCATAAATCATAATGCTAAAATTTTAAATCAGGATACTCGAAATTTACGCTTGAAAGATAAATTTGTTGATGTTATAATATCATCACCACCTTATTATCATACACTGGACTATGTGCATGCGAACCGCGTAAGGCTGTGGTTCTGTGGCTTAAACGAACACCAACAAGAGAATCTAAGAAATAAACTAATCCAACAAAGAAATACTTATTTAAAAAACATGAAAGTGGTTGGCCATAAACTTAAAAGGATACTTAAGGATAACGGAATCATTATCTTCATACTTGGTGATGTGCATACAGGTAAAAAAACAATTAATACAGCAGAAGACATAGGACACCTTTTTAATGAAATAGGTTTTGTGGTACATGGAATTGTTAGGGATGAAATACCCGCATCAAGAACCACAATTGTTAAATTTGGTGGAGAAGATGCAATTCAAAGAAAGAGGAGAAAGAACGATCGTATTCTTATAATGTCCAAAAGATAATGAATCTTCGAAGTAATGATATATTAGAAATTCTCACAAACAATTTTGGATTCAAGAGAACTAAAACACCTTTAGGCGAGGGTTGTGAAGTAACGTGCAAAGAGGGTTTCCTGTTCAGTTCCATAACAGGTGCTGGTTATTTGGAGAATCAGATTTATCCCTTTAGTCCAAAAGGTCTTCTAAAGGTGTTCTACAGCGCTTGTCAATATAAATTTGTTACCGGAATATTTGACAACTCATCATTGCGGAATACCCCATATATAATGAGCAAAGCACGGGATTATCTTTTTGATGGCAATAAGATAATTGTACCTGTAGAATTTATGACTGATCAAGAACTAAGAGGAAGATTAATAGCAGCATTTGGAGAAAATGGGAAGAATACCGATTTAATACTTCTTAGAATAGAAGCTTACAAAGAAGGTGGCGGACTTGAACCTTTCATGGAATATTTAACCTGCAAATATTTCAACCAATTAGGCTTCATTACAGAAAATCAAATTCCACTATCCCATACAAGCGGTAGTCCCGACTTTGGAGGATTTGGAGTGAAAAGGATCCTGAATGCATTCAACAAGTTTCAAGTACTTCCCCATGGATTCAATATTTTGGAGCTATCATTAATAAGGATTTTCAGAGACCGCTATGGCACATTTCCATATAGTAGCAATGACATTATCGTAGGCGAAGCAAAAACAGCGTCAAGTCAAAGCTGCAAACAGATAATGAAATACTTAGATACTGGTTTCTTTAACTATGCATTTGAGATACATTCGGAAAAAACCAGACTATCTAATGATGCATTCGGACTCCTTATATTGAAGGACAAGAAAATTGAATATATGAATCCTAAGCTTCCGAAGGATTTCTCCAATAAAAAACTGCAAAACAATTATCGGAAATGGTTAGAGAATTATTTTAAATTTTACCTTTTTAGCAATTTCACAAATGATGAACTTCAGCATTTTTCACAAAGGGAAATTGGAAAAACAATTGACAATCAGTCTGATATCACAGGACTCGCAGAGTCCATAAGCATCGAATACCTGATGGAAAATATATTATATCTTATTGATCATGGCACTTTCAAGTGATGAAATAATTAAAAGAGAAATTCTTGACTTCGTTGGTGTAAAGAGAGGAGCACTAACGACAAGAGTTTTTCCTGAGGGAAGTACTGAAGACCAAAAAACATTCGTTAACGGGGGTTTGACCTTCTCGTATGATAATCTAGACTACGGCTCTTGTGATCTTGCATGGTATTATACTGATGACACTGGGAATAAAGTGCCAGTTATTGCTGTTGAAGGTACAGATGCGCTCAATAGAGGATCAAGTGGTAACGCACAATGTCAAAGATTTCATCATGCTCTTGGTGCCGTGAAAAAAGGATTAATTGGCATATATTATCTAAGGCCTGGAATTTATAATGTATTCCCCGATCTTTACGGTATGGCATATTATGCAACAAAATATGAAAAAGGTTATTACTTGATAATTCAAGATTTAGGAGTTTTACAAGCAATTCTTGATTTATACAACAAAGATTCCACGAAGCTTAAAAACTATTTGAATGACTTTATTAAACAATCTCTTGCCATATATAAAGACAGTTTTGAATCTCGATATAATAACGATTGGTCCGAATTCGCAAAACGGAGATCAACCATCATTAAGGAAGGATACATAATTAAGCACGCAGGACGGATGAGAAGAAATTTTACAGATGCTTCCCAAAGAGGTGGTCACATTGCTCTTGGTGAAATGTATCTTACGAAATATCTTTTCTATGACAAATTCTTTTATTACTTATGGCCAAGAATGTTTCAAGAAGATTTAGACTATTTGGATAGCCATAAATTGAGAGACAAAGAATGGAAATTACTCAGAAAAGAACCGAATGTTAAAATTTTAACTCTTGACGATATCAGTAATATTCCTCGAAGTGTTGACCGAGCTTTAAGAGAGCTAACAAATATTCCACTGAAAGGGAATGCTTTGAGAAAATACACAGCGCAGGTAAAAATAATTGTTGATGGATTAATTAACGATTCTATGAGCATTAAAAAAGTGTCAAGAATAAAAAAGGAGAACAAAGATGAATGATGATTTAGAAAGACGTTTTCATAGAGCAATGCTCAAGATCTACACAAAAGCAAAGAAAGAATGCAACTACCATGCCACGCGATTTTTTCAACTGCTTGATGAATATCGAGGACTAGAAACAGCAAGAATGCTTTTAAGAAATCCACAAATTCAAGAAGGATTAGCCAATTTATATGAGCTTGGAAGATTAGACCTTACAGTAGAAGCTTTGGTGATTGACCCAGACTGGAAGGAACTTTTTGAACCCGAAGAAATAGAGATTGCAAGGACAAGATTATTGGATTTGGGATATTCCTCTGATAATATTTAGCGAAAAATGGATACAGACCGAAAAATATCATTTAAATCATGAGCAAATCAATCTTTTCAATTATCCGATAAAAAGCTTGGAAATATATAATCCAACAATCTGGAAATCGCTAGGTTTTTTGATAACACTATAGGTTATAAATTGACGGAGAAGTTTAAGACTGTTTATATTGTGCTGTCCGTATGCATTATTGTAGCAGAAGCGGTGCTTCTTGTTTTATCACATTGCTCGGCTAATAGTTTTAAGCAAGAGAACAACTTTTATATTCAAGAAAATAAAAGATTAAAGGTGGAAGTTGATAGATTAAGCAACGAAAATGAGAAATTGACATTGGAAATTGAAAAATTAAGAGCTCTCGTAAGAACAAGTATTTCTTTCAAAGAAATATCTGAAAAGCTTGAGAATATAGAAAGCTTAGTTAGTCCGCCAGAGGGTAGTTGTCTGCCAGTCAAGGCAATTGCCGACCCAGAAATTCTTGAATATGAAATGCGTAAAACAAACACCAAGAAGGAAGGTGGCGATGAAGATAGTACCTGTCGAGCTGATACCCCACCTGGCACAATTTATTTAATGCCAGAACCAATCATAAACTTTAAGGCTGAGGAGTCCTTTTATACAATTACCCTTGTTTACTGCGAAAGCGAGACAATTGCGAATATAAAGTTAGCTGATGCAAGAAATAAAGGGTTAGTTGATGCATTTATTGTTAAAAAGATTCACAATCTACCAGATAGAAAATGGGATTATGTTGTAGTTTTGGGAAAGTATGATAAAATAAAAGATGCTATAGATAGGAAAGATAAAATAATACTCTATTTCCCTGATTATAGGAATTCAACCGTTGGGTCTTTTTCAAGCATGTTGTCGAAAACAATGTATTTTTGAAATTAAATTTATCAAATTGATATAGCCTGAATCATCTTTAACCTTTGCACCAATAAAAATATCTTTCAGTGCGTTATAAAGCTATTGCTCCTTGGTCATAGTTATTCCTCTTTTCTATTTATTGCGTCGGACATTTAATATAACGTTTGCAGCATATATGACATTCGACTGGAGCAAGCAATGTCCCGAATGACAAGGGCGTAAGCTCGCAGCGTATATGCTGTGTTATCTGAAGTGGCGGTTTCATTTTATCCACTCTTTATCTATGATTTCTTTTCCCAATGGGATCGAATTGTCAAAAACCTTTTTCATTGGAGATAAAGTAAATTTTGATCCAAAGGATATCTTTTTATATAGAAGATAAAGTAAAGCGTCTATTGGCAAATAAAAAATATCTTTTCCACTTTCCCCTCTGAAGCTCTTAGCAACAAATGCGCAGAGTATATTGCTCTCACTCCTTATCTTTTTCTCATCGTTCAAATATTTTCTGATTGCTCTCTCATTATCGGCCCTGGGGGTGAAATTCCGCGTGTTTTTACAATCATAGACTATTGCATGATCATCAAAAGAAAATATACCATCAGGATATTCTCCAGGGATTTTATGTCCTTTTTGATTAACTTTGAAACCCAAAGCGTTAAGTAACACAGCGACCCTGTCCTCAAATTCATCATTACTCAAAGTCCCCTCTTCTATTTCTAAAAAATATTTCCCCAAGTAGTCATCCCAACTTACCGACATTGCCTTTATTTCAAACATCTCCATCCAATCTGATGGTGGGGTTTCCTCTATCTTACTTAGAATTTTCACTAACTCTTCAACATCAATAGCTGAAAAGAATCCTCGTAATCCCGGGGACAAACGCTCAGTCAAACGAATACTTTTTGTTTTTGACTTTGCGATAGAATTAAAGGAGAAGTATGGTTGTTTCGAGTCATCATAACGCATACCATTTACCTGTAAATAAACAAATGGTTCTTCTGAAAGATTCTGCTTTTTGAAATGACCATATAACCCTAACCCTGGTAATGGCAAGTTTCCACGCAATACATTCCATTCGGGAAGCTCTATATATTGTTTTTTAGTATACGGTGCTTCCTTAGAAGATTCCCAATAACCTTTTTCCCAGTCAGTGGACAGTAGAATAACCTTTTTCATGTTTCTGACCTCCATTTAAAACTAACATTTCCATTTCGGCTGATTCATTTATATCTGCATTGCTGCGTATATACCTCCAATTTGGGAGTGTATCCGCAGTCAATTGCAAATATACATCCATAGCTGTCCCTTTAGTCTTTATATATCACTTCCTTCCATTTCTAAATTATCCTAAGAAGTGACTGTTATAGGAATTGTAACCTCAGTCTTTCCAAACTTCCTCTGGATACTTTTATTAAACCTTTTCTCATGTTATGCATCATCAAAATACAATATAACGGATAAAATGTCAAACAAAAAATCTACAACTGCGAAATTAGAGATTGCGAATTAACTCCTTATTTGTGCAATGAAAAACGAGGAAACAATCGTTACAGGAGGAGATTTGCTTCTTCCCTGCCCACCGGTTTTTGGGCCGGACAAGAAGCCTTTAATATATGTGTTAGATGAGGTCACCGTATCCTAAAGCTTTCAATTTCCATATTAAACCTAATGGTCCCGTGCCATAATTCCCACTTTTCTCAACTGTTCCTTAAGATATTGTTCACCTCTGTTTAATACATCCTTGAAGTGTTTCCGAAGCACAATATCAAATTTAGGACATAGTTGACTTTCTAAATGCTTCATTCGGTAGAACCTCAAACTTTCAATCAACATCTCTCCTGTTGGGATTTCATCCATCTGCATTTTCGCAATAATCCAGTTTTCAAGAGGGGCAAGACGTAAGACTGCTATAACAGGTTCGTATCCATCGTGAGTACGGTCACGAAGGGCCTGCACATTATCAGAGGAAAGGGGAATTGATAATTTCTCTGTGGTTTTTACCTCCAATGCGAACTTTTGATTAGATTCCGATGTTACATCAATATCAACTCCTTGTACGCCTCGTTCTACAATATTAGTAAAGCCCATTTCATGGAAACTGAGAGCCAGAACTTTTTGTACAATTTTGCCAAAAGGTCCGGATGGTGTGCCATTGATTCCAAACTTTTTCTGCAGCTTCTGTAAAAGTTCGAGCGTTTCTACTTTCATTACTATATTTCTTTTGAAATATTCGGGCCGGAATTCGGTGCCCAATCCGAAAACTTATATATAGTTTTGATTTTGGTAATACTATTCTTTAAAAACTCTTGCATTTCAGTATCCATGGTAGAGACTATAATGTTTTTTATATCGCTGAATTCATCAAGGATTTCTACAAGACGAGCTTTTTGCTGTGAATCTAAACTTTGCGATGAGTCGTCCATCAAGATAAATCCAAGAGGATAAGAATCTCCAGATGTTTTAGACAAACCTAAGAAAATAGACAAAGCAAGGCTATTCAGGTCTCCTTGACTTAGAATTGGAATAGGTCTCTTGCCATATTGGTCCTCGAAAATATAAAAGTTTCCACCGATTTTCTTATCCTCTTCAACTTTAATGTTGAGTGTTTGAAAAGCCGGGTTCTTGGTTATCTTACGAAAGTAGTAGTCAATTGCACTCTTGGCTGAATTAATTTTTCCTTCTGCTTCCTTTAGCATACAAAATTTGATAATTTTACTAAGTTCTTGCACATCTCTTACTAAATTTGAAACATCGGTTCTGATTTTCTCTTGTGTCTGGTATTCATCGGTTCTTTGAATTTGGTTTATTTCTTCGAGCTTATTCTTCAATAGTAAAATATCACAAAGTAAATTCATTATATCTGGTTTTTCTAAAATGGCGTCAATTATAGATCGCTTACTCTTAATAGCATCTTCAATCTCTTTCAAACGTGAATCAATGTTTTTTATTTCTATGGATAATATTGAAACAGGATCATCTCCATCACCTAACTCTTTATGTAAAAATTCTGAGATACTATTGATTACCTTCTTTAACCTCTGTTGTTCTCTCTGAGTATATTCATCTAAACGAACATGTTCTTCCTTCAATCTTTCAAAATCGGTTTTCTTTTTGTCCAATTCTACCTGTCGTTTCTTTAACTCCTGCACTTGATCTTTAATTTTTTCTTCCCATTCCTCTCGTAAATGTTCAAGCAAATTGGACACCTTTTTCCCCCCGCATAAGGGACAAATATCGGCGTCAGAGAGAGTAGCTGATTCCAAAATGGCAATACCTTCTTCAATCAATTTCGCCTTGGGACTTATTCGCTTAATTTCCTCATCAATAGCCTCAATCTGTTCAAAATTTTTACTTATTTTATTGTCGATTTCCTCCCTTTTACCATTTTTTTCTTCAAAATCTTGAAGCTCTTTTACCTTTGATTTAAATACCCGATATTGAGTTTCATATTGACTTTTGTGCAAAACTATTTCGCTTCTATTTTTTTGTTTTTCTGACTGCTCTTTCACATCGGGAGATTCTGCCCAAAGACGATTACACTCATTCTTAACATCGATAATAAACGCCTTGATATTTTTCCAATCAGAAGGAGGAAAGATTGCCGTTGTTGTAAGTCCCAATACTTGGGCAAAGTTACCAATATCTTTTATGGTTAATTCCGCCATTTCAAGCAGTTTATTTTCGTTTAATTCTTCTTCATTCAGTCCCTTCTCTTTGGCTTTATCTCTTTCATCATCCAGGTCTTTTTGCCTTATCTTTATTGCTTCTTGTATACGGGTCTGAAATTTATTAAAATCTTCTACAAGCTCTTTCTGAATCTTTAAAACGTCAGACTTCTTAACACCATCAAGAATATTCCGATAATCAGATAAACCTAAGAGGCGGTCCATTACATCACTCTGTTCACTTGGTTTTTGTATCACAAAGTCGTGGATGGTCTCCTGGTGCTGATATACGGTAGTAGCGAAGTCTTTAGACGAAACCCGAAGTAATTTTGCTATTTCTTGGTCAGCTTCGCCCCCTTTTTTCTCTGTTCCATCTGGCAAAGATATTTTTATACTTTTCCCTTTTTTGCCCTTCCCTTTGACTTCGGCTCGGGTAATAGTAAAGACCCCCTGTTCCCCCTCGATTTCCAACTTTACTTGTGCCTTTTCAGAATTATCATTCACAACTCTCCAAGCAATCTCACCTGTGCCTACACGTTCACGGATTCCAGATTTTTCACCAATGCATTTGTCTCCGTACAAACACCATTCAATGGCATTTAATACGCTACTCTTACCCTGGTGATTTCTCCCATATAGTAAAGTAACGGGATTCTCAAGTTCAATAGGGATCTTTTGAGTAAATCCTCTGAATCCTTCTATTTCTACTTTTTTATTCTTTAACATTGTATCCTCCGTCATAGCATTTTTTCAAGATTCTCAAGTAGTTGCTCGTAATCCTTTTTGATTTTACCTATCCGAGAATTGAGTGACAATTTTATGTGCTCAACTCCACCTTGTTCATAGGATTCGCATATTTCTTGCCAGAGATTTCTCAATTTCTCTTCTTTTATTTCTTCTTGCAACCTTTCTTTATAGTCCATAGCTTCCTCCTTTTCGTTTTTTAGGCATTTCTGTTAACTCCTTATATGCAAATAAGTTCTCTCGCATATACTTTCAATATGGTATTATATGCAAAGTAAACTTCGGATATACATCAATAGCTGCTCTTTTTTCCTTTATTTATCGTCACCTTCCCTTTCCAAATTACCAATGAACTACCTTTTTGGAGGAGTCGTAGACTTAATTTCCCCAGACTTTTCTCTGGATATTTTAATTAAATCTTTAACCATATCATTTATATACAATTAAATAGATGGGAAGTCAAGAAAATTCTAAAAATGTGGAAATAGGAAGAAATATCGTTGCCAACCTTTAAGATTGATGGCGTTTGTTCATGTATCAAAACAGGTCTATAACTTACACAAAGTTGGCATTATCCTACAAACTTATTGTGTTCATCAAATCCCCCAACCTGACATTTTCTACTTGCAATGACAACTTTTAAATTTTTCCTTGACTTCTTTATAAAATACTCCCATAATCTTATTTTGAAAAATCGGATAGCATAATTAGGACTGAGAAAGTAAGAACATAATGAAAAATAAAGCATTATTCCTTTTTGCTGTTATGTTTATCTGCATCATTGCAGTTTCTCCGACATTTGCGAAAGCGAACTTACCAGGTCTCATCAAGAAAATCTCACCCTCTGTTGTGGTGATTGTAACCTTTGATGGGAAAGGCGAGATTCTTGCTCAAGGGAGTGGCTTCTTTATCAACAAACAGGGGGACATTATCACTAACTATCATGTGATTGAGGGAGCTTCGAGTGCGCAGGTTAAAAGTGCCGAAGGAGATATATACCACATCGATTCAATTCTATCTCAAGATATAGAAAGTGACCTTATCAAACTGTCTATTAAATCTCCCCAAAATAATATAGTGCCATTGCCTCTTTCCAAAGATATTCCTGAAGTCGGTGAGCAAATTGCCGTGGTTGGTTGTCCACTTGGGCTTGAGAAAACGGTTTCAACTGGTATTGTTTCTGCAGTTAGGGAAATCCCACATTATGGAGAAATCATTCAGATAGATGCAGCTATTTCTCCGGGTTCAAGTGGGAGTCCTGTGGTCAATATGAAAGGTGAAGTCATAGGAGTTGCAACATTCCAGATAGTAGAAGGACAGAATTTAAACTTTGCCATTCCTAGTGCGAGAGTTGAAAAACTAATCTTGGGAAAGAATCAATCACTTGCAGAATGGAAAAAAGATAAAGATGAAGGCCAGCTTGGTTCTGCGGAAAAACTTTATTCTCAAGGTCTTTCTCTCCTTTGGATAGAAGATTACGAAAAAGCGCTCTCATGTTTCAAAGAAGCTATCAAGAAAGATTCAGCTCTTGCAGAAGCTTATTTCTCTATTGGATATTGTAATGGAAAACTTGGACTCTATTCTGAAGAAATCGAAGCATACCAAAAGACGACTCAAATCGATCCAAGCTTCGCTGCCGCCTATTATAATCTCGGTTTGACATATGACAAACTTGAACGCTATTCTGAAGCAATCGAAGCATACCAAAAGTCGACTCAAATCAATCCAAGCTTCGCTGCCGCCTATTATAATCTCGGTTTGACATATAACAAACTTGAACGCTATTCTGAAGCAATCGAAGTCCTAAAGAAAACAGCGAAAATTCAGCCTGATCTTCCTAACCTGTATTTCAATCTTGCATTGGCATATGGGCATCTGGGACTTTATCAAAAAGAAATTGAAGCCTACAAGGAAGCAATTCACGCAGACCCAAACCTCACCTTGGCGTACTTTGAACTCGGCATGGCCTATGCGCAACTGGAACAATTTGAAAATGCAGCTGCATCTTTCAAACAAGCAATCCAAGTTGAGCCTGAGTTTGGCATGTCCTACTTCTTTCTAATGCATACTTATGAACTAATGGGAAATTACCAACAACCACTTGAGTCATACAAACAGGCAGTTAGTAATAATCCTAATGATGCTACTGCCTGGTTCAAGCTTGGTATGACATATCGTGCGCTCAATAAATACGATAAAGCATGTAATGCATTTATACGTGTAATTCGTATCAATCCTGACGATGCCAAGGCTCATTATGAGCTTGGTATTGTATATGATGAACTTGGTCAATACTATGATGCAATTGAATGTTTCAACCAAGCAATTTTTATCAATCCAAAAGATGACAAATTCTATTTTTCTTTGGGATCCGCCTACAGCTATACAGGACAAGATCACAAGGCTTTAGAATCTTACAAAAGAGCATTAGAAATTTCCCCCAATAGCGCTGCGACACACTACAGATTAGGTCTTACTTATCTTTATCTTGGAGACAAACACTCAGCTCTTGAGCAATACAAAATACTTAAAACCCTTGACAAGAAATATGCTGACCTACTATTTGACTACATATATAAATAAACTAAATAGTGAACAATTTGCAGGTTAATAAGGGCAAACGGGGGCATCTACTTCCTCAAGGTTGAGGGAAAGTATGTTGGGAAAGTGGTGAAGGTAAGATGAGAAATTCAGTTGACAAATTACAGCATGAGATTTATAATTTAACTCAGAAAAAGTGGGGAATAAAGTTGAACCTTGACAAGATCTAAGTTGACATGCATTTTGAAGCGTAGCTGAAACATTTTACGTTGAGCGCTGTTTATGCATTTTTCACACCTATTATATCTTTAAGTTTTTTGCATAAATCATAAATTTTGGGCTGTAACTCATTCTTTGAAAGTATTATTTCATTTTCTTTAAAATCTAAATCTTCTAATATTTCTGCAATAGAATTTGGTATTTCAACATCATTTTCATCATAAAATTTAAGATAGTATTTGTTTTCTTCTTTATAAGCTAAGTCAATAGCAAAGCTGTTGTCATTAAATTTAAATCCTTTAATAACTATATAAGGTGGTTCCCGAGAAGTGCTTTCCGAATACAAAGGTTTTGATTTAAATGGCAGAAAACTCTTATTCTCATATTGACGTTTAAATAAGTCCCAACTATACAATTCTACATGGCGTCCGTTCATTTGTGTTTTTGAAAGTAAATATATTTTATTCTCAGAATACCACCTTATGTGTCGATTAGTACAATAAAAGATATAATTAGGATTATTAATGATATACTGTCTCCAGTCACCAATTTCATGTTCTTTAATGACATTTTGTAAATCCTTAATCAAACTATCTTCATTAATTGAATCTAGTAATCCCTTTAAAAACAGTGTTTTTTCTTTATCATTAAAAACTTTTCGCCAGTTATCCAATTTTGTTCTTAATGCTTCATCAAATGTGCAAAATGTGTAATTATCACTACCTATTTGTGGAAGATAATCACCTTTTACTAATAAAGCTCGTTGGAATAAGAAATCATAATTTTCTTTGAAGTTATCGCTAAACAACTCAGATAAGCTTGCTGAATACTTTTCAAAAATGGATTTGTCATAGTTTTCACCATCCTTTTTTGAATATTCCATAATAAAACCAATTTGCCCATCAAAATAGCTGTGCTTCTCTATTTTAATGAACACATTTTCCCAATTTTCATCAACTTGTATAAGTTTAGCTTTTAGGCTTTCTTCTAATCGTTGTAATTTGGAAAAATACTTTATCTTGTCGGGGGAAGAACTAATGTAATTATAGATATCATCAATATTATTACTTAGCTCATTAATTGAGTGAATCCCATCTATATAATTCCTGGTGCTTTCTACACGAGTGTTCTTTATCAAATTGTCAGTTACCCTTAACCATCTTTTCAAAGTTCTTTCATTATCATTAGTTACTTTCCCAAATTTGATAAAGAAACGACACAATACGTAAAATCGTAATCTTTCCCAATAATTGATTTGCCGATTCGATTTTAAGAAATCAAAAAAAATACTTTCTTCGTCACTATACTCAGCTAAACTATCCAAAATACTAACAATGCTATTAATATAATCTTCGTTTTCATAAACAATCTCATAAATATTGGAAATATCGTAATCGTCAATAAATGACTTGACAATATCGTTCTTTTCTACATAAAAATTCAGTGTAATGTTTGTGAAAAAGTTTAGAAACCTTTCATCTACTCTCTCTGTGACCATTTCAGCATTTTTGTTGTTTTCTAAATTCCAAAAAATATCTAGCCACTCATTATCTAGTTTAGATCTTTGCTCAATCGTTTTTAAATAACCAGAAAAATTAGCCTTAAAAGTTTCAAAAGCCGTAAGAGGTTTTCCTCTTGCATTCATTTTAATGTAAAGTTCATCACTTAGTTTAAATTCCTTTAATGGTAAAAAATGAAAAGTAATAATATCCTTTGTAATTAGTTGTTCAAATAATCCTTCTTCTAAATTTCTAAACTTATCGTGAATTTTATCTAGCATATTTAACATCGATGAAACTGTTGGATCACGTTCCCAAGACAAGAAATACCATTTGCTATCAACTATTGCATCACTTATATTTTTATCAATTGCATTGTAGTCAATATTTTCATCAACAAGTGTTTTACAAAAATCTTCTGAACTTATTCTTGTTTCATATTTGAACTTTAAAAGAGTTTTTTTTACTTCATCA
>Ga0307379_10004995_pt1 | contig 18666 bp, 18 predicted proteins | sample UN2MG_FD_202237 | JGI IMG/M metagenome (GOLD analysis project Ga0307379, IMG submission 202237) | Soil microbial communities from Risofladan, Vaasa, Finland - UN-2 | ecosystem: Environmental > Terrestrial > Soil > Coastal area > Acid sulfate soil | place: Finland: Risofladan, Vaasa | collected... | reverse complement strand
TGAGTCAGTGTCTCGGGAAGTTGCCTGGGGGATGCTCAACTCCCCCCCCTATGCGCGGGCTCCCCCCCCCCCGCACTCCAAAGCGGGTCAACGCGATGAATAAGGTAGGAGGACAAAATGCCTTCTTCAGCAAAAAATAAAGACAAAGCGGCAAAGGATCAAAACGATAGAACAATGCAGTTGACCATCAAAAACTTCGGCCCCATCAGCTCCGGCAAGGTTGACCTCAAGCCACTTACCATATTTATCGGGCCTAATAACTCAGGCAAATCCTATTTAGCAATACTTATACATTCATTCTATAAATCAATATCGAAGGGTTTGAAAACGGGAATGAAAGATATCGGCATTACTAATATTAAAGATCCCACCTTAAAGAAATTTGACAAGATCTTAGATAAATTGGTTACATTGAAGCCTAATGAAGCGTTCACCTATCCTGCCAATCTTATCTCTCAAATTGTAAATGATAAGTATCCTCTTATTCATTCTAGCAAATTATCTAATGAAATAATGGAATCATTTTCCTCACCTCTAACCAATTTGGTTGGAGGGTCATCTTCATCATTTATCTTCACCGCAAGCAATAACAGAATAAAGTCAAGATTCGCCTTGGAGGGTGGCGAGCTCAAAATAACAAAGAGTAACTACATCTCTAAAGATATTGTATTCAGCTTTGCCATACAACAAGAAGGATGGTTTGCTGGAATAAGTCCTGATAATGAAAATAATAAGTTGAATATCAACGTTAACTACAAATGGAAAAACAAGCCAAATCAATATAACCTGATTTGTTCTGCGGATGCCATAATAAATTATTTGCAAATGCTATTTAACGATTATCTTATCAAATCGAAAGACACAAGCTATTATTTACCTGCCGCTAGATCAGCTCTCATACAATCTTATAAATTTTTAACTTCACGGCTTTGGAAAAGTATTCCCATTGCAATGACTCGAGGGATAGAGACCGTTGATCTTCCAAATTTTTCTGGAGTGGTTTCTTCTTTTCTTTCGGAAATTGCAGGAATCATTACTAAGCCCAAGAAATACCATAAGTTAGCCGAGGATCTGGAAACTGACCTATTAAAGGGGAGATTAATGTTACATTCACCTGATAACATGCCTTTATCTGACATTATATATAAAGCGGAAAATCTTGAGATTCCTCTATCCAGAACCTCTTCTGCTATTCAAGAAATTGCTCCATTGATTCTCTATTTAAAATACATTATTACTGATCGTACTGCTAATCTAATAATAGAAGAGCCAGAGGCGCACCTTCATCCCGCCAACCAGCGGATTCTGGCCCAATACCTGGCAAAGCTCATCCGCCAGGGATTGAACATCATCATCACTACTCACAGCGATTATCTTTTAGAGCAATTGGCCAGCTTCGTGATGATGAGCGGGGTGGACGAAAAGAGCCGCGTGAAAAAATACAACCGCGGCAAGGACGATTACCTGTTGCCGGAAGAGGTCGGCGTTTATGCTTTCAAACGGCAGAAGCGCGGCAATGCTTTTAAAATTGAGCCGGTTGAGGTAACGCAGGAGACAGGCATATCCATGGATGAGTTCAGCGATGTTCTCAATGAACTCTACGAGGAGACTTCCAATATCAGAATTGACCTTCAAGAGAAGTAAGGTGAGAGGTCAGCAGGTTGCGGTTACTCGATCAGATAAGGCGGGAGTGCTCGGGGGCGCTCCTTGACTATTGCGGAGAAGCTCGAAGGCGTAGAGTAGCTTTGGGTCCGGGGACCAAGGCATTGATTATCAAGGGCGAGAAATTAGCTTCCTCCTTCAAAAATGGGGACAGTAGATCAGGAGGGCATTGTGATTGTATAATCATTTTCAGCTCGGGCAATGAGCTCCGGGTGGCAGTGATTGAAAACAAGAAGGCCAACATTAAAGCGACACATGCGATCGAGCAGATCGAGAATTGCTTTATGCTCGCGAGGCGGCTTCTCGCTCCGCATGCCCGGCATTATAAAATTGTATACAGGCTTGCCATCTACGCTCAAGGCGGATGGTTTAAAAGCGACATAGAAAAAATCGAAGCTCGAAACAGAAAAAAATATCAGGAACCGCCGATCAGGAGGCGTAAATATGACATGAACATCTTGACCCTGTTTGAAGGAGCGAAGAAATGACCGAATCATCCATAACGATTCCGCGGCCTCCCGAGGGGATCAGGCCCGCCGGGTTCTGGGAGGAGTGGCTGCCGGGGGTGTTGAAGGATTTTATGGAGGTGATCAAGGAGAACGCGGGGGCGCTGGACGCGATCCTGTCGGTGCGGGTGACGGGCGACGGCGGGGGCGAGTGGTCGGTGGTGGTGAAGGACGGGGAAGCGAGGATCGAGCGCGGGCTACGGGATGACGCGTTCCTTGCGCTCGCGCTCTCAGTGAAGGACTTCCACGACGCGGTGACCGGCCGGCGCGACGACCTGATCCCGGGCGAGGGCGGTCTGTCCGGCGAGTTGGACCCGGCCCGGGTCGGCGCGGCTATCAGGAACGCCGTGGCGACGCTGGGCAAGATCAAGGGCTCGCTGCTGTTCCGCGCCTCTCATCCGTCCGACCCGTTCGAGTGCCTGCTCAAGTTCAAGGGCGAGTGGAAGCCCGAGCCCGACACCGTGGTCAAGATTGACCAGGGCTACCTCCGCGAGATGCGCCTCTCCGGCATCGGCTTGGTCACCGCCTTCATGGGAGGCAAGATCCGCATCAGCGGCGCCATGGACCTGGTGCTGAACTTCATGCCGCTGCTCACCTGAGAAGGAGCCCGAATGTCCAGGCCTTCAAGGTCAAGGAGGTGCGAAAAAATGAATCTGATTCAAAGCGCCCTGAAATTTTTAGCGCCTGCCGCGCCGGTGATCGCCCTGTCCGTCATCTGGCTGGCGTCACCCGGCTGCCGGTTCGAGGCGGACTGCGAAGACCGCGGGTGCAGGGGCAATGGGCGCTGCGCCTGCCTCACCTATGATGAATTGTACGCGCGCCAATCCGAGGCCATCGCCAACCTGAAGGCCATCTATCAAAACGAGGTGGCTTACTACGGCGAGATGGGCACTTATAGCGGGAGCTTCCGCGGGATCTACTGGTCGCCGGAGGGCGATACCGCTTATGCTTACTTTCTTCCCGATGAGACGCTTCAGCCCTCGATCGCCGGCCCCTACCAGCTTCCTCGCGGCCTCGCCCCGGCGGCGGGCGCCGATGATTTCGCCGCGCTGGCCGTAAGCAATATAGATTGCGATCCGGTCTTGGACATCTTCATGATCAGCAAGAACGGGTTTGTCGTCAGCGTGTCGAATGATATCACTGAGTAGAGCGTACAGGCTTGAAAAAACCCCTGACGAGGGAGCGGGAGTTCGGGAAATGGGGAATTATTTGTCGCGGAATGGCGCAGCGATTTTGCTGGCTTTCCTGGTTGCACCTGCCCTTTTGCCTGCATGTAAAATAGATGGCGATTGCGACTGCGACTGCAAGAGCCGGTGCGGGGCTGATTGCCAGTGCGTGGAATATGCTGACTTGTTTGCCCAGCAGGAGGAGGCCAAGCAAAACCTCCGGGCCATCTTCACCACTGAGGTCGCCTATTTTGGAGAAAACAACACTTTCAGCCCCAGGTTCATTGACGTGGCCTGGTCTCCGGAAGGCCAGACCCGCTACGCTTACTTCCTTCCCGGGGACTCCATCCAGCCTACGCTCACCATGCCCTGGCATCTGCCGGAGGGGCTTTCCCCGGAGCTCAATGGGCATTCTTTCACCGCGATGGCGGTGAGCAACATAGACTGCGACCCGACCCCTGATGTCTGGACGGTTGATGATTCATACCATATCAAGAATGTTATCAATGACGTTTATCAATAAGGGGCGGCGCAGCATCGGCAGGACTTGACGAAGGAGAGAAGATGAAACTGGAAAAGGTCGGCCAGGTGGGCGTGGTGGTGAAGGACGTGGAGAAGGCGGCCCAATTTTTACGCGAGAAATTCGGGATCGGGCCGTTCAATTTCGTGGATTTTCAAAACGGGAAGGCCGAGTACAAGGGCGAGCACAGGAAGTACAAGAGCAAGGTCGGGATGTGCAACTATAACGGGTTGGTGATCGAGCTGATGCAGCCATACGAGGGCGAGACCATCCAGAACGACCCGCAGTACCTTCCTCCCGGCGGCCAGGGCATGCACCACCTGGGCTTTTACGTGCCGGACGCGGAGGCGCTGGTCAAGGAGTTCGAGCAGGACGGCGGCCGCGTTTTGCAGCGGAGCTGGCCCCTGCCCAATGCGATGACCATCTACCTGGAGACGCCGCAATACGCGGGCATCCTGATCGAGCTGATCCAGCTCGGCGCTCCCAAAAAATGAGCGGGAAAATGGTGATCCTGGTAACGGGCGCGAGCCGGGGGATCGGCCGGGCGCTGGCGGAGGAGCTTGTCCGGCGGGGCCACACGGTTTACGGCGGCGGCCGGTCGTGGGACGATGCGGCCGGTCTTGGCTTCACGCCTCTCGACATGGACATGCGCGACGATGGTTCGGTCAAGGCGGCGGTGGAGCGGGTGGCGGCCGAGCAGGGCCGGCTTGACGTGCTGGTGAACAACGCGGGCGTGAGCCATTCGGGGTCGGTGGAGGACACGGACCTGGAGACGGCGCACGCCATGTTCGAGACCAATTACCTGGGCGTAGTGCGCGCGGTACGGGCAACGCTCCCGGTGATGCGCAAGCAGGGCTCGGGCACGATCGTGAACGTGGGCTCGGCCGCGGGCAAGATCGGCATCCCGTTCCAGGCGCACTACGCGGCGTCCAAGTTCGCGGTCGAGGGCCTGTCGGAGGCGCTGTATCACGAGCTCAAGCCCTTCGGCCTCAGGGTGCTGCTGATCGAGCCGGGCGACGTGGGCACCACCATCTGGGAGCGGAACAAGAGTCGCGCGCCGGAAGGCTCGCCGTACTTCCAGGCGGTTGAGCGGTTTTTGCAGGTCAAGGACCGGGAGATGGGTGCGCGCGCCACCTCCCCGGAAGACGTGGCGCGGGAGATAGCCGGCATCATCGAGTCGCCTTCGCGCAGGCTCCGGCGCCCGGTGGCCAGGGGCGCGGGCCTGTTCCTGCTCGCGCGCAAGCTCCTGCCCGACCGGGTTTTCCTGTGGGCGGTGGGGAGGAACTACCGGATTAAATGAGAGCCGTCGCGGCAAGAGCGCTGCCCGGGAAAAAAGGATCGAGGAGCGAGGAGCGAGGGATTCCGGAAAATTTCCTCGATCCCCGCTTCTCGATCCTCGCCCCTTTAACGTGTGCCCCTTGACGTTACGCCTGGCCCCTCCTTAGAAGAAGAGCTGCACGGTGACGAAGGCCCGCGCGGTCTTGACGGCCTTCTTGCCGGTCTGCATGGGCTCGTGATAGATGCTGATGATCATGGGCAGCTTGGCCTTCTGGTCCAGGTAGAGTTGCGTGGTGTCGGCGGAGACGCCGTACCAGGCGGTGCGCGCGATGTTGTCGGTGAGCGGCACGGCCTCGCCGTCAATCAGGTCGCCCCAGCCCTGGTGGTAGCGATAGCCGGTGAAGACGTTCAGTCCCTGGGCCAGGTGGAAGCTGAGCTCGGTCTCGCCCTCGTACCAGTCGCCCTGGTCGAAGCTGCCGTTCACCCGCTTGGTGGCCAGCTCGTATTTGGCGAACGGGCTCCGCGGGTCAATCACGAAAACGGCCCGGTCGTAAGGGAAGCTGTAGGAGTAGCGGCCGGCCAGGTTCAGGGTCACGAATTTCACCGGGGTGAGGTCGGTCATGCCGTACACTCCGAGGTCGTAGTGCCCGTTGCCGTAGGCGATGTCGGTCAGGTTCCTTTCATCGTCCACGCTCCCGGTGGGGATGACGCTCCAGACGCCGGTGGCGAACTGGACCATGTCATTGACCGGGATCTTGTACTTGAGGCCGAGCTGGACGTCGCCGATGCCCGGTCCTCCGGCCCAGCTCTTCACCTTGTCATAGCCCAGGTTCTGCTTGATGAAGGCCTGGGCGTAGGGCGTCATGTCTATGGGTCCCGGCGGCAGGCCGAGCGAGGTGTTGGGCCAGACCAGGGCATTGAAGTCCACCTTGGTGTCGGCCATGGTGATGTAGGGAAAGCCGACGCCGAGGGTCAGCTTGTCGGTGAGGCCGTAGCTGTAGGCGAAGACGAAGGCCCTCATGTCAATGCTGGACTGTTCGGTGAGGAGCGCGAGGTTCAGCGACGGGGTCCCGGCCGGGAGTCCGGCGATGTCGTTAAAGATAGGCGTGCTGATGTCCGTGATGTTGATGTTGTTGAAGTAATACCCCAGCTCCCGGTCCCGCCCCTGGCTGTCGAATTCCCGCGTGATGTCGTCCTGGAAGTATGAGAGGGAAACCGAGCTGCGGCCCTTGGGAAGCACCGAGGTGGAATCGGCCAGGGCCGGAAGGGCCAGCACCATTACCGCTAAAAAAGCCAGCGCACCCAGAATTCTTGTTGCCATTGTTCTCATCTTAGTTGCCTCCTTTTTAATCAAGGCGTGGTTAGTTCGAGATGAAACTCTCATTTTGCGTGCTCTTCTTTTTTCCACGTATAAATGTAATCATGCTTATAAGTTCGTGCAATAATCAGGATAAAAAAATATAAATATTTAATTACGATAAAAGAACGAAAGGTTAGGCGATTTTCCTGAATGCGGGTTCACCTTTTCCTAGTTCAAAATGGAATAAATGGCGGATAACTTCTGCGACGGGAAGAAAAAAAGTAAGCCGCCAGGGAGCAGGCCACGCCCGCGGCGGGTTCGGGTCAAAGGTTGAACCGCTGGTAAAAATATGGGAACCGGGGCCGAAAAACGGTAAACGGAGGCGCGGAAGGGGGCGGCGGGAAATCAAGAATAAAGGGAATCCTATTGGCGGCGAATCAATCCTGGTTCGGAAAGGGAATCGTCGGCGCGGGGAATAGAGTCCGGGAGTTATCAGGTTTGATTGCCCGGGCTATTCGGATAAATTTCGGGGCCGTCCGGCGGTGGTTATTTCCATCGGTCCTTGTTGTTCTCCAGGTTCATGAAGTGGGCGATGGCCTTGGCTCGGTCGGTGAAGGTCTGGACCTGGGGCAGGTCGTCCACGTCGGCGGGGTCAGTGGAGTCGGGGACCACGTCGAACTGGATGTCGTTGGCTTCGCCGTATTGAATGACGGCGACGTAAAGCTCGCCCCGGAAGTTGCGGCCTTTCTTCTTGGCGCCGATCATGATGATCCGCCCCTTCGATCCCTTGTAATCAATTTCCTTGGCCACGGCCGGCTCCTTTCAATTGCTTGCCAGCATAAACCATCATAGAAGACAACTCAAGCGCGGGCTTTGGCCGCGTGGCCGGCGCCGGCCCGTCATTGATCGGACACGCCCTCCGGGTATCGTTCCAGCAAGTGGCCCAAGTCTTGCCAGATGGGGCAATGTCCAAAGTAGTTCATCTCGGCCACGGCGTCCTGGTTTTGCCAGCCGTCGTGCTCGATGCGGTAGATGCCGGCCATGAGCCCGGTGCGGTCAATGCCCATGGTGCAGTGGAAGTAGACGGGCTGGCGGGCGGGGTCGTTCACGATCTGGAGGAACTCGGTGATCTGGTCCCGGGTCGGCACCTGGTCGGGCCGGACCGGGATCATGAAATATTGGAAGCCGGCGGCCTGGGCCTGGCCGCGGTAATCATGGCGGTCCTGGTAGCGGAGGTTAATGATGGTCCTGATGCCAAGTTTTTTAAGTTCATCGAGATATTGTTCGGGGTCGGACCCGCGGTAGAGGCCGTCGTTGATCCTGGCCACGTACTCGATGCCGGCGATGCCCGGCACGTATTGGGCGAACTTGGCCTGGGGCGCGGGCTGAAAGAAAGCGAGGTAAGCGGGCAGATAGGCCCTCAGGGCGGCCCAGCCCAGGGCCAGGGCCGCAAGAGCGGAACCGGCAATGTACGCCGCCGTTTTTTTCCATGGCCGGCGCTTCATTTCCTGACTCATGGCCTGGTGGCGTCCTCCCCCGCTGATCGTGCCGCCGGTTACGAACCGGTGCCACGTCTTAACGTGGATCAGAGCAGGATGCGCAGCCCCACGATCAGTCCGCCGAAGGTGTCCTTGGTGATATCGAACATGGCTCCGCCCTCGATGGAGATCATGTCGTTGATCTCGAACTCCATGCCGCCGCCCACCGGGAACAGATAAGTGGTGGTGGTGTCGTCCATGTCCTCGAAGTCCAGCTCCACGAAGCCGATGCCAACGGTGGCGTAGGGCCGGATGTTGGGGTTGTTGGCCAGCGCCGCCGAGAACTTGACCTGGCCCGACACGCCCCAGTAGCTGTTGTCCGCGCCGCCGCCGATGTGCAGGTACGGCCCGACCGAGATCTCGTCGGTCACGTAATAATCCAGGCTCACCATGCCGGCGGTCATGTCCGGGTCAATCATGAAGCCGGCATCAACCCCCACGCTCGCATAGCCGCTCCGGCTGCCCAGAGAGCTCGCGGGCCCGGGGGCGTCCTGCGCCCAAGCCGTGCCGCCGCCGACCAGAACCACCGCCGCCAGTACCAAGATCCGCTTCATCTTCAGCTCTCCTTTATTTGAATTTCCAGACCAGCTCCACTCCGGCCGTCACGAACCCGACGTTCTCGAACGGATCCGTGGTGACGTTGTATTTTTTCCCGGTCTTGTGCAAGGCCCTGCTCTCCAGGTTTTCGTTCATCGGGAAATACAGGTAACGCACGTTGACTCCCGCGGTGAGCGCGTGCCGGAAATCGTAGGACAGGCCGCCGCCAGCGAAATAGAGCACGCTCGAGCCGGAGCGGCTCTTGAGCTCGCTGAGGCCCGGGTTGGTCTGCCACGACTGGTAGCCTACCCCGAGCTCGGCGTAGGGCCTGAGCCAAAGGTCAATCTTGGGACGGTAGCGCACACCCGCCATCAGCGCCGTGGTGGAGAAGGTGATCCCTTCATCCTTGCCGTCCACCAGGAGCGGGGCGTTAAGAGAGAGCATCTCCACTCCCGCCATGATCGAGGTAGTGGAGTTGAGCCAGTAATGGAAAATGACGCCGTAGTCGAATGCGGGATCCAGAGAGTCCGCGTCGGCCTGCGGCCAGAGGCAGTGGCTGGACAGGCCGATCTGCATGGCCCCCTTGCCCCCGTCCGCCCGCGCCGGAGCGCCTACCGCAAGCGCCGCGAGGAGCACCGCGGCCGCCGCCCATTTCCGTTCCATAATTAAATTTAATTTAAACATGATTGAAGGTATCTTATACTAAACTTATCATAATTTCAAGCCCCGGCCGGCGTTTTGGAATACGGCAGCTTGACGCCGCACTCCAAACGAACAGCTCTGCGTTCTCCGCGTCTCCGCGGTTAATTCCTGCTTTACGCCCTCACCACGGCGTCACGCCGAAGAGCTTGTTGTGGAGGAAAAGGACGATGATGAATGCGGCCAGGGCGATGGCGGGGAGGGGGACGCTGAGCTCGGAGAGCTCGAGTTTGGTCTTGCCGGTGATGACGGCGGCGAAGGGGAGGATGGAGGTTTTTTTCTGGAACTCCTTGAACTCTTCGCCGCGCTCCCGGGCCTTCCTGCGGTCCTGGTGATAGGCCCCGAAAAAGCCCACCACGAAGATGGACCCGAAGAAGAACACATCACCGAGCTTGCCGTTCGCGATGAGGTGTCCGAGTCCCCACAAGGCGAAGGCCATGTTCATGGGATGGCGGGTGACGCGGAGGATGCCTCGGGCCTCGACCTTGGCCGGCATCATTCCGGTGGGGCTCGGGGTGGCGAGGCTGGAGACAAGGAGGACAAAGGCGAAAAGGACGAGGATCCAGACCACGGGGTGGAGCCATTCTGGTGTGTTCCAGAGCACCTGCCCGGCGCCCTTTTGTCCGGCGAAGAGGGCGATGGCCCCGCCCAGAGTTATGAGCGAGACGAGGGAATAGAGGCCGCGGAAGGGCATGTCGCCGAGCCTGGCGACCAGTCCCGCCCGGATGCCGCCGTGGGACATGAGGATGTGGGTGAGCGCGAACAGGACGCTGAAGACGATCAACATGACGAGGGCCATTAGACTACCTCCTTCTCCTTCTCCACGCGAAGGGCACTTGCTGAAAGTGTGCGACAGGGATTCGCGTTTGTCAATGTGAGATAAGTTGTTTTAGGCGCAAAGGCGCAAAGGGCGCAAAGGATTCTCCGGGAAAATGTCTTCGCGTTTTTTGCGTCTTTGCGCTTTCTATAATCGCTTTTCCTGGTGGAAGCGCCGATGAGAGCGGCGTCGTCCGCGGCACTTCAAAAAAGGCGGGGCCTTGAGGGCCCCGCCTTTGCTGCGCGATGTTTACGGAGACGCCGGTATTAGAACAGTCCCTCGACCTTCCCGCTCTTGACGTTGACCTTGATGCGGCGGTAGGCGGCGTCGGATGCGGTGCCGGGCATGAGGCGGATGTCGCCGGCGACGGGGACGAGGAAGCCGGCGCCCTTGAAGGTCATGATGTTGCGGACCTTGAGGGTCCATCCCTTGGGCGCTCCGACCACGCCGCCGATGTCGGTGAGGGAGAGGTGGGTCTTGACCATGCAGGTTCCGAGCTTGGCGTTGGCCGGGTCCTTCTGCAGGCGGTCGAGCTTGGCCGCGGCGTCGCCGGTGTAGCTCACGTCCTTGGCGCCGTAAACTTCCTTGGCGATCTTCTCGACGCGCTGTCCGAGCGGCATCTTGTCCTCGTAGAGGAACTTGAAGTTGTTCTTCTGCTTGCAGGCGTCAATCACGGCGTCGGCGAACTCGAGCGCGCCGTCGCCGCCGAGGCCCCAGTGGCGGGACTTGGCGAAGCGGGCGCCGGCGCGGATGGCGACCTTCTTGACCGCCTCGATTTCCTTGTTGGTGTCGTCGGTGAAGGCGTTGAGCACGACCACGGGGTTGACGCCGGCCATTTTCAGGGTGCGGATGTGGTGGGCGAGGTTGGCCTCGGCGCCGGCCTGCACCAGCTTGACGTTCTCGGACTTGTAGGCGGGGTCGAGGGGCCGTCCGGGGACGACCTTGGGTCCGCCGCCGTGCATCTTGAGGGCGCGGATGGTGGCGACGAGCACGGCGCAGTTGGGCTTCAGTCCGGAGAAGCGGCACTTCAGGTTCCAGAACTTCTCGAAGCCGATGTCGGCGCCGAATCCGGACTCGGTTACGTGGTAGTCGCCGAGCTTCAAGGCGATCTTGTCGGCGACGATGGAGCTCTGCCCGATGGCGATGTTGGCGAAGGGCCCGGCGTGCACGAATACGGGCTGTCCCTCGACGGTCTGCATGAGGTTGGGGTTCAGGGCGCGGAGCATCAAGGCGGCCATGGCGTTGCCGACTTCGAGGTCGGCGGTGGTGATCTCCTCGCCGTCCATGTTATATGCCACGACCACGCGGTTGATGCGCTCGACGAAGTCCTTGAGGTCGGAGAACACGGCGAGAATGGCCATGAGCTCGGAGCTCACGGTGATGGCGAAGCCGGAGCGCATCATGAAGCCGTCCATCTTGCCGCCGATCCCGATCACGATGTCGCGGAGCGCCTGGGCGCAGAAGTCCATGATCCAGCGCATCTGGACGTTCCTGGGATCTATGTTGAGCCTTTTAAGGCGCTTGGTTTTAAGGAAAGCGTCGTTCTGGTTGAACTCGTGCTGCATGCGGGAGGTGAGGGCGACCATGGCCAGGTTGTGGGCGTTGGTGATGCAGTCGAAGTCGCCGGTGAGTCCGAGCGAGAAATCGGTGAGGGGCACGCACTGGGACACGCCGCCGCCGGCGGCGCTGCCCTTGATGTTGAAGGTCGGTCCCATCGAGGGCTGGCGGATGGCGCCGGTCACCTTCTTGCCGCGCTTGCCCATGCCCTCGATCAGGCCGATGGTGCAAGTGGTCTTGCCCTCGCCGAGCGGTGTAGGCGTGATCGCGGTCACGTCAATATACTTGGCATTCGGGACGTTCTTCATTCGTTTCAGCACCGCCTCGAAGTCCACCTTGGCCTGCGCCCGCCCCATGGGGATCAGCTCTTCATCCTTGATCCCGAGCTCGTCCGCGAGCTGCTTCGGCGTCTTCATGGTCTTCTCGGCCTCCGCCGCCACCTGCCAGTCCTGCATAAAGTTCTTGTACAGATCGAATTTCATTCCCCGTTACCTCCTTTTTAATTTCACGCCATAACCTTCAAGCCCTGAGGGCAGGGCCACTCTCCCGGACCAGACCCGCGCCGCATCTTTGTCCCGTGGAAATTAATTTTTCTCATACTGAAAATGAGCTGATTGAACACCTCGGCACGCGAGCTTACTTGTGTATCATATTTACACAAAAAATGCAAGCGCTTTTTCGGTCGCATCCCCGGCAACCGGCCAGAATAATTAGAATTTTTAATATTGTCGCGCGGCGCGGATCAGATTCTCGAGATGATCTGGAAGATGAGGACGCAGAGGATGGCGGAGGCGGGGATGGTGATGATCCAGGAGTAGATGATGTTCAAGATGACCTTGCGGTCAATGGAGGCGATGCCTCGGGCGAGGCCGACGCCGACGACGGAGCCGACGATGGTGTGGGTGGTGGAGACGGGCAGGCCCATCTTGGAGCAGGCGAGCACGGTGGTGGCGCAGGCGAACTCGGCGGAGAAGCCGCGGGTGGGGGTCATCTCGGTGATTTTTTCGCCGATGGTTGCGATGACCTTGTATCCCCAGGTGGCGAGCCCGACGACGATGCCGATGGCGCCGACGCCCAGGATCCAGACGGGCACCGGGGCCTGCTCGACCAGGGCCTGGGTCTTGATGGCGGCGTAGATTCCGGCCATGGGGCCCACGGCGTTGGCCACGTCGTTGGCGCCGTGGGCAAAGGCCACGTAGCAGGCGGTGCAGATCTGCAGATAGCGGAAGATGCCCTCGACCCTTTTTAGCTGGTCCGAGTAGCTGAGTCCCTCGCAATCCTGCCATGACCGTTTGAGGAAGGCGTAGAGCGCGATGGACCCGATAATCCCCAGGGCCGCGGCGATCATGAGGGCGTGCATGAAGCTGAGCTTGGTGTGCAGCCCCTTGTAGAAGATGGAGAGGACCAGGATGGTGATGACCGGGAAGACCAGCCCGGGCGCGACCCTTTGCGCCGCCACGGCGGGGTGCTCGGCCTTGAACACCCGGTGGTGGATGTAGCTGAACACGATGAAGCCGATCAGCGCCCCCACCACCGGCGAGATGACCCAGGAGAGCACGATCTCCCCGATCTTGCCCCAGTGCACCGAGCCGGCCCCGCCGTAAAGCAGTCCGAAACCGAAGACGGACCCGACGATGGAGTGGGTGGTGGACACGGGCAGGCCGAAATAAGTGGCGATGTGGAGCCACAGCGCGGCCCCCACCAGGGCGGAAAGCATCCCGGCGATCAGGACGTTGACGTCGGTCGCGAAAACGGCGGGGTCCACGATCCCGTTGCGGATGGTCTGGGTGACGTGGCCGCCGACCAGGACGGCGCCCAGGAGCTCGCAGATGCCGGCCAGGACCACCGCCTGTCTGAAAGTCACGGCGCCCGAGCCCACCGACGTGCCCATGGCGTTGGCCACGTCGTTGGCCCCGATGTTCCAGGCCATGTACAGCCCGACGATCAGGGAAAGCCCCAGGATCAAGGAAGTCGACGCCATAAAAAAATTTTCCTTTACGCGGATTTCAGGATAGCTCGATCATGGCCCGAAGATACTTGCCGGCGGTCTCCGAGGCGTTGGCGACCTGTCCCAGCTTGCGGCAGTATTTGTCGTACATGAGCACGGTGATCGGGTCAAGCTCCTGCTCCAGGCCGTAAAAATGCCGCGCGAAGCGGCGCTGCAGCTTGTCGGTGTTCCATTCCTTCTCGCCCAGCACCTTGACCGCCTCCAGGGTCTTTTCGGCCTCCTTGCCGGCGAACGAGCTCTCGGCCAGGGCCTTTAATTCCTCCGCGGCGACCAGCAGACTCTCCGCGCATTCGATCACCGCGTTCACGAAGTTCATGAACTCGTCCCGAAGCTCCGGGTGCATCTTGGTCTGGCGCAGGGTGAGGACCACGGCGAAGTCCTGCGCCCGGTCGGCAACGTCGTCCTCCGCCGACAGGAAGCGCAGCATCGCGTCGCGGCTCACCGAGATGAAGAGCCGCCGGTAGAGGATCTTCCGGATCTCGTCCTTGATCTGGTCGGCCTCGTACTCGAGCCGGGACACCTCATGCTGCACCTGCAAAATCTTGTCATAGTCCTCCTCGAGCAGCGCCTCCGCCGCCGAGCGGATCAGCTCCACGCACGCGTAAACCTTCTTTGAGTGTTCGGTGATTACCCCGAACGGCGATTTGCCGATCAGGTCGGATAGCCATGGCATGTCTGCACCTCTCTTTCCGGGCCCGGCTTGGCGCCAGGACCGGACGTTGACGTTAGTATCATGAATAACACACCGCACGGCCGCTTTCAATCCCGCCGCGGTTTGACAGGCCCCCGATGTTCTCCTAAACTCTTTATCACGGCCGCGCCGCCGGGGACGTTCATTGGGGCCTCCGCGCCGGACCAGGCGGCGGCCGGGACGAGGAGAAAATCAATGAAAAGATACATGGTTTGCCTGTTGATGCTCCTGGCGGCCGCCCCGGCCTGCAAGAACAAGGAGCCCAAGACGACCTGCATTTACGGCGACTCCATCCCGGAGGCCGACCTCACCGCGATCCTTTCCGTGTCCGACCGGCTGATGGAACTGGTGGCCGGCGGCGACGCCAAGACGGTTTACGAGGCCGGGACCGAGGAGATGCAGGCGGGCCAGAACCGGGACCAGTTCACCCACGCCGTTGACCTGTTCATCCAGACCTTCGGCCAGTTCGAGTTCCCCAGGGTGAAGGAAGCCTATTACATGGAGTCCGACGCCAAGGAGACCCAGGTCTGGATCTCATGCAACCTGGGCCAGGCCGGGATGGATGACCTCTACCAGATGCCCTCCAACCGCAAGCTCGCCGTGGTCATGTACCAGGCCCACACCCAAACCGAGGAGATGCGCATCATCTTCCAGCTCGAAAAGCAGGGCGAGACCTGGATGCTCCGCTCCCTCACCATCAGCCCCATGACGATTAAGCATAACCTCCCCGAGTATTACACCAAAAAGGCCCTCGAGCTCCGCGAGCAGAACCACCTCCACGCCGCCGTGCTCTATTACCGGACCGCGATCCTGCTCTCCGACGTCGGCCGAAACGTCTCCGAGTTCACCGTCAAGTTCATCAGCGACCTGATGAACCAGATCAAGGTGGACTACATGCCCGCCGGCGAAGCCCAGCTCTGGGCCACCGACTCCGGCGCCGGCTACAAGGTCTATGGACTCGATACCGCCTACGATAAAGGAAGCCTCCTCGTCCAGATCAGCTACCTCACCCCCACCCTCGCCGACAAGAAAAAGCTCGACCAGGAAGCCCATGACCTCGCCTCCTTCCTCGATAAAAAATTCCCCGAGTACCGAACGGCCTTCGACGGCTTCCGCGTCACCGCCGCCCCCGAAAAAAGAGAGGAGCTGATGATGGCCTACCACACCACCATCCTCTTCAAGGACCTGCCCCCGCCGGCCCCCGCCGCCGGCGAGGAAAAACCCGAGCCGCCAAAGCCCGCCCCCCTTCAGCCCGCGCCCGAAAATCCGCCGCCGGAAAAACCCGCGCAACCAGCGGAATAAGGGCCGGCCGCGGGTGATGGGCCGCGCCGGTGAAGGGAAAATTTTTCGGGCACTGCCACCGGCCGCAATTCCAGGCCACACAAGCCTTTTCCCCGGAAAATTTTTGCCCGGCTCAACACGGCCCATAATGAAATCGGGTAGTTGCCGATCCGTGGCCCAATTTTTGAGGCCCAGCATCCAGGCCGCAAAGCCCCTTTCGTGGCCCAATACCCGGCCTCCCGTGGCCCAATGTCCAGGCCACCCGCGGCCCAATTCCCGACCCTCTGTGTCCCACCGTCCAGGCCACGGAATGACGCGCCAAAATCCCGGCTTTTTACCCATTTGTTGAGCACGGCTATACACTTTTTTTGCCCCAATCAAGAATATTAAACAGGGATTCCCAGGATTTTAAGGATAAATTCCAAATTTCTCTTATCCTGATCATCCTGTATATCCCTGTTAACCCTCTTCAACCCCAAACCCCAAACCTTTCTTCCCCTCCCCTCTTAAACCACAAACCCCAAACCTCAAACCCCAAACCTTTTAAATTGCCCCCCCTACTATTCGCAAAATGGTCGCACCGGATTGGAAAAAAAGTAATGCTGGGGAAGCAAGCAGCTTCCGCCCTGAAAGGGCCGAAATAAGATAGCCCAGGGTTGGCCGTCATCGGCCTACCCTGGGATAGCGGTACACCATTACCTTTTCAGCCCTGAAAGGGCGAAATAAGGATGATCCCTTGCCGGGCATGATGAAGCCCTGGCGCGCACATCCCAGTGGTCGCCGCCACGATAAAGAGACCAAAGCGCCCCATTACCGGGACGACGACCTTTTAGATAAATCGAAAAAGTCCGGCATGCGCCAGGGCGGCAAGGTCCGGGAGGCGATGCTGATGGGGTGGACGAGGAGGGAGGGTTTGTAGTTTGACTTCGGCGAGCTCAGTCGAGCCGTGGTTTGTGGTTGGATTCATTTTGGCATTGACAAGCTGATGAGTATCCGATAGAGTTGGATGGTGTGAGCTGGCAGTTGTGTCGGACGCGCATTCCTGATTGAAGGGCCTATTCAAGGAGGGAGCCATGAGCCTGTCAAGGAGATTCGGGCTTTCCGCAAGGAGCCGCAACTATTCGTCCTGGCCCCTCTATTTTCTTTTCCTTTCTTTCCTGTTCCTTCCGCTTCCTTCCCTCGCCCAGGACACGGACGGCGACGGCATGCCCGACTCCTATGAGACCGCCTACGGCTGCCTGATGCCGGACACGGTTGACGCCAACGTGGACTATGACGGCGACGGCATGACCAGCCTCGACGAGTACCTCTAATCTGACCAGCTCGATCCCTGCAATCCGGACACGGACGGGGACGGAATGCCGGACGGATGGGAGGTTGCCAACCTGTTAGACCCATTGCTGGATGATTCCACGGATGACGCTGAAGGAGACGGGCTCATCAACCTGCATGAATATTGGTATGGCGGCGACCCCCACGATCCCGACACCGACGGGGACGGATTGAGCGACGGAGACGAGGCCAATGTCTACGGCACAGTTGTGGACGAGCCTGACACTGACTGGGATGGCCTGAATGACGGGGACGAGATCAATGTATATGGCTCTGACCCGTTTAATCCCGATATGGACGATGACGGCCTCAGCGACGGGGATGAGGTCAACCTTTACGGCACCAATATGTTCGAACCGGACACCGACGGCGATGGTCTCTCGGATGGGGATGAGATCAATTATTTCGGGACTGACCCGCTGAACCCGGACACGGACGGGGACGGGATGCCGGACGGATGGGAAGTATACTACGGCCTTGACCCTAATTGGGACGATTCCGGCGATGATCCTGACGACGACGGGCTGAGCAACCTTGCAGAGTACCTGAACGGCACTGATCCTTATACCAATGACACCGATGGAGACGGAATGCCTGATGAATGGGAAGTAACCAATTTGCTTGACCCATTACTGGATGATGCCACGGAGGACCCGGACGGGGACGGGCTCTCTAACCTGGACGAGTATCTGAACAACGCCGACCCCCAGGACGCTGACACTGATAGTGACGGCCTCTCCGACGGCGACGAGGTCAACACTTATGGCGCCGATCCCCTCGATCCGGACACGGATGGTGACGGCCTTTCAGACGGGGACGAGGTCCATGTGTACGGCACAGATCCAATTAACCCGGACACCGACGGGGACGGTTTAAGTGACTGGGACGAGGTCAATATTTATGGAACCAACCCGGTTGAGGAGGACACCGACGGCGATGGTCTGTGGGACTGGGACGAGATTCAACTCGGCACGGACCCGTCAGACCCCGACATGGACGATGACGGAATGCCAGACGGATGGGAAGTAACAAACGGCCTCAATCCGCTGATTGATGATTCCCTTGACGATGCGGACGGTGATGGGCTTAATAACCTCGTTGAATATCTGCGTGATACTAATCCACATAGCGCTGACACTGACGGCGACCTCTTGCCCGACGGATGGGAGGTTCAATATGCAGGATGCGGATTCGATCCGCTCATTAACGAAGCTCAAGCCAATAAGATCGGAGCGGACCTCCGGATCACCAATGACGCGAGTGATAGCGGCTCTTCTTCCCTTTCCTGGACCGGCTCGGAGTTCGGGGTGAGCTGGTATGATTATCGCGACGGAAATCAGGAGATTTATTTTGCCCGGGTCTCCGCGGCAGGGACCAAGATTGGAGCTGACCTCCGAGTCACCAACGCAGCGAATTACAGCCGCTATCCTTCCCTTTCCTGGACCGGTTCGGAGTTCGGGGTGAGCTGGAATGATGCCCGCGACGGAAATGATGAGATTTATTTTGCCCGGGTCTCCGCGGCAGGGACCAAGATCGGAGCTGACCTCCGAGTCACCAACGCAGCGAATTACAGCCGCTATCCTTCCCTTTACTGGACCGGCTCGGAGTTCGGGGTGAGCTGGAATGATTACCGCGACGGAAATGATGAGATTTATTTTGCCCGGGTCTCCGCTTCCGGCACCAAGATCGGAGCGGACCTCCGGGTCACCAACGAAGCGAGTATCAGCTACTCTCCTTCCCTTTCCTGGACCGGCTCGGAGTTCGGGGTGAGCTG
>Ga0307379_10004994_pt1 | contig 18666 bp, 13 predicted proteins | sample UN2MG_FD_202237 | JGI IMG/M metagenome (GOLD analysis project Ga0307379, IMG submission 202237) | Soil microbial communities from Risofladan, Vaasa, Finland - UN-2 | ecosystem: Environmental > Terrestrial > Soil > Coastal area > Acid sulfate soil | place: Finland: Risofladan, Vaasa | collected... | reverse complement strand
GGCAATTTAGTAGCCTATGATATTCAAAGAAAAGCATTATGGAGTAGCAATACAGTCGGAAGTGGGGCCATAGAGTGTGTTCTGCAGGGTGATGGTAATCTGTTGCTCAAGGATAGAAATGGAAGAGACGTCTGGGCAACAAATACTGATGGTTATTCAAATGCAACATTATTAATACAAGATGATGGCAATGTCGTGCTGTATAAGGAAGGAGGACCTGCTTTCTGGTCCAATGGGAACATCAATACGAACATTCAGCGCGACACGCCCCCTGCCGATGTGCCTGCCGAGATCCGCCATCAGGACGACGCTGGAAGCGGCCGCGACGCCGGAAACGTTTTGGATGAGGCTGTCCCCATCTATCCGGTCACCAAGCCGGCCGAGGGCGAGCTCAGCCCGACTGACAGCATCGATTTTTACAGCGTCCCGCTCGATAAGGAATGGAGGCTGTCCCTCAAACTCATGATCCAGAGCGACCAGGACTACGACCTTGCCCTGCTCAATTCCAACGGTGACATCGTAGCGTCGTCAGCCCGGGGAATGGGGCAGTCCGAATCCCTCGATTTCACGCCGCCCTCGTCGGGAACGTATTACATCCGCGTCTCGCGCAAAGCCGGCCAAGGCCGCTACAAGATCGAGCTTTCGTTCCACAACCAGGAAAGCATAAAAGACAATTTACCAAGTTACAGCGCAAATACCGGCGATAACGAGTTCGACAATGCACTTAACAACCTCAACAGTGCCGCGCATGCAGATCTAGATAATTTCATGAATACATTGAGTGGCACATTCGGTATCTCCAAACCGTGGATTGAGAACCTTGTTAAAAGAGAAAATATCCCCCCCGCCGACGTGTACATGATCGCAAGAACTGCATCTGTAATAAACCAGCCAATCGATACCGTTAAAAAGAATTACATGGCCAATAGGGGTCAAGGGTGGGGCGTTATTGCCAAGCATCTGGGAATAAAGCCGGGATCAAAAGAATTCCACGCCCTCAAAAAAGACGATACAGGATTACTCGCGAAGGGAAAGAGTCAAGGACAGAAGAAAAAAGATTAAGACAAACGTTAAATAGGCCAGGAATCTCTCACCTGCGGATGGCGCGCTCTCAACAGCCAAAATTTGTGCTGACGCAAGAACGTATTTCCCGTCCTCAGAAGTCATGACCTTTTCGCAGATTGTTATCTGTATCGAACATTCGTGCGCCTCGGTCCTTGCCGTCGGACACCGCGGCGCGTGCTTGGCCAAATTCTCATGTTCGGGAAGAATATAAATGAAATAGCGACAGCAGACTATTCGGAAAATAGCGCTAAGCCAAGGAGGTGCTCACAATGAGGAAAGGAATATGCGTTTTGGTGTTGGCCGCGCTGGCCGGGCTGCTGTTCATGCAAAGCTGCGAGACTTTGGACCAGCTCACCCGCGCTCTCATGAGTCTGCGGCGGCTGCAATTCAAGCTCGACGGAATTCACGATTTTGGCCTTCTCGGAATCAACCTATCCGGGAAATCCGCATTGGCTGATTTTTCGGCTGCGGAAGGGCTCAAGCTTGTTCAGGGATTCCGCTCCAAACGGCTGCCGGTTGAATTGACACTGGACATCCTTGTCCAGAATCCCAACGACGGAACCGACGGCTCGACGAAGACGGTTTCGACGCTAACCAGCCTGGAATCGCGATTTCTTATCGATGGGAAGCCCACCGTCTATGGAAATATCGACAAGCCCATTGAAGTTCCCGGGACGGGGCAGGCTACGACAGTCCCGGTCCGGATGTCTATCGACTTGTATGAGTTTTTCGGCCAGCAGGAGTATGAGGAAATCATCGGTCTGGCTCTGGACATAGGCGGCAGACGCGGAGATATGACTCGGATTTCCCTCGACGCACAGCCCAGAGTATCGACACCCTATGGAGAGATCGTCTATCCGGGACGAATCACGATCATCAGTAAAGAGTTTAGATAAAAGAGCCGGTATTCTCACAGCTCGCCGGCGGATGAATTGCCGGGGCCGCTCCGGCTTCCGGATAACAGGCCATTCTATTCGTCTGGTCAGAACAGATATCCGATCGAGACCGAAACCGTGATTCGCCGGGCGGGGGCCGTCATTTCCAGAACGGGATGTCGTGAGGCTCTATTTTTTCATGGCCAAGAGATTCAAAATGGTTCGCTCCTGCCATCCAATTCAAGCATCAAAACCATGTCTTTTTCTTCGGTGCAATCAGCAACGGGCGAAGCATGTCCCACTCCTCCTCACCCCAGTCCTCTGACTATTGGTCGACGAAAGCGGTCGGGTCGAGGGCGAAGCCCGGATCAAGAACGTCCGCATCAGCGGAGAGTTCGTCGGGAACATCACGGCCTCGGGAAAGGTCATTATCGAGAAGACGGGCCGGTGCTCGCGTTGGGGATAAGGGCCCCGGCCGAAGCCGGCGCCGTTCCTTGTGGACCTCCTCGTTTTCACGTTCTCGAAGCATTCAGGGCCGCGCTTCGGCCCGCCCCGGCCGGAACTGGGTTTCGTACAGGGAAGCGTAGAGGCCGCCCTTGGCCAGGAGCTCCGCATGCGTGCCCTGCTCGACCAGACAGCCGGCCTCCATCACCAGGATGACGTCCGCCGCCAGGATCGTGCTCAAGCGGTGGGCGATGACCAGGCTCGTCCGGCCCCGCATGATGCGCTCCAGCGCCTGCTGGATCAGCGCCTCGGAATGGCTGTCCAGCGACGACGTCGCCTCGTCCAGCACGAGGATGCGCGGGTCCTTGAGGATGACGCGGGCGATGGCGACGCGCTGCTTCTCGCCCCCGGAGAGGCGGTAGCCGCGGTTGCCCACGACGGTATCGTAGCCTTCGGGCAGACCCGCGATGAAGTCGTGGATGTTCGCCGCGCGGCAGGCCGCCTCGATCGCGGCCGGGGTGGCGTCCGGCTTGGCATAGAGGAGGTTGGCCCGGATGGTATCGTTGAACAGGAATGTTTCCTGCGTCACCATGCCGATCTGCTCTGCCAGGGTGCTCATGGCCAGATCGCGCAAGTCGTGACCGTCGATGCTGATGACGCCGTCCGTCGGGTCGTAGAGCCTGGGCAGCAGGTAGGTGACTGTGGTCTTCCCCGCCCCGCTCGGGCCCACCAGGGCGGCCAGCTGCCCCGGCTTGACCTCGAAGCTGAGGTCGCGGAGCGCCCAGTGTTCGGCGGCGGGAGGCTGAGGGCTTGGAGTCTCGTCCGGGGATTGGGGGTTGGACGTTTGCAGCTTCCCCCCCTCTTGCGAGAGGGGAGGAGCCATGCCCTGGCCGCGATGGCCGAAGCGGACCACCTCGCTCAACCCTGCGGCCGTGGCCTCCGTCGCGTTCTCTCCCGGCCGATAGCTGAACGATACGCCTGAAAAACGCACATGCCCCCGGACGGACTCCAGCGTCAGCGCGTCCGCCCGCTCCTCGATCTCCGCCGGCAGGTCCAGGACCTCGAAGACCCGCTCGAAGCTGACCAGCGAGGTGGCCAGGTCCATGCGCGCGTTGGTCAGCGCCGAGAGCGGTCCGTAAAGCATCCCCAGGTACGCCGTGAAGGCGACGATCGTGCCGATGGTGAAGCCGGCCCCGCGCAGGACCAGCAGGCCGCCGCACCAGAAAACCACCACCGTGCCGACCGCGCTGATCAGGCTCACCGTCAGGAAGAACCAGCGCATCATGAAGGCCTGGCGGACGCCGGCTCGGCGGACGCGGTCCGCCCGGCCGCGGAACCGCGCCACCTCGAGGGCCGCGCGGCCGAACAGCTTGACAAGCAGCGCGCCGCTGACGTTCAGGGTCTCGTCCATCATGGCGTTCATCTCGGCATTGAGTGTCATCTGCTCGCGCACGACGGCGCGCAGCCGCCTGCCCAGGAGGCGCGCCGGGATCAGGAAGAGCGGCAGCACGCCGATGGCCAGCAGCGTCAGCCGCCACTCCAGCCGCAGCATGATCACCAGCGCGCTGACCAGCGTGATGGAGTTGGTGAACACGTCGACGATCGTGCCGCTGACCGCCCTCTGGGCGCCGATGACGTCGTTGTTCAGCCGCGAGAGCAGCTCGCCGGTCTTGGTGTGGGTGAAGAAGCGCAGGGACATGCGGTGCAGATGGTCGAACAGCTCCGTCCGCAGGTCGCAGATGATCCCCTCGCCCACGGACGCGCCGAGATAGCGTTGAGCCACTCCCAACAGCCCGTTGACCAGGGGGACGGCCAGCATGCCCAGCGCGAGCAAGGTCAGCCGCTGGAAGTCGCGTTCCGGCAGGGCTCGGTCGATGAGGTCGCGCACGAGCAGCGGGGGCGCCAGTCCGAGCAAGGTCACGACCAGGAGAAGGAGCAGCATGGCCGCGATGCGGCCGAGGTAGGGACGGCCGTAGGCCAAAACACGCCGGATCAACGCCCGGCTGATCTCCGGACGGTCCTGCTCCTTGTCGTAGCGCAGAAAAGGCCGCCAGCCGCCGTTAGACATGGAAAGAAACCCCATCGAGGCGTGATGTGTGCGTCAGGCGAAGGAGATACAAAGGAAAGAATGGTAACACGCGAAGGACGTGCGGTCAACAACGGGCATCGGCCGGGACGAGAATTCGGACGGATCAATCTTCACCCCTTATGTGGAGCTCCACATAACGGATGGGTGTTGCTCGATGATCGATGGCCACCGCGTCTCCCTGCTCGATATGGGCAACTACGCCCGCCACCACGGCCTCTTCACCCGTGCCAAGATGGAATTCTCCAGAGATGAGGCCCTGGTGCCACAGCGCGGCTTGGGCAAGCTCGAACGCCCTGGCCTTGTACATGTTCTTGTAGAGATCGAGGAGATCCCTGACTTGTTCTCCTGTGATGGGGGAAAAAATCTACCGGTATGGAAACACCTTTCAGTCTGAACTGGGGAATACTTTTTCCATTAAGCCCCTGATAATCGGGGCGGCTTCTTCCATAGTCGAACAGGCCTGGAGCATTTCTCTCATTTCACCCAAAATGATGTTCTGAGTGTTTCTGTCCTCGAGTTTCTTGACAAGAACGGTGAGCTTTTCATTTGCCTGGCGTTTTTCTTCCTCTGTCTTTTTACGCTCCGTGATGTCTTTATAAATGATTAAGACAAATTTTCTCCCGGCCAGCGTTACCAAAGACGGGCTGAGATCGGAGAAAAAAAAGCTGCCGTCTTTTCGCCTGAATCTGAGATCATGTCGAACGCCCTCTTCTCCCTTCACAAACTTTGCGATCTGTTCAAAAACTAAAGGCAGGTCATCCGGGGGGTGGATATCGGAGATTTCCAAGTTCAGGAATTCTTCTTGAGCATAGCCCAGCGTTTGCAAACACATCGCATTGCACATAAAGAATTTCCTGGTTTTCAAATCCACAACAAACATCCCGTCGCTCGCTTTATCGAAAATTGTCCTAAATGTTTGTTCGGATTCCTTCATCACCTCCTCTGCCTTCTTGCGCTCGGTGATGTCCCTGAAAATACCCAACAGAAAAGGTTTGCCACCAATCTGCAGAAGAGATGCGGCAATGTCTGCTAAAAAAATACTGCCATTTTTCCTTTTGACTGGCAGATCTTTGGCCACTGTAATTTTCCCTGCGACTTGCTTTCCAATTTCTTCTAAAACACGAGGTAAAGCATCTTTTGGATGGATGTCATCAATTCCTATTTTTTTTATTTCATCTCGTTCATAGCCAAGCATCTCAGATATCCTTCTATTACCGATATTGAACTTACGTGTTTCTAAATCTGCCAAAAGTAGTCCATCTATAGCTTCATCAAAAATTATTTCGAATCTTTGCTTCGATTCCCTCAGCTCCTCCTCCATCTTCTTGTGCTCGAGGCCTAATTTCTCAAGTTCCTCTATGCGATCCTTTAGTAATTTTATCTCCCTGACTGGTTTCTTTTGATTTTTCTTTTTATCTTCCATCTTTATCCTTTAGCCACTTGGCGTTCTCTTCCCTCTAATTCGATCGCCTCCTTTTCTGAAGCAAGCTCAGGCTTGATGAGTTTCGGGACCACATCTTCCTTCAGCTTCTTAGCAAGCACTCTATAGACCTTCCCCATGCCGCCTTTACCCTGCTCTTCAATGACCTGGTATCGACCAGCAAAGGTGGAGCCAGTGGTCAATTCTTGAATGGGAGTCTGAAGGCTCTCTATCTGAGAAACAGAGATATCCTTTGAAGAAGGAAGGGGAGTAGCACACTTCCTCCAAAACGGGGAATCGGGAGTGTTCTCAGTGTCGCAGTCGGGGCACTTGATAGCCACTTGTTCCCGTTTGATAGGAGCTTGGCAAAAGAATATCCATTAATCTGGAAGGTGTCAAGCTGAATTCTGGCTGAATGGAGATAAGCATTTCGTTTTTTCCTGCGATGGCAGAACGTGCGCCATTGTGCCATCGCAGGAAAAAACGGAATACTTTCTATGATGATGTGATGCAAGTACTTTCTATAGCGCCTCCTTTCTTTTCCTTCTTCTTGCCTTCTTTGTAGGTCTTGTGGACCATCCTTCTATCCGTGCCCTTAGCCCGAAGGCCAAGTCTGCACACACTGTAACATCAGGTCCCGATTCATTTAGATCCAATAAGTTTAAGTATCCGATTGAGAGAGCACCATCATAGTCATTTTCATTGTCTGCATCTTGATATTAAAATAAACAGGGAAAAGGCACCTTCTCCAAGTTGGCCCTGAACGACGTGCAGAAAGGCGAGGAACGCCTTTCGCCCCGTTTCCTCAGCACGAGGCCCCGGGAGTTTTCCGCAGGCCTGGCGATCGAATCCGAACCCATGGCTGAAGATGAGGCAGCCGCGCGGTCCGGGACGGCTCCCAAGAAAGTCCGGCTAAGCTTCTGGACCAAATGGGGGACAACGCCAATCCGGCCTGAACTCAAGAAAAAATAGCGCTTCTCAGGCCCGGTCCCGCAGGTAGGCGACCATCTTAGGCACGACGAGCGGCACCACGTCGGGCAGCATGTGGGGCATCAGGTTGTCCATGACTTTGGGCATCAACTCGGGCATCTGCTCGGCCATGTAATCGGGCATCGGGATCATCGCGCCGACGCGCTCCAGCATGGTCGGCATCACCTTGGGCATCATGCCGGGCAAGAGCCTGGGAAACAGGACCGGGAACACCGGCTTCATCAGGGCGAACATCGCTCCGCCCAGCGGACCCAGCTTGCCGATCCCCTTCATCATCCCCCCCATGCCGAGCGGCATGGCCTTGAGCAGCTCCGGCCACATCGTGTCCATCAGGTCGGCGAAACCCTGCGGTGTCATCAGGGCGATCATGCCCTCGAAGACCTTCCACTGCCGGCTGACTTCGGGGCTCGGGTCGGCGAATTTCCGGTCCAGCCCCTCGCAGGCGAAGGCGGCCAGGTCCCGGACCTCGATCGGGGTGTTCTTCTTCTCCTTGCTGACCCGGAGCTGGAACTCGCAGCACGGGCAGAGCGCCAGCACGGTCTCGGCCTTGACCGCCGTCCCTTCCTCCAACCGGGTCTCGCCGACGTCGTGGGCGACCAGCGGATCCTTGAGCAGCGTCAGGACGCTGCCGCAGCAGTGGGCCTCGTCGTGGTGGTGGGTCATCTCGACGAACTCGACGCCGGGGATGGCCTTGATGACATCGCGAGGCGGCTCATAGACGCCCGAGACGCGGCCGATGTGACAGGAATCGTGCCAGGTGACGCGCTTCATGACCGGGTGAGAGAACTTGAACGACCCGTCCTTGATCTTCTCCGAGACGACCTCGCTGTAGTGCTTGGCGGTGATGCCGTAATCGATCCCGAGTGTCTTCGCCCAGTCGGGATAGACGTTGCGCCACATCATGTCGCAAGCCGGGCAGGACGAGATCACCGTGTCCGCGCCGGCGGCCTTGACCGCGGCGATATTCCGCTTCATGTTTTCGGCGAAGATCTCCCATTTCCCGGCCACCAGCATCGGCGTTCCGCAGCAGTTCTCGACGTTGCCGAGATAGGCGAAATCGACGCCCGCCGCATCGAGCAGCGTCACGGCCGCCTGGCCGATATCGTTCTCGACGTAGGAGACCGTGCAGCCGCCGAAATAGACGTTCTGAGATTTCCGGCTGGGGCCGTGCTTCGATTTGAGATCCTCCGGGAACCAGCGGGTCCGGTCCTTGCGGTAGCCCGCCCAGATGTTGCCTTCTGATTGAAGCGCCGCGGCCATCATCTCGAACGGCGGGAAGGTCATTCTCTTATCCTCATGGATGAGCTTACCGCGGAGCTTCATCCAGCTCGGCTCGATGGGGAGAGAGGCCGAGCAGCGGAGGTTGCAGAGCTCGCAGGTGGTGCAGACGAGGATGGTGTCGACCATCTTCTGGTCCCATTCGGCCCGGCCCTCCAGGAACTCGCGCAGCCAGTACCATTTTCCCCGAGGTGACTGGCTCTCCCAGCCCCGGCCGTAGAACTGGTCGCATTCGTCAACGCAGTAACCGCATTGGGAGCAGGCATAGGCATACCAGGCCACGTCCGCCGGGATGCCGCGGATGGGTTTGGCGGCGATGCGCTCACCCACCTGGGCAACGACAATATTGCCGAAGGGCCGGACCAGGGGTTCGAAGAGCCTGGCCACGCCGAGCGCCCGGCTGACCAGGTTCGGCTGGACGACCTTCCCGGGATTCAGGATCCTCTTCCGGTCGACCTTCTTCTGGAAGGCCTTAACGCGGAGAGCCCGGTCCTCGCCCAGGATCTTTTTGGCCTTGCGCACGAAGTAAAGGCCGGTCGAATAGGGCCGGCCGCCGTACTTTTCGGCGATCTTGATGATCGACAGGACCAGGCCGAAAACGAAGTTATAGGAGAACTTCCGCTGGTCGCTGGGGATGAAACCAAGGATGACCGCCTCGGGCTTCCCGTCGCGCCCGGTCCGGATGATGACACCCTCCTTGACGATCGGCTGGTTGATCCTGTGCTCGATCTCTTCCATGACCTTGCCGAGGTTTTCGAGAGGCACGACGATCTCGGCCGGGACGAGAGACGGCCCGAGACGCTTGACGACCATCAGCTTGAAGCGGTTCTCCCATTCATGTTCGGCGATTTCCTGACTGAGGATCACGCCCTGGCAGTCGTGAAGGATGTCGGGCAGCTGGGAGACAACTTTGTCCCGGTCGGCCGCCCGGTAGGCCAGGACGGCGATATAGGCGGCCGGAAGGATGACCTTGTGCTCGGCGGGATGGCCCAGATGCATGCGAACGGGCGCCCGGTTCTTCATCTCCGCCATCCGGGGGTTGATGAAGACGACGGACCAGAGCGGGAGCGCCCGGGCGATGAATTCCTGAAAAACCGTCGTCAGTCTGTGAGCGTCCGGGCAGGCGATGGCCGTCAGTCCGAGCTCCTCCCGCTTCATGACCTGGACGGTAACTTGGCTGATGACACCCGTTGTGCCTTCGGCATCGGAGATGAGCTCGAGGTCTTTGCCGGTGAATTCCTTGATCTCACCGTCCGGCAGAACCACCCGGGCGCTGATGACGTTATCCATGAACCAGCCGTAGGCATAGGAACCGATGCCGGCGCCGCCCTGGGCCAGCCAGCCGCCGGCCGAGGACGAGGGATAGCTCGTCGGATAGAGGCGCAGCGTCAGGCCGTGCGGATCGAGAGCGCGGTCGAGCTGTTCCCAGGTGATGCCGGCCTGGACCGTGACCGTCTCGTTGGGAACATCCACGGACAGGACATCCTTCATCCGGAAGAAATCCACCACCAGCCCTTGGCGAATAGGGATGAGACCTCCGTAACCCGAGGAACCCTTGCCACGAGGCACCAGGGAAATCCGTCTCCCATTCGCCCAGCGGATGAGCTCCCGCAGCTCCTCTTCCGTCTCCGGCTGGACAACGGCGTCGGGCACAGTCCGTCCGACCAGCGGCTTGAATAGGCTGGGGATAGCGGCAATGTCGTGGCCGTAGAGGACGCGTTCGGTCGGGTTGAAATTGGCCCGGTCGCCGAATTTTCCCTCCAGCCACTTCCTGTCATTCCTGTTCAACCGGCTCATGAGCCCACTCCTTCTTGGGTCGCTTTCAGGGGCCGTCCATCTCCCGGAACAAGATCGCTCCTTTAAGATCAGAGGTGAATTCCGAAGAAAGGCGGCTTACTCCCGCCACCCCAAAAAAACTACCAGTAAGCCTATATATTCTATATGTTTGCTATGAATTGGTCAAGAACACCTCAAAAGGGTGTAATTAGCCCTTATCCATGATGAATAACTTGGGAATGGAGAAGCGCCCTCGAAGGTTTAGCCTTCCCGAGACGTTTTTCGAGGGCAGCCGCTCTAGCGGCCGCGAGGACTGTCTGAGCACGAAGAGATAAGACGGAGGGGGACGAGGATGGAGTGCACATCCACTTGCCGTTAAAATCTATCACCCGGAGTTCCGCAGCGCCGAGAAAAGCGTCGAGGGAACGGCGTGAAAAACCTGAGCGGGAGCGCTACCATTCCCAAGTTATCTATCATGTTCATCACATAGATGGAGATATTTCCTCCAAGTGATCATAATCTGCATTCAGTTACAATGGGGGAAGCGAAGACACTCATCCCTCGGGGGTGAAGGACTCCTCCCGCAAAGTCACCCGTTTGATCCGCTCCTCCACCGGATGGACGCCGATCCCCGGCCCCTCCGGCACTTTGATCGTACCGTCCCTCTCGAGCTCTATCGGCGGGTCGATCAGGTCCTCTTTGTAGTACCGTTTGCTCGCCGAGAGGTCGCTCGGCAGCTTGAAATTGGGGAGCGAGGCGATATGGAGGTTGTGGGCCCGGCCGATCCCCGACTCGAGCATCCCGCCGCACCAGACCGGAATGCCCTGCCGTCGGCAGACATCGTGGACCTTGTGGGCTTCGACCATGCCGCCGACTCGGCCAACCTTGATATTGATGACCCGGCAGCTTCCCATCTCCAGCGCCTGTCGGGCCGTATCCTCGCTGATGATGCTCTCGTCCAGGCAGATCGCGGTCTTCATCTCCTTCTGGAGCCGGCTGTGGTCCCAGAGGTCGTAGGGCGGGAACGGCTGTTCGAGCAGGAGAAGGTTGAAAGCATCCAACATCAAGAGGGCGCCTTTGTCTTTTAGGGAATACGCGCCGTTGGCATCGGCCTGGAGCAGGATGTCGGGAAAATGCTTCCGGGTCTCTTTGATCACCTCGACATCCCAGCCCGGTTTGATCTTGAGCTTGATCCTCCGATAGCCCTCGCCGATGGAATGCATGATCCTCTCCATGAGCTCGGGGATGGAGTTTTCTATTCCCAGGCTGACGCCGACGTCGATGCTCTCGTGTGTCCCCCCATACAGTTTGCTCAACGGGACGCCCGTTTTTTTCGCCTGGATGTCCCAGAGGGCGAGCTCCAGCCCCGCCTTGGCCATCGGGTGACCGCGGAAACATCGTGCTTCCCGGTAGAAATCTTCCGGGCGCGAGATCTCTTTTTGAAAGAGGACGGGAATCAGGAACCTGCTCAGGACGAGCCAGGCGGTCGAGGTCGTCTCATAGCTGTAAAAGGGAGCCTCCGACGCCACGACTTCGCCGTAGCCGCAGAGACCTTCGGAATGGACTTTGACGATGATGAACTCGCGGCCTTCTTCACGGCCGAGGCTGGTCTCGAAGAAGTGCACGTAGGGAAGGTACAAAAGTGCCAATTCCACCTTTTCGATCTTCATGCCGGGCCTCCTCCCGTCAGGTCAGACGAATGCCCTTTCTGTGGGCGAATTGTTCATACAGGTCGATCACCTTCCAGGCCATGGCTTCGGCCGAGAACTTTTCATGAACGACCTCGAAACCCCGCTCCGCCAGCCGGCTGGCCAGCTCGCGGTCGTGGTAGAGCGTCACGATGGCCTGGGCCAGGGCGGCCGGGTCCCGGGGCGGAACCAGCAGGCCCGTCTCCCCGTCGATGACCACCTCGGGGATTCCTCCGGTCCGGGTGGCGACGATAGGAAGCCGGCTGGCCATGGCGTCGAGCAGTGAGCTCCCCATCCCCTCGAGATACGAGGACAGGACGAAAAGGTCGAGCGAGGCGAGGATGCGGGGGACATCCTCCCTGAACCCGAGGAAGAAGACGATGTCGTCGACTCCCAGGTCATGGGCCTGGCGGTCCAGATCCATCTTCAGAGAGCCGGTCCCGACAACCACGATCCTGATCTTGGGGGCCTGGGCCTTCAGGATCTTCGAGGCCTGGATGAGATAGGTATGGCCCTTGTGGTCCTCGAGGGCGGCGACGATACCGACGAGAAAATCGTCCGGGGCAAAAGAAAATTCCCTGCGGAGGAAATCCCGGGGCAACTTCTGCCGGAAGGGCGAGAAATCGATCCCCGAGGGGATGACATGGACGAGCGAGGCCGGGACGCCGGAATCGAGGAGGACTTTCCGCACTCCTTCGGAGATGGCGATGATGGCATCCACGTCCCGGGTGTACTTGCGGCGCGAGAAGGCGTTGTCCTTCAGCGGGAAATCGACCCGCCGCGAGATGAAGCGGAGCGGGACCCGGGCGCGCCGGGCCGCGGCCGCGCCGACCGCGACCGAATGGGCGTCGTGAAAGTGGACCAGCCGGCAGCGGCGCCGTTTCATCGCCCACTGCAACCGGAGAAAGGCCCAGATGTCGACCTCCCCTTTTATCCGGATGGGAAGAAGGGGAAGCCCGGCCTCGGCGGCCTTGCGGTGCAGAGGACTTTCGGGCTGGACGACGAAATGGACCGGATAACCCTTATCCTTGAGCTCTTTGACCAGGAAAAAGGACTGCCGCTGGCCGCCCCGCCATTCCCGGCCGGCGTCAATATGGAAAAGGCTCAATCCGCTCTCCTTTCTTCCAGATCTCCCTCAGCTTGGCGTAGCGGACAAAGACGGCGTAGCCGGTGAGGACGGAGATGACCAGCCCGGCAAACCCATCCAGGAATCCGAGCTTCCAGATATACGCGCGGACGAACCGGAAAAAGGGCAGGAGGAGCAGGTGGTGCCAGCGGGCCTTCTTTTTTTGGCCATAGAGCTTCTGGGCGCCCAGGTCAGAGAAGGTGTTGATGCGGGCTAGGTGTTCATGAATGTTCCGGTAGGTGAAGTGATGGATGGGCCCATTGAGTTTCGCTATCCGGCCCGTGACGGCCAGCTTTTCATGGACGTATTCGCCCTCCCAATGGGCCGTCCCTTTCCGGAAGAGGCGCAGTTTCCGGTCGGGATACCAGCCGGAGTGCCGGATCCAGCGCCCGAGGTAATAGACCTTACGGGGGATGGAGAAGGCATTGACATCGGGTTCCGTCTTCTTGAGCTCGAGCAGTTCCCGGCGGAGCTCGGGCGAAACGCGTTCGTCGGCGTCGAGCGATAGGATCCAGGGATGGGAAGCCTGGTCGTTGCCGAAGTTCTTCTGGTCGGCGAAATTGGTCCAGGCCCGCTCGAACACCCGGTCGGTGTACCGGCGGGCGATCTTGACCGTCTCATCGGTGCTCCGGCAATCGACGACGACGATCTCCGAGGCGATGCCGGCGAGGCTTTTCAGGGCGCCCTCGAGACGGCGCTCCTCGTTATAGGTGATGAGGACAGCGGATATCTCCATCGGTTTCATCATAACACAGCTTGACAAGCAATGATAAGTTCCATCATCATTCTCCGGATGAAAGGGAAATCGTTCTTTCTGCTCCTGTTTCTGCTGTTCGGCCTCCTGCTGAGCCTTTATCTCCTGCTGCTCCAACAGGTTCCCCGTTTCACGTTTACGAACCGGGCCTTCCATCCTTCACCGCTGGTCGTTCTCTTCGTCACCAGTGTGGCCTTCATCCTCCTTCTGGCAGTCTGGGTCCTTTACTCGCGGCTCGCTGCGCGTCTCTTCGCCCGGAAGGAGTCCGAGGTCTTGGGACAGGACTTTCTGACCTTTCTGCCGCTCCTTTTTCTCAGCCTGGCTCCCTTAACACTCCGCCATTACACCGGGGCCGCCGACCTCCAGACCAGGCTGAGGCTGGTCGGCCTGGGAATCGCCGGGGCGCTCATCTATCTCAAGGTCGTCCAGGCCCGGCGCTGGGCTCAAGCGACAGTTCCCTTCTGGAGGACCTGGAACCGGAAGTTCGCGGCCTTGTCTCTCAGGAGGAGGACCGTCTTCCTTTTTCTGGCCTCGCTCCTGGTCTTTAACGCCGGGACGCTTCTCCTGGTGTCCAGGGGCATCACCTTCAGCGGAGATGAGCCCCATTATCTCCTCATCAGCCACAGCCTGCTGCGGGACGGAGATTTCGACCTGGCGAATAACTACGAGCAGCGGGAATACGCCAGCTACATGATGTTCGAGGGCCGGATCGGAGCTCATGTCGTCCCGGGCGCCAAACCGGGTAGCCGATATTCCTTCCATTCCCCGGGTGTCGCTTTTCTCATGCTCCCCTTTTATGCCCTCAGCGCCTTGATCAAGGGAAGGGCGCTCGTCTTCATCCTGCGCCTGGGGATGAGCCTGTGGGGGGGATTCCTCGCGGTTCAGGTCTATCTCTACGCCCGGAGCGAATGGCGCAGAGACAATCTGGCCCAGTGGCTCTGGTTTCTGACGAGTTTCACAACGCCGGTCTTTTTCTACTCCGTCCACGTCTATCCGGAGATCATCGTCGCCGCTCTCTCCCTCGCCGTCTTCCGCATCCTTCGTTTTTCACCGGCGCTCGACGCCAGGAAGGCGGCCGTCTGCGGACTTTTCCTCGCCTCCTTCCTCTGGTTTCACGCCCTGAAGTATCTCGCCCTGTTCATCCCGCTCTTTCTCTATGGCCTCTGGACCCTGGCGAAAAGATCGAAGTCTCGGCTGTACCCCCTCCTGTTCATCGCGGTTACGGCGGCGGGCATCTTTCTCTACCTCCGGTTCCAGCACGCGCTCTACGGGACCTATTCGCTCGCCACCGTCTCCTGGGCGGCTCCGCTGACGGACTCGAGCGAGGAGTTCATCCGCTTCGCCAAGGCCCTCCTCTTCCAGATTCCCTGGCGCGACCGTTGGCAAACCCTTGCCGGATATTTCCTCGACCAGCGCGACGGCCTCTTTTTTTACGCCCCGATTTTTTTCTTTTCGCTGTTCGGCGCCGTGGAGATGTTCAGGAGGAAGAAAAGAGAATTCTGGCTGCTTCTCGGCCTGACGGCGCCCTACGTGCTCCTCTCCGCTTTTCTCACCCAGCGGACAGGCTACGCCCCCCAGGCCCGGCCCCTGGTGGCTGTGATCTGGGCGCTGGCCATCTGGCTCGGGTATTTCCTGGTCAAGAACCAGAAGACTGTCTGCTCGGCGGTTTTCAATTTCGCCGCCGGTTTGAGCTTCCTCTTTGTCGTCATTCTCTGTATGACACCACTTAACCTCTACCAGGAGACAACCCGGGGGCCGCGGGAGCGCGGCGCCGGGTTGTTCTATCTCCTGAGCAATCTCCATTTCCAACTCACCGACCTTCTCCCCTCTTACATCAAGTCCGGAGAGGGGACCTGGCTTCCCAACATCATCTGGCCGGGGATCGTCGTTCTCCTCGTTGTCCTCTATATCGTAACAAAGAGGCGGCCTCTTAGCCTGAATTTCTCCTCCCACCTTCTCGTCGCCTGCGCCGCGGTGCTCATCTTCTTTGTCGGGCTCGTCCTCTATCCCCGCCTGGTTTTACGCAATCCGACCTACACAGAGCTGGGTCCGGGAAGGAAGGTCACCTTCTATTCCCTTTCACGCGCGGCCCGGATGGTCGGGCCGGGACGGTTCCGGCTCCGCGAGGAAGGCCGCTCTTATCGTTTCTATCTGACGACGCGGCGGCCGCTCGAAGGATTACAGATTTCCCTGGGTTCGACCCAAGGAGAATATGACTACTCGATCAGCCTCTTCGATGAGGTCCTGGTTCGGGGCAGGACCGTCAAAGAGGTCCAGACTCTCGATCTTCCAGGACCGTCCCGCTACCGACTGGGAAAGGAAAGCTACTACGAGCTGATCCTCGAACTGGGAAAGGACGCGAGTGTCCGGGCCGACCTGAATCCCTATCATTTCGAGATCGCCCTTGATTGAGGCGCAGCTCAACTGAACTGGTCCGACCGGACGATCCCCTTCTTGTGGAGCTTGAATTTGACGAGCGTCTTGAGGATGGAGAGGCCGTAGACGAGGCTCCGCAAGAAGCCGATCTTGCTGGCCTCCTCGAAATAGCGCGTCGCAATGGGAATCTCTTTGATGCGCATCTTGTGGATGACGCCCTGGGCGATGATCTCGGAGTCGAAGACGAAATCGTCGGAGTTGAGATCGAACCTGACCGTCTCCAGATAGCGCCGGGAGTAGGCCCGCAGCCCGGAGTGGTATTCCGTAAGATACATGTAAAAGGTGGCATTTTCCAGGGCGGTTAGGAAGATGTTCCCCAGGTATTTCCACTTGGGCATCCCGCCTTCGAGGGGCCGCCCGCCCAGCATCCGCGACCCGAAGACCGCGTCGCATCCCTCTTCCAGGAGCGGGCTGATGAGCTGGGGGATGACCGTCGGGTCGTACTGGTGGTCGGGATGGACCATGACCATGATGTCACCGCCCCGCTTGAGCGCCTCGCGATAGCAGGTCTTTTGATTGGCTCCATACCCTTTGTTCTTGTCATGGACGAAGACATGGAGCCCGAGCCTGCGGGCGAGCCCGACCGTCCCGTCGCGGCTTCGGTCGTCGACGAGGATGATCTCGTCCACCCAGCCGCGGGGGATATCCTCGAGGGTTCGCTCGAGCGTCTTCTCGGCGTTATACGCCGGCATGACGACGATCACTTTTTTCGCGCGGGCTGGCATCAGACTGCAGCCTCCGGGTCTCCCTTATACCATATTTCGGGGGACATAAAAACTGGGCTGGTCTCCGGGCTCGAATCGGGGGGCTCGGGATGTATGCAGAGAAGTCCGTATGAGCGATGAGCGGGCAGGGATCCGCGAAGCGGAGAGCGAGGAGCGAATCGAGCCAGATTTCCTCGCTGGGGAAATCGCAGCGTGACTTCGAGGCATATATCCCGAGCCTTCCGCTCAATCGTCGACGGACTTCCTCACCCAAATCCTGCGCCTCAGTCAACAAAAGGATGGCAGCTTCCCTCGAAAAACGCTTCGGGAAGGCTAAACCTTCGAGGTCGTTTCTCCATCCCCAAGTTATTTAGTACATCATTTTAAATGATGTTTCCACGAGCAGATTGGACTTTGACAATCCGGCCCAGTCTATTTATCTTACCGCTTTATCTTGGCCTCTCAGATGATCAGACAGGCCCAAGAGAAAGGAGTCGACCTTTATCTGGTCTACAATGAGGTTCTGAACACCGACGGCGCCGGCAAGATCTTCGTCCCCCCGCTGAGCGGCGACCGGGCGGTCCTGCTCAAATATTCTTACATGTTCAATCTTTAGGCGTCTCAGCCTCTTCCTGCAGGATCACCTCGTAGGCCTCGCGAACAGGCGGCTTGGTATAGAAGGGGATGAACTTGGCCACCTGTTCCTGGAAAAAATGGCTCTGTTCGTTCGCCAACATCGCCTCCCGGCTTTCCCAGAAGGTGATGGCGACGGATTCGCCCGTCTTCGGGTCGCTCAGGAAATAACCCCCCTTGAAACCCCGCTGTTCCCGGCATAGCGGGATGACGCCTTCTCTGAAGGTCCTGGTCGCCTCGTCGATTTTGTCGATCTTCAGCCGGCTCCTGAGGATGCGCGCGAACATGGCTCCCTCCTTTTTCTGCTGAAAGGGTAACAATCCATCATCAAAAAGTCAAACCATGCTTGGTCGTTTCAGAACCAGGCCAGGTTAAAACATTCTCCGTCTAGACCAGAATCTCGTTGCACTCACGGACCTTGCTCAGGCTGATCTCGGGGTTGAAGGTCCAGGAGTACATGTTGACGGACCGGAAATAGGGGAAGAAACGGGCCCGGTAAAGAGGCCCCATCGGATAATAGCCCTTCGTCCACTCGATGACCCCGATACAATCCTGATCCCGGATGTAGCGCAGGAATGCCTGGATGAACAGGAGTCTTTCGCGGGGGCTGAGGCCGGGGCAGGCGACGTGATTGACCCAGGCCCACCGCTCTTTGGTCTTGCCAAGGTGGTCATGATAGATGAAATTGAGCGCTCCCTCGACGCGGCCGTCTTTTTCATAAACCAGAGTCTGGGCGACATCAGGATAGTGAAGCTCCCAGGCCAGCTCCTCGGCCTCCCATGCTCTCGCCAGTTCGATTTTATCCCGGTAGGCATTGAATAGGGACAGGCAAGCTCCAAGATCATCCGGACGGTATTCCCGGACGACCTCCCCTCCGCCCCTTTTCGGCCTTCGATTCCCACCGATAAGCTTGACGGCCGCCTTTTCCCAAAATTTAAGACCCTCCGACGCCTCCACCCGCTTGAGGTCGATAATCCGGGCAATCACCCGCAGGCGTTTCATCCACTCCAGCCGGTTTCCCTCCTCCTGGAGCTTCCTGAGCATCAGGGTGGAGCGGCGGCCGGTCTCGAATGTCGCCAGGGCGAAATCATACCTGTACTTCTGGTTGATCCGGAGCGCCTCCTTGATGATCGCCAGGGCATGTCCCTGGCGCAGCAGTTCCTTTCGGGTGACCAGCAAACAGCTCCAGGTCCCCCGATAGATCCGGCCGCGGAAATGGAAGGCGTGCGGAATATTTCCCAGGAAAGAGACGATCTCGTCCCCGCGATAGGCCGCGATGAGATGGTCCTTGTCCTTGATCCGGCCGAAGAGGTAGCGGAGGAAGGCCGGCCGGTAGAAGTTCGGAAAGGAAGAGATCCCGTACTCATCCCGCCAGGACGAATGGGCCA
>Ga0307379_10004992_pt1 | contig 18671 bp, 14 predicted proteins | sample UN2MG_FD_202237 | JGI IMG/M metagenome (GOLD analysis project Ga0307379, IMG submission 202237) | Soil microbial communities from Risofladan, Vaasa, Finland - UN-2 | ecosystem: Environmental > Terrestrial > Soil > Coastal area > Acid sulfate soil | place: Finland: Risofladan, Vaasa | collected... | reverse complement strand
CGAAGGAAAAGAAAGGCGTCAATAAAGAGTTTGGGCATTCGGAGATGATAGGTCTTGACCACGTTGCCGATACGGTTGAAGAGCTGGATAATGATATGATGGTGCACATGCATCTTAACAGCCAGGGCTATAACGACGGTATTATTCTCGGCGGGCCGGGCAAATACGATATCGACCACGGTACGCGGATTAACGGTATGAACGTTGCTATCGCCGGGCTTATCCAGCAGGCTGGCTTTAAGCGATGGAAAGGTCACGACATGCAGGCCCGGGCATACGATAACGCCGAACAGGGTATCGACAGAGTGATAAGGAGTATGTTGAGCTGGGAGGCTTGTGAACAGGCGGCCAAAGAGCTGGATACGGCCAGCCTGATGAAGGTATTGGCTCAAAGGGAAACCGCAAAGGCCGAGGATATGATGAGGGCGGCAGTAGTTAACGCTCAGGGCCATTTCGATAAAATGTATAAGTGATTAAATACAGGATGCCATAGCGGTAACTGATGAGTAGAATGCAAAATGAAAACACGCCGTGATTTTTTGAAGAGCTTGATGATAGGGGGTGTTGCAGTCCTTGTCCCATCGGTCGGGTTTGCGGGGCAGAGCCGAAAGACCAATGTTGTGCTGATCGTTTGCGATGACCTCAACGACTATGTCACGGGCATGGCAGGGCATCCTCAGGCGAGGACCCCGCACATCGCCAGGCTCGCTCGGTCCGGGGTGGCTTTCAAACGGGCCTATAGTAACAACCCCATCTGTGCACCATCGCGCTCCAGCTTTCTCACCGGAATTTACCCACACACTTCGAAAAATCTGTTCTGGGACAAGTGGTACGACAATCCCGTGCTAAAGAATTCCAGGACCATCATGGAACACTTCGGCGATAACGGCTACCATGTTGCCGGCTCCGGCAAGCTTATGCATCACCATCTGCCTTCCGTGTGGAGTGAGTTCAAGCATAAGGCCGACTACGGCCCCTTTGTGTACGACGGCGAGAACAGGGTTGCCCACCCCTCAGTCCCTCAACCATTCAATAGTATCGGACATGTTGATGGTTCTTACGCCCCGTTGTCGGACGTGCCCTATGGGCCAAACGACAAGGACAACAAGGGCTGGATATACGGCACCTGGGGTAAGGTAAATAAGTTCAAATACGTTGACGAGGACAACCGCGACCCTACCCCCGATGAACGCAATGCGGCCTGGGCGGAAAATAAGATCAACGAGTTTGCGAAACAGGAAAACGGCAAGCCGTTTTTCCTGGGTGTTGGCTTTATTCGTCCACACACCCCGCTGCACGTCCCCAAGCGTTTCTTCGATATGTTCCCGACGGGCTCTCTCAAAATTCCCGTAATCAAGCCCAACGATGCCGAGGACTGTCACTATAAGGATGTCTTTAACAGCGATCAAAAGGGATTGAAGTACTTTCGCCTGCTCAAAGAATCGTATCCGGACCTCGAATCTGCACTCAAAGCGTTCACCCAGGCCTATCTCGCCAGTGTGGCTGCAGTTGACGAATGCGTCGGCCGGATAGTCGAAGCTGTGGACAAGAGCCCATTCAAAGACAACACCATCATCGTCGTTACGAGCGACCACGGCTGGAACATGGGCGAGAAGGATTACCTTTTCAAGAACGCACTCTGGGAAGAGAGTACTCGTGTGCCGCTCATCATCCGGGCGCCGGGCGTTGCGGTGACAGGCGGCATCGCCGAGCACCCTGTTTCACTAATCGATATCTACCCCACACTCGTTGACCTCTGTGGGCTTGAAAGCGATACGAGGAAGAACGCCCAGGGCGCCAAGCTGGACGGCTACAGCCTCCGTCCTTTCCTCGAAAATCCGAAGTCCGAAACATGGAAAGGACCGGATGCTGCGTTGACGATGATCTTTGCCGGCCAGGGCACAGAAAAGAACCCAGCTAAGCAGCATTGGTCCGTCCGGACAAAAAGATGGCGCTATATTCTGTACAACAACGCCAGCGAGGAGTTATACGACCACGACACCGACCCCTATGAGTGGACCAACCTGTCCGGTGATACCCGTTACGGGAAGGTAAAAGCGGCCCTGAAGACCAAGCTCTTCCACATGACTGGCCGGTAAAAAGACTTGCGCAGAGGATACTGAATCAAACTTGCCGGGAATGTTGAAAAGAGAATAAGATATGGAAAAGGCCCGCCTGTATTTTATTGATAACCTGAGAATCCTGCTTATTACACTTGTAGCTATGCTGCACCTCTCTATTACCTATGGAGGTGCCGGCAGTTGGTATTACAGAAATGTCCCGGAAGGCACTATGTCGGTCCCGCTGACGTGGTATAACGGGACAGTCCAGGCCTTTTCGATGGGCTTGTTTTTTTTGATTTCGGGTTATTTTACTCCCGGCTCATACGACCGAAAAGGTCCCCGGCGATTTTTAAAAGACAGGCTGCTGCGTCTGGGCATCCCTATACTAAGCTATGACTTTGTCATCGGTCCGCTCATGGCGTATCCGCTTATGCAGGTTGGCGCTCTTGAATTCGACGGCACGTATCCTGAATTTCTTTCTATGTATTACAGCAGCTTTCATATTGGTACCGGCCCATTATGGTTTATCGAAGCCCTGCTGATATTCGCTGTTTTTTATTTTCTGTGGCGGCTGTTCGCAAAAAATTCTGCAAGTTCTGCTCAGGGCAACGGCAAAGTGCCTGGCAATTTGAAAGTAGTTTTCTTCGCCCTTGCTCTTAGTATTGTTACCTTCATCGTGCGGATATGGCTTCCTCTCGGTTGGAACTTTGAGCCCTTGAATTTTCAGTTTCCCTTTTTCCTTCAGTATATTTGTATGTATATTGTCGGAATCGCTGCTTATAGGCACAACTGGCTGGTGCGGATACCCGATGCGATGGGTAAATTGTGGCTTGGCGTCGCATTGCTTCTTATTTTGATTCTCTTTCCTGCGTTGTTCGTTTTAGGCGGGGCACTCGAAGGTGATATATCTTCATTTACAGGCGGCCTTCACTGGCAATGCTTTGGGTATGCTGTCTGGGAGCAGTTTACCGGCGTTGCGATGATTATTGCCCTGCTGTTTCTGTTTCGCAAGTGGTTCAATCGGCAGGGAAGAGTGAGCAAAGCTATGTCCGCCAGCGCTTACACCGCTTATATTATCCATGCACCGGTTGTAGTCCTTGTGTCACTCGCGATTAGAAATATCAGTTTATACCCGTTTTTGAAATTTGCTTTGGCCGTACTTATTGCTGTTCCGTTGTGTTTTGCTTTGGGCAATTTCATCAGGCAATTGCCGCTGGCCAAACGAATCCTGTGACGGCGCACATCAAACCCGGAGAAACATCCTTGCTTTTTGGGTTTGGGGCTGATAGACTCAACGGCCGTTATGACCCTTGCTATTAAAACCAGCGGACTCACTCGCTGCTTTGGCGACCTGCGTGCCGTCGACAGTCTCGACTTACGTGTGGAAGCCGGAAAGTTCTACGGCTTTCTCGGCCCCAACGGCGCGGGCAAATCTACGACCATCAAAATGCTTACGGGTCTGCTGGCCCCCACGTGCGGCACGATGTGCATCCTGGGCGAGGAAGTAGAAGACCCCGACAAAGCCAGAGAGATCAAGCGCCGTGTTGGTGTGGTGCCCGAGGAGCTGGCTCTGTTCGATAATCTGACGGCACGGGAATATCTGACCTTCATAGGACGTATGTATAAGATGCCCATGGCGACGATCCGCGAACGTTGCCGGGAGCTGTTGACCATGATGAACCTGGATAAAGAGGAGAAGCTGACCCTCGAATACTCACATGGGATGAAGAAAAAACTCACGCTGGCGGCGGCGCTGATTCCGAATCCGGACCTGCTGTTTCTCGATGAACCGTTTGAGGGCGTCGATGCCGTTGCCTCGCGCGTGCTGCGAGACACATTGAAGCGCTGCGTGCAGCGCGGTGCGACCGTGTTCCTGACATCGCATGTTCTGGATATTGTCGAAAGGCTCTGCACAGACTTCGGGATTATTGTCGCTGGCAAGCTCGTGCATCAGGACACGATGGACGCGATTCGCGCCGGTGGCTCGCTGGAGGAACGGTTCCTGGAGGCCGTCGGCAGCGATAAAATTGAGCACCAGAAGCTAAGCTGGCTGGAGGATTAGATGGACTGGAGCCAACTTCGCACAATCATCTGGTTACGCTGGCGCTTGACCCGAAATCAATGGTCTCGCAGCGGTCAGTTGAATGCCGTGCTGATAATGGTCATAGCCGTGGCTTTGCTTATCTTAAGTGTTGTGAGCGGCGTTGCCGGTGTGCTGATCGGTTTCTTTATTTTGGCCGAAAGGTCGCCGACGCGTTTGCTTATCGCGTGGGATATGTTCTTTGGTGCGTTTCTGTTTGCCTGGATGATTGGAATGGTTTCGGAGATCCAGCGTTCGGAGACGATCGACATCAGCCGGATGCTGCACCTGCCGATCTCGCTCAGAGATATTTTCCTGGTGAACTATCTCGCCTCACATTTGACTTTTAGCATCATTCTGTTCCTGCCTTTAGTGCTGGGTCTTTGCCTGGGATCGATTCTCAGAGGGCGATGGTTAATGATCTGGATGTTTCCGCTGGTGCTCGGTTTGGTCTTCATGATAACGGCGTGGACCTATTGCCTGCGCGGCTGGCTGGCCGCGCTCATGGTGAACAAGCGGCGACGCCGCGCCATTATTGCCGTGGTCACCTTTTCATTGATTGTGCTTGTACAGCTTCCAAATATCATTAGCAACCTCGCGCACAATCGTAAAAAGCGCAGACCCGACACGGTGAAATCGGCACCATTGGACGAACAGACAACGAGACGCCCCGTGAGTCGGAACAGGAGGCCCATTCCCCATGCGGTCTTGGTGGCACATAAGGTTGTACCCTTCCTGTGGGTAGGTAATGGTGCGATGTCACTGGCCATGGGAAATGCCCTGCCTGCCGTGTTAAGTGCAGTCGGCGCGTTCGGTATTGGTGGATTGGGTTTTAGGCGGGCCTACCGCTCGACCATTCGTTTCTACCAGGGACACACGATTGGCAGAAGGTCTAAACAAAGACCGAAAACTAAAAAGGTCCCCGCCGTCAGGAAGAACTTCCTTGAGAGGCAACTACCCGGTATTCCAGACGAAGCAGCGGCGCTGGCACTGGCCTTCTTCCGTTCCCTGACGCGGGCACCCGAAGTGAAGATGGCCCTGGCGACCAATTTCATCTTTCTGCTGCTTTTTGGAACTATGTTCTTCGCGCGGCGTATATCCAACCTCAGCGACAACTTAAAATTGTTCGTCGCCAGTGGCCCCGTCGTGTTTACGTTTCTCGGTATGAGCAATCTCATGTTTAACCAGTTCGGCTTCGATCGGGGCGGATTTCGTCAGCTTGTGTTGCTGCCGGTACAGCGAAGACATATCCTACTGGGAAAAAACCTTGCGTTCCTGCCGATCGCGATTGGATTTGGATTAACTTTCCTTGTGCTCGTCAAAATCATCCTGCGTATCTCTTTCACCATCGTTCTTGCCGCTGGCTTGCAGTTGGTGGCGACCTTCATGCTACTCAGCATTGTGGGCAACATTATATCCATATTTGTTCCTTACCACATCTCCCCGGGATCAATGAAGCGGACCAAAACCTCTGCCATGACGTCCTTCCTGATTTTCATATCGCGATTATTGTTTCCGGTGGCCATGGTTCCAATGTTCATTCCGCCGGCAACGGGGCTGCTCATGTCCCGCCTGGGGTGGCTGTCGGCCGGGCCTGTGAACATTTTGTCCTCGATGGTACTGTTGGGGCTCCTTGTTTACTTTTACAGGCTTAGTCTGCCCGGCCTCGGCAACATGTTGCTCAAACGAGAAAAACAAATCCTTCAAGTGGTTACGGCTGAAGTGGAGTAACTCTAACGCGGCACTCCGATCAGAGACAAACTCACTTCTTTGCTAAATTATCAACATTGCGTCGCCGTAGGAATAAAAACGGTATTGCTGTAAGATGGCGTGATTGTAAGCGGCGAGGATATTTTCGAGACCTGCAAATGCGGCGACCAGCGCGAGGAGTGTGGATTTGGGCAGATGGAAGTTCGTTATCATAGCGTCTGTAATTTTGAATTTATAGCCGGGCTTTATGAATAGACCTGTTGAGCCGGTGACGGCTTTGATTTGCGCCCCGGTGGCTAACGTCTCGAGGGTTCGGGTCGAGGTTGTACCGACAGTGATTATTCGCCCCCCTTTGCTTTTTGCTTTATTTATTATCCTGGCATTTTCCTGGTCTATGCTGAACTGCTCCTGATGAATCTGGTGGTCGTCGAGGTTTTCGGCGGTTACTGGTTTGAATGTTCCGGCTCCGATGTGCAGTGTTATATATGCAAAGCTGATACCGGCCTGTTGTAGCTGCTCTATCAGGGGCTCTGTAAAGTGCAGTCCTGCGGTGGGGGCGGCAACGGCGCCGTTTTTGCGGGCATAGACCGTCTGGTATCGCAGTTTATCTATTTGGGCTATGGCAGGGTCGTCGTCCCGTTTAATATACGGCGGAAGCGGCGGAAAGCCGATTGCTTCGAGAACGGCCTCTGTAGCTGCTTCTGTCTTTAACCTTAACAGGCATCTGCCCCGGGCTTGTTTTTCGAACAGCTCAGCCTCGCAGAAATCGGCTTTTTGCCTGTCTTTTAAGATAAAAATATCACCGGACCTTAGCCTGCGGGCCCCTTTTATCATTACAATCCAGTTGTTGTCGGAATTTTGCCAGAGGAACAGACCTTCGAGTTTACCTCCGGTGGTTTTACGCGCGAAAAAGCGGGCGGGCAGGACTTTCGTATCGTTGAGCACAAGGCAATCGCCGGGCGATAAAAAATCTCCAATGCTGCTGAACCGGCTGTCGATGGTATCGCCGCTGCAGCGGTTAAAAACCAGCAGTCGTGAGCTGCTTCGAACGGGGCAGGGACATTGTGCGATCAGCTCTGGCGGTAAGTAGTAATTCAGCTTTTCAGTTTTCATAACCAAACGTTATCAGACCGTTATCAAAATGACAAAAAAATTTTTTCTAAATAATACGCTAAATTATAGCTTTGAGCGGCGGCGCAAAAATTCCTGCAAAAGCAGTTCGATATTAGGGACGATACTAATACTAATAATACGAATCCAACTTATTTACAATAATCGTTTTTCAGGGGTCGGGGTTTATGTCGTCAGCACAGTATGTAGAAAGACAGGTAACATCAGTCGCTGCTTTGGGCAGGGATGAGCTTAAGAGACGAATCAGGAATTTTCGGGGCAGGTTCAAGCTGGATTTTACGGAGGATTACCTCAACAAGATAAGCGTTGATAGGCTAAGACATATCCTGTTGGCTGCGCTAATAAACGCAAAGACGCACAATTAGGAAGCCGTCCACACCTTCGAATCATTCACAGAGCATCATAACAGGCCATTTGCAGGCACAAAATTATATCTCTGCGCATAAAAAAGGCGGACATTACATCCGCCTGAAGTTTCAGTGATTTATATTGCCTTCTTAGTGGCAAAACAACACGTCTTTGTTTTCGGCTAATACCCTAATCTTCCCCAGATGGCCTTCTGCATCTTTGCCAAATCCTCCCTGCCCACATCGTTCGTAGGCTGGTACTGGTGGAGCGGATTGGCCATTTTGCCGATTTCTATGGTTTCGGTATCATTCCACTTCCAATAAGCGCTATGTCCGTCTGCGAAGGAGACGTTCGTTCCATCCCCGTGCCGGACATGCGGCGGGTCCCACCATCGCGGGTTAATATAATGAGTGGCATAGCTGTCTGGGGTTACCCGGCCTTCATCAAGAAAAACTATTCTATAAGCCGGACCCGGGCTGATAATCTCCGTCCTGTTCTTAATCCACAATACTGTCCTGCCTACTCTTATCCCTACGTTACCGGAGAAAGTCCCGTCTCTGGGAATACCGTTCATAGAATCGCCTATGGTATATGTCCGCATTTCTCCACGAACACCGGTCGGGCATTGGTAAAGTCTTTCGTTTTTGCAGTATGGATATAGAGCGCCGGCTTTGATAGCTTGTATTTGTACCTCCTCTGCTAATTTTTCACCCGTCATATAGCCCGAGGCGCAATCGTCACCTGTCCACCACCGCTCACCCTTATGCCTGCCGCTTGTGGGCATAGGTGCCGTGCCGTCTCCGCTGGCATATGCTTCGCCGTTAACAATCCTGTCGTCGTTCTCATCCGCATACATAATCCACGTCAGTGCCAACTGTTTCAAATTATTAAGGCAGACGGCACGCTTGCCCTGCTCCCTGGCCCTGTTCAATGACGGCATCAATATCGCCATCAGAACAGCGATAATGGCGATAACGACCAGAAGTTCTATTAAAGTAAAGGCTTTTTGCATTTTCATATTAAGACTCCTTAAAATATTTTTTACAGGTTGATTTGTCGCAAGGTTGTTTTATCAGTTTATCATTTCAATATACTCTTTTTTTAGGGTTTTTGCAATGTTTTTTTTACATTTTTTTTGTGCATAAAAAAGGCAGACATTACGTCCGCCTGTAATTCCGAGCAGCTATAATATTCCTTCCTGCGTTTTTGTTAATTTACCTTTTACAATTCGGCTCTTTTACGATGCTTATTTTTAATAATCTTTATAATGTCTCATCCATGACGGCCAGTCGCTCGGATTCTTGCCGCCGGCTTTGGTGTGCGGGCCGTTCACATCGAAACCACGGCTCCACTTGAGTACCCACAATTCCTTGAGCCCGGTTTTTCTTACGGTCCAATCTGCAAAAAGGCAGTTTACAAATCCGTTGTGCCGGTCAACGCAGACGCGGTTCATCTCATTTGAATTAGGAGTATCCGCCGGGCCGTTCTCCGTTGTTGGGGGCTGGTCGGCTTCCCTTGGCCATGAATCGACCCACCAGCTGCCGGTAAAGACCGGGACATTATTTGCATTTTTTACCTCGGAAGTTCCCCAGTGCCATTCGGCCGGTGTTCTGCCCCAGCCGTTGTTTCTGTTGCCGGACTCTCTGGAAGCCTTGATATTTAACATCCAGCCGTTCAGACCATAGCTGCCTATATCACCTGAGGTTTGCCAGGCCACAATGGACCATGTGTTCTGGGGGATACCTCCCTGCGGGAGTGGCTTTGTGGCCTGTGGGCAAAGCCACATCTTTGTACTATAATCCTTGGTGTAGGGCCTCATTGTTTCCCGCCAGAATTCACCGGAGCCCATATTGTTGCGTGTGCCGTTCAACTCGCCCGTAAAGAAATAACCGTTGTTGTCGCCACAGTACATCGCAAACATAAGGCCCCATTGATTCAGGTTTGCCATACAGGCAACAGTTCTTGCCTGTTGTTTAACCCGTTGCAGCGCGGGCATAAGGATTGCCATCAGTACTGCGATAATAGCTATTACCACGAGAAGCTCTATCAGGGTAAAGCCCTTTCGCTTGTTCATAATAAATACCTCCTACTGTACTTTTTGTTTTATTTACTTTTATGGTTTTTCAGATACCTCATCCTTACGCTCAACCAACAAACTTTCATAGCTACGGCGTTCTTTTTGTCTCAAAGTCCGTGCTACTGGGCGTATAGCGTCTTGCCCGGGTAGTGCACGTCCAGCCACACGAGATCCTCATTGGGCGGATTGAACGGCGTGTTCTTGCCGAAACCCATCGAGGCGGCCTGTGACCGGCTCATAAAGAAGATTACGGTTCGCTTGTCCGTCCATTTCTTCACGGCGGCGTGGCCGTCCATAAAGCTGAACGTACAGGAATTGCTGTGAAAGACCCCCAGCGGGTCCCAGAGCGAGTTGGTTCTGGGGTTGTAAGACCAGCCGTCGACATTGTGGTTGACGCCGCCGGCGTCGTATATCTCTTCGACAAAAAGCATCTTCGTAGCCGCACTCGTGAAGTCAATCAGCTTCTTCGGGTCGGACCGCTCGGTTGCTCTGAGATAATCCGGAAGAGAATAGCTGCGGTATAGCAAACGGGAAGAATCTCTACCCTCGCTCGTGCCCTGTCGTATCCGGTTGTCGCCCGGGCAGTGATAGGCGCCGACGTCCTTGATATAGGGGAACAGAGCGCCTTCCCTCAGCCCGTTATGCCGCTGCTCGAGCGTGACCGCTCCGCTGGGCATCTCGTTATAGCCGCCCCCTGCCTGATAATCCAGAGGAGGCATCACCCAGGGGGGAATGCCATTGGTGGGGGCGTACCTTGCCATGCCACCGCACATTCTGCTATCGTTATCGTCGGCATACATTACGTAGGCCAGCCCCATGGTCTTCTGATTCGACATGCACGCCACTCCGCGGGCCTGTTCACGAGCGATATTAAGAGCGGGCATTAAAATCGCCATTAATACGGCGATGACCGCGATTACTACCAGAAGCTCTATTAAAGTAAATCCTTTTTTTCTGTTCATGGTGACACCTTTCATCTTTCTGCCGGTTATAATGCCCAAAAGCAGCTTAGTGTTTTGTTAATTTAGGCACCTTCACCAAGTGCATTATACACCCAAATCGGACTTTCCGCAATGGAAAATAGCTCTGACTCAGGGTTTTTTGAAAGGGCTGTGAAACAAGGCCGGCCGATTCGGGATGTTATAAGCAGCGCCACAAAGCCTCATAAGTATTTATAAAGGATGGTTTTGCGGATAATAGCCTGGGCAAATTAGCAGCAGGATGAAGAACCGCCTGAGTATAGAGAGCAGTTGTGCGCGAATTGAAGTAACAAACCTGTTATAAGTAATAATAGCTGGATTTATGACTGATAGTCAAATTTATGGCATTTCTGAGTCAGTCGGTTATTTTCATCAATAGTCTTTTAAGCTTCTCATCCAAATTGGCCAGTCGTTTGACTGTACCCCGCCGCCCATAGTCCATGTACCTGACTGGTTATATGCGCGGTGCCATTTCAATACCCACATTTCTTTAAGTCCGACCTTTCTGGCCGACCAATCCAGAAAAGCCATGTTTATGAAGCCATCGTGCCTGTTTAGGCAGATACGTCTCATATGCTGCGTTCCCTGCCAGGCCATATCCTCCGTTTCGGGTGGGTTATCAATGTCCCTTGGGAAGACATTGAAACGCAGGGCATCCATAAACAACGGAACATATCCGGCACCGTTGACATTAGGACCTCTCCAGTTATTTACAGTCTCGAAATCTTCATAAACGGTAGCGTAACTTGGAGGCGGGTTTTCCACCCAGCCGTTTATGCCGTAGCTGCCCCAATCACCTTCTGGCGCATAACCTTCACCCCAGAATCTTCCCCATGCCGAGAATACATTAAACTGGGGTGATTGATTGCCATTCTCGTCAATGATGGGTTGTGTGGCGGTAGGGCATAAGCGAATTTTGTGGTCGTTTTTATAATACGGTCTCAGAGCATTCATCCAATGATACGTGTGCCCGCTGCCGACCCCGGCCTGGAATTTGCCCTCGTAATCTTCCGTGTACATCGAAAAGTAGAGGGTCCATTGTTTCATATTTGCCAGACAGGCAATTGTTTTGGCCTGCTGCTTTACCCGTGCCAGTGCCGGCATAAGTATCGCCATCAAAAGGGCAATTATTGCTATTACCACCAAAAGTTCTATTAATGTAAAACCTGTTCGTCTGTTCATGATGCCACCCTTTTCTCTTGACCGGTTTAGGTATGTAAAATCATACTTATGTTTTGTTAACTTAGGCTACTTCACCAAGTGTATTATACACCCAAATCGGTCTTTCCGCAATAGCAAAATAGCTCAGACTCAGGTTTTTTTTTTGAAAGGGCCGTGAAACAAGACCGGCCGGTTCGGGATGTTATAAACAGCGTCATAAAATCTCATATAAGGATTTATGACGGGCAAATTTACAGTTCGAAGTCTATGAAAATTGCGGGGGATGAACAATCATCCGAGTGATTCAGATAAGTTTTGCTTGAAATGAAATAACAAATCTGATATTAAATATAATAGTGAGGTTTGTGTTTGGTGATTGAATTTTTTTCAAGTTGATTTCAGGCTTTAGAAAGAAGGATGTGAGGTCAAGCCACAAAACAACATCTCGTGCAAACATAATTAGAATTTGTCAATCGCGAGCGTTATTATCGGTCGTTGTTATTTGAGCTTTTTTAGGAGAACTATTATGTCTAAGAAATTGATTTATTTAATTCATTTTGTTTTGTTACTCGGTTTGGCTGCAGAGAGGGCGAACGCAGATATCACTACAGACCTGATAGGATATTGGAAGCTTGATGACAACGCTGGCGACAGCTCCGGCAACAACTATCACGGTGAAGAGTTCGGGAACCCATCTTATGTACCTGGCATGATTGACCAGGCCATGGAGTTCAACGGCTCTCAAAGCGTATACATCCCGGAATTCACGGCAGTACAAAATCAGGATGAGGTTACCGTTTGCATGTGGGTCAAAGCAGACCGTAATACAGGTGCCGATCAAGTCATGTGGTTCACGAACGAAGACGGAAGCTACGGCAGAGTAAGATTTGGTATTAACGGCGATGAGTGGGAGTGGAAGCACGGAGATGGCATAGGAAATCCCAATGCTGATGACGGTGAAAACCCTATTATCTTAGGCGAGTGGACCCATTTAGCGGGTGTAAGAAAAAACAACGACAGACTTGAATTGTTCGTAAACGGAATATCTGCGGAGCGAACAGCTTTCGGTGTTGCAGGTGTGGCTCAAGCTCAGGCTTCGATTGGTTCAGAACGGCGAAGCCCGACGAGTGTAAGGGACCCCTTTGAAGGCACGATTGATGAAGTTCGCGTGTACAGCCGGGCTCTTTCGGTGGCCGACATACAAGAGCTGTATGCGTTTACAGGTGCGCCGCGGACACTCGCTTCCAACCCATTCCCGCCTGATAAGCAAACAGATGTGCTGCGGGATGTGGTTCTTAGCTGGTCGCCGGGAGGTTTTGCTGACAAGCATGATGTGTACCTCGGAACAAATTTCGACGATGTAAAAGATGCAACTGCAACGGTTGACCCGAGGGGTGTATATATGAATCGCCAGGATACTAACATATATCCTTTCGGTGGAACTATTCGTTTAGATTTTGGCCGGACCTATTACTGGCGGATTGATCAGGTAAGTGCCCCGCCGGAAAACACTATATACAAAGGCAATATCTGGCAATTTACGGTCGAGCCTCTTGCTTATCAGATTCCTGGGGAGAATATATCAACCTCAGCTTCCAGCGGCGAACCGGATAAAGGACCCGAAAATACCATCAATGGCTCGGGACTGGATGAAAGTGGTTTATTACACGGTAATATAAGTGTGGACACGATGTGGCTGAGCAGCCAAATTGGTGATCAGCCGACCTGGATCGAATATGAGTTCGACAAGGTTTATAAACTTCATCAGATGTGGGTCTGGAATTCTAATGATAGTCTGGAACCGGTTGTAGGCTTTGGATTCAAAAATGTTACTATTGAATATTCCGTCAACGGCTTTGACTATACCACATTGGAAACCGTTCATGAGTTTGCCAGGGCGCCAGGTTCGGCCGGTTATGCACACAATACTACTGTTGATTTTAGCGGTACAGCAGCAAAGTACATCAGGCTTACAGCCAACAGCAACTGGGAAGGCATTTTCAACCAATTTGGTCTAAGTGAGGTTCGTTTCTTCCACATACCTGTCCATGCAAGTGAGTCCAGGCCCGATTCAGGGGCAGTAGATATTGCTCTGGATGTGACCCTGAACTGGAGGGCCGGGAGAGAGGCTGCTGAATATAATCTCTACTTTAGCGACGATGAGCAGGCCGTAATAGATGGTACTGCCCCGGTTACTGCCTTGAGCCAGACTATCTATGGTCCCATGTCTCTTGATTTGGGTAAGACTTACTACTGGCGTGTCGATGAGGTCAATAATGTCAATCCCGACAGCGTGTGGACGGGTGATATCTGGAGTTTTACGACGACCGACTTCCTTGTCGTGGATGATATGGAGAGTTACAATGACCTTGATGAAGGTGAGCCGGGCAGCAACAGGATATATCTGGCCTGGATGGACGGATTCGACAACCCGGCAATAAACGGTTCCACCGTTGGTCATTTAGATGCTCCATTTGCCGGGCAGACTATCGTTCACAGCGGTTCCCAGTCGATGCCTTTTGCATACGATAACGGTGTTGGCAAATCCGAAGCAACTTTGACACTGACTTATCCTCGTGACTGGACAGTGAACGGTGTCAACACACTGAGGATTTGGTACATCGGCGATGCGGCCAACGCTGCCGAGACGATGTACGTTGTTCTCAACGGCACCAGCGGAGTCGATAATCCTAATCCTAATGCAGCACAGGTAGAGGACTGGACCGAATGGAGAATCGACCTGCAGGAGTTCGGTATTAACCTTACCAACGTCAATACGATTACTCTTGGCTTTGGCAACAGGACCAATCCTGTGGCCGGCGGTTCGGGAATGATGTACTTCGATGATATTCGTTTGTATGCTCAGTAGCCGCAAGCGTCATTAAGTTGCAGGCAGCAATTAATTGTGTGCTGATTTGTATAAATTTGGGGCCTATACCGATTGATTAGGTATAGGCCCTTTTTGTTTAATTTGTCCGGTGATTTGCAGTTGTCTTTGAAGCTTCATATCCATATTTGCCGGTCGTTCGAAGGGACACCGCCGGCGCGGTATGATGGTTCGATTAATAATGGGCAGGGCGGGAATGTGCGATAAATAAAAAAGGCTGGAGGGAGAAACTCCAGCCTTTGTGAGACAGTTTTCAATGTAGAGTATATACTGCGAACTTATAAAGAATCTACCGTCTCACCAAAACCAAGATATAGAGAAGAAAAGAACTCTTTATACTGTTCCGATTATAATCGAAATGTCGAATTTTGCAAGCACTTTTTTTAAGAATTTACCGGTTTTTTGGAGGTTTTTTCTTAGAGTGCCTAACAAAATGAATCGTAGCACCGAAAGAGAGCATTTTCGTCTCTGGCAAGGAAGGCGAAGCAGGCCATCCGATGATGGTCGATGCAGCCTGACGCCGTCCAGACACGAAATAAGCCGCTTGAATGCAGAGTCATTTTGTTAGGCGCTTTTAATCGGCAGCTGCGGGAGCTACGCCATATACGTAAATGAGCGGTTCTGAGCCGGTATTTTTAACGTCGTGGTCTGTTTGCGGGGGTATATAGGAAACCTTGCCCTTGCCGACCTGATAACAATCTTCCTGCCCGATTATCAGTTCGCCCTGTCCTGAGAGAAAAACGAGCAGCTCCTCCTTGTCTTTTGTGCTGTGCAGCCCGCACCCCTGGCCGGGGGATAAATATACTCTGCCCGAGCGCATGCCGCATGTTTGTGGTGCGCCACTCAGCAGCTTTTGATTTTCAGGCTTTTCGTTCAAATCTATAACGAGCACTTTTTCGGGCGATGTCATACGGTCTCCTTGAAAACAGTAATTCATAAACGGACGACTTTATTTAAGATTTTTTTTTGTTTCTGTCAATTACTTTCTTGACGCAGTAGCACGATTTTGATATTCGTGCTACTATAAAAGTGGAGGTGTAGATGCTTTGTGAATAGAAAAAGAAATATTATGAACAGAAGAAGTATTGTTTTAAGTACAATGATTTTGTTGAGTGCGGCGGGAATTTCGGCGCAAAGCGCCGGGCAAAGTGCAATAGATGAAATCTTTGGCCCTGACGGTGGTCTTGCCAATAGTGGAATAGAAGTTGGATTTGGTATAACGAATATTTATCAGCAAAATGTTCACGGAGGGCTCAGTACTAATCGCAAGACCGGCCGACATTCCGGCAGCTATGACATTGAGGTCTTGGCAGACCTTGAGAAAATGCTTGGTTTTAATAGAGGATTGCTTTTTGTGCATCTTGAAGGCGGCTGGCCGGACAACGGTGGAATTGATGGAAGTTCGGTAGGCAGCGCATTCGGCGTGAATGCAGATGCAATTGGAAACCGTACAATGGACGTCAAACAGCTTTTCTATGAGGGGATTTTATTCAGTGATAATCTTACTTTGATGACCGGCAAGATAGACTTCACGGGTGTGTTTGATTGCAGTGCTTATGCCGATGACGAATGCAGCCAGTTTTTGAATGTGGCCTTCGTCAATAATCCGACGATTCCCTTTCCGGATTACAGTCTTGGCGTAGTGCTCACCTATAATCCGGGCGAATCTTGTTATCTTATGTGCGGTATAGCTGATGCCCAGGCCGACGGCAGAGAGTCCGGCTTTCGAACGAGTTTCCACGATGAAGATTATTTCCTTTATATGCTTGAGGCCGGTTTTGATTCTGAGCTTGATTCGGTCAATGGAACATTGCCGGGGACATACAGGGCGGGCCTCTGGAACGACCCTCAGCCGAAAGCAAATTCAGACAGTGCCGGGAATTATCGTGACGATGTCGGCTTCTACCTCAGCTTCGACCAGATGTTCGTAAAAGAAAACGATGACCCGGAAGACAGCCAGGGTCTTGGTGCGTTCTTAAGATACGGTTGTGCAAACAGCCGGAAAAATGATATAGCCGATTTCTGGAGCTTCGGTTTTCAGTACCGGGGGTTAATAGATGGCCGTGACGACGATGTACTCGGCGCCGGTTTCGCTCAGGGCATATTCAGCAACAGCGCATCTAATACTTATAATGAAGATTATGAAAGTGTTTTTGAGCTTTATTACAGTGCTCGAATAACACCTTGTATGACTGTCGGTCCGAGTATTCAATATATTGCTAATCCATCAAGTCCCGACAGCGCCGAAATTGCCGGGGACGCTGTTGTTTTTGGGATACGGTTTCAATTGATTTTTTAAATTGTCGATAGTAACTTTGTTGACTGTGGAATTACTGTTGTGACTTTAGAGCCGGCCTTTATAAAGAACTGGATTAATGCTTTCAGATATGACTTTTAGAGTAAATCGTTCTGTATAAAAAATACTTGTTTTTACTAATTACTTTCTTGACGTAGTAGCACAAAATTGTTATTTTTATGCGCTACAGTAAAGTACGGTATTACTGTTTTTTGTTGCCATTGACGTTGAAAGGTAACGGGAGGATATTGTTATGCACATGGCTAATGAACTGCTTTCGGTTCCGGTTGCTGCCGGTACGTTGGCAATAGCAGCCGGGGCATTGGGTTTTATCTGCAGGAAAGCCAGGCAGGTTATCGCCACAGAGAAACTTGCCCTGATGGGTATTCTCGGGGCGTTTGTCTTTGCAGCGCAGATGGTTAATTTCCAGATTCCGGCGATGCCCGGCACCAGCGGGCACATGGTTGGTGCGGTATTGCTTGCGATCATCTTGGGTCCGCACCTCGGGACAGTGGTTATATCGTCGGTGGTGATTGTCCAGTGCCTTATTTTTCAGGACGGCGGGCTGTTGGCTCTGGGATGTAACATTATAAATATGGGCCTTGTTCCCTGTTACCTCGGTTATTTTCTGTACAAAATTGTTACTACGGGCCAGTTCAGCAGTTTGAAGTCATACATCGGAGCGATGCTGGCGTGCTTGCTCGCTCTTGAGGCGGGCGCGATTCTTGTTCCGATACAGGCTGCGCTGTCCGGTGTGCTGGCGGTGCCGTTCTCGACGTTTCTGATAACAATGATTGGCGTTCACTTCCTGGTCGGATTTATCGAGGGTCTTATCACCGTGGCGGTGCTGGCGTACCTGCAGCAGGTCAGGCCTGATGTGGTTTTAGATTGTCTGCCGGGCAAGGTCAGATTAAGCAGAGGGGCGGTTTTGATAACGTTGGCGGTTTTGAGTATTATTGCCGGCGCGGGACTTTCTTTGCTGGCTTGCGATTTTCCGGATGGTCTGGAGTGGAGCTATGCCGAGAGGCCGGACCAGCCCGGTTTCGATAGCGTCGTATCGAATGAAGACCCGAGAGTCGCCGCGGTGGATGATTTCCAGTCCAAATATTCTCTGCTGCCGGATTATTCCGGCAGGGCGTCAAGGTTAGGACAAATCGCCGTTGAGGAAGCTGACTTGTCCGCCGGCTGGACCAGCTTCGCAGGCGTGGTCGGCTCGGCAGTTACTATGGGGGTCATCTGGCTTGCCGCGTCGATTTTGAGAAAAAGGCGGCCATCAAAAGCGTAGTTTGCTATAATACAATATAACAGAGGTTAAATGCCCGCAGTGCCTGTATCCGGGGCTCTGCGGGTTTTGGTTTGTTAATTTTGGAAGTGATGATTAAATGCACCACGCGCATATTGATAAATTTGCTTACCAGGATTCGGTTATACACCGGCTCGACAGCAGGGTGAAATTTATAGCTGTGCTGGTGTTTACTGCCGTGGTTATTTCCTTGCCGCGTACGTCACTGAGCATCCTGGCCTGTTTTGCCATCGGGCCCTTTGCGGTTCTGGTTTTGGGCGGGATTCCGCTGAGATTTGTTTTTAAGCAAATACTTTTGGTCAGTCCCTTTGTTCTGGTGCTGGCTCTGAGCTGTCCGCTTTATGACAGAACGCCTCTTACTGTTGCTTTTGGGCCGTTACTCTGGCGGGGCACGGTCGGCTGGATGCGATGCTTTACCATTCTTGGAAAGTTTGTTGTAACAATGCTGGCCCTGATAGGGCTGGTGTCCACTACTCGATTTAACGATTTACTTGCGGGCCTGCAGCGGTTGGGGGTGCCGAAGCTGCTCGTTATTCAGCTTGGTTTTTTATACCGTTACATATTCGTTCTTATAGACAGGGCACATCATATATTGCAGGCAAGGGCAGGAAGAAAGCTGCGAAATCTTGGTTTTA
>Ga0307379_10004991_pt1 | contig 18673 bp, 2 predicted proteins | sample UN2MG_FD_202237 | JGI IMG/M metagenome (GOLD analysis project Ga0307379, IMG submission 202237) | Soil microbial communities from Risofladan, Vaasa, Finland - UN-2 | ecosystem: Environmental > Terrestrial > Soil > Coastal area > Acid sulfate soil | place: Finland: Risofladan, Vaasa | collected... | reverse complement strand
GCACGGGATCCGGATACACGGTGATGATCGCCGGGAACAGCGGCAGCACCACCTCCGACCCGTGATCGATGTAGCGAAGGCTGCCGCCCACCGCATACTTGGTTGGGCCGTCCGGCGCCGCCTCGCGCGTCGGTATGATGATGTACTTCGCCGAGCCGCGGCTCGACGGCCCCAGCAGGCCCGTGCCGTCTATTGCCGTCAGGCCCGACAGCTCGGGCGGACGAACCGCAAACAGCTCGTCGGCCGGGTTGCCCTGGCCGTCGTTGAAGTTCAGGCTCACCGATATCCCTTCGAGGCCCATGGTCTCGTCGCCGTTGTCTATCTCCAGCGTGCCGAGGAACGCCGAGCGCGTCATCACCAGCTCCTGCTCGATGCGGATGCGCACCCGCGCGCACACGCCTTCTTCCTCGCGGGTCTTCACGTCCTGCACACCCCTCAGCGGCCAGATGTCGCCGTCGCCCACCATGGCGCCCGCCGGCCTGATCGTGCCCGGCGTGCAGCCGGGGTCCGACGGAATCGTATAGGTGCTGCCCGAAACGTAAGGGCTGCCCGGCGATCCGCTGCCGCCGGGGCCCCAGAAGCCGTAGCCACCGCCGCCGCCGCCCGAACTCACCGTGATGCAGATGCAATCCCACAGGCCCGGCAGCTCCTTCAATCCGCCGATCACCGCGCCCCAGCCGCCGGCCGGCAGGCCCGAAATCGCACCCGTGATGATCTTCAATATCGCACACGTGCACTTGTCGGCCTGCATGCAACTGCACAGCACGCCCACCAGGTAGCTTGGCACGCTGGCGAGGTTGCCCTTGAGGTTCTTCACCACGTTCGGCGGATAGCCTATTGCTTTCAGGCATTCCCACAGGTCCTTTGCCGCCGTTACCGGCCGCACGTCCAAGCCCTGCTGGTGCCATTTCCTGTCGTTGCCGCACACGTAGTAGTACAGCATGTTCATCGGCACCTGCTTGCAGCCGCCGCCTATCTGGAAGTCCGAGGTCGACATGCCGCCGTCCGGATCTCCCGTGCACGTGCCGCACTTGTTCAGCGCCAGCGGCTCCTTCAGGCTGATCAGCACGGGGATTATCATCGTTGTCTTCGCCGGCAGCTCGTCGATCTCGTCAATCGCGGGCACCGCGTTGAAGTCTTCGCTCGAGCCAATGTCGATCTTTACGCCGCGTGCCGCGATCAGGCCGTGGTTGGTCACCGAGATGTCGATCTGCGTTGTCTCGCCTTCCACCACCAGCGGCATGATGAAAGGATTGTCGATGGTAACCACGGGGATCGGCACGTTGGTTTCAAACACCGCCTCCAGCACGATCCTGTAATGGTCTTCCACTTCGGTGGGCACCACCGTCCAGTTGTATGTTACCACCTGGCGCGGCAGAAACACCTCGATCTCGCCCGTAACGCCGGGCACTATTGTATAGCCGATGCGCTGGCTTCCGTGGCGTTCGGCCTCGGCCTTCAGGATATACTGCCCCTCGCGCACGTTCGCCAGCAAAGCCACACCATCCTCGCCGGTCGTTACGCTGGCCGCCACCGTGCCGGTCAGCGGGTCGGTTAGCGATACCATTGCCCCGGCCACCTTGGGCGCACCCTCCACAAAGTAAGTATATTCATCCACCACCGTCACGCGCAAGTCGCCCACCGCCTCCGAGATTGCCCGGAAGCGGAAGGTGATCGAAACGCTTGTCGTTGCCGACGTCAGCACGATCGCACCTTCATACATCGTCAGCGGCATGTCGGCCGGCGGATTCAGCAGCAGCGTCACCTTGCGCGTGTCGCCCGGCGCCATCGAGATGATCGTCGGGTTCGATACCAGCGACAGCCACGGCACTGCAGGCAACAGCACCGACAGGTCGCCCGAGTGCGCGCCGCCGAGGTTCGATACCGCAAACTCGACGTACTTCCGGATGCCGCGCACCATGCCCGTCTCGAGGTAGCCGGGGTTTGTGGCCAGGCGGGGCAGGCGCGGCTCTACGACGATCGTAACCGTGTAAAGCGCCGATACGCCCTCGGCACTGGTCACGCGTATTCCAAACGTGCCACCGCCCACTGATGCATCGGCCATCGTGAGCGTGTAGCGCATTATCACCATGCCCGACATCGGTATCTCGGCGGGCATCTGCACCTGCACGTCGAGGTTCGGCGGCGCACCCTCCACCATCGCCATGAGGCCCACCAGCGGCACGTCCGCCAGGTTCCGCAGGTCTGTTGCGTGCTCGAGCGCCTCGGCCGGTATCAGCCTGTGATACGCCGAACTCGGGCTGAACCGCATGCCCAGCAGCATAAACTCGTCTTGCGTCGGATCATCCGAAACGCTTGGATGGTCCGCGCCGATAAAGTAGCGGCCACCCTCGGTGGCCAACGGCTGGTACGTAGCCTCGAAGTTGCCCTCGGCATTGCTGAACACGTTGATGACGCGGCGGAAGCCGCTGCTGCGCACGCGGATCGTCGCGAACTGGAACGGCTCGGGCTGTCCCGTGACGGCGCTGATCGTCTGCCCGTACATCGGCACCGGCGAGCCCGCTATCGCCACGTCCAGATCGGTGTGCACAATCGCATAATACGAAGGCACCACCGCCATCATAGTGGTTGAAATCCTGGTGTTATTGTTCTCGCCAATGCCCGGCACCTCCACCACCGTGTTTGCCGTATCGGTTCTTACAACAATAAAGTAATTACCCGGCGCGTTCGGCAGCATCATATCCATCGACCTCGTGTACCCCTGGCCGATCGCCAGCGGCCCGTCGATCTGCAGCGAACCCAGCAGCGTGTCGTTGCCCACCATGTTGTCCGACGAGATGAATATGGTGTCCGTCCACGAGCCTTCGGCCACGCCCTGGCCGTTGTTGGCGGCCGTCCACGTGATCCGGAACGACTGGTTGGTCATGCCTTCCGCCGGCGGCTCGATGCTCGTCACGCGGAGGTCCGGCGCCTGCAGGTCGCTCACGTGTATGATGTCGATGCTGCTCGCAAAGCCGGAAGCCGATGCGGTGATTATCACGCGCTGCATCCCGTCGCTCACGCCGTCGTCCAGCACGCTGATGTCAAACGACGCGCTTGCGCTGCCGATCGGAATTGTAACCGTCGCCGGCACGGTCGCCTCCGACGTGTCGCTGCTGGAAAGATTCACCACCAGCTCGGTATCCGTATCGGTGTTGCGGCTCACTATGCCGGTTGCCGCCGGATTGGCCGCGCCCTCGTCGATCACATCCGCGTCGATTGCCAGCGTCAGCGTCGGGCCGTCGTCGTCCGTCACGTTGATCGTGCACGAGCCGGCGCCCTGCATTATGGCCGCGCCAAACACCGTAACGAACGCCGAGATCGTAACCGTCTGCGTGCCGTCCACGATGCTGTCGTCGATGGCGTTCACGGGGAAGCTCACCGATGTCTGGCCCGCCGGAACCGTCACTTGCGGCGGCACCGTCGCCTCCGTATGGTCGCTGCTTGCCAGCACCACCACCAGCGGCACCCCTATGCCCGCGTTGCGCGTAACCGTGCCCGTCGTAGCCGGGCTTGCCGCACTTTCCACTATCGACGGCGACTCCACGCTCACCGTCAGGTCCGGTATGTCGTTGTCCGTAACGAAGACGAAATCCGACCCGCTGACGAACCCGTTGCACGATGCCGTCACCGTCACCTTCACCTCGCCGTCAATCGCGCTGTCGTCGCAGCCGGTAACGTTAAACGTGACCGAAGCCTGGCCGGCGGGGATTGTTACCGTGGCCGGCACCGACACCTGCAGCGTCGGGTTCGACGTCAGCCGCACCAGCAGCTCGGGCTTGTCTTCGGTGTTGCGCGTGATAGTGGCCGAGCTCACCGCGTTCGGGCCGCTCTCGTCGATCTGCTCCTTCTCGATCACCAGCGTCAGCACCGCAAAATCATCGTCCTGCACGTCCACCGTGCCCGTGCCGGCGGCGTAGCCTGCGGCCGAGGCCGTGATTGTCACGCGCTGTGTGCCGTCGATCTGCACATCGTTCACCACCGTGGCGTTAAACGTGGCCGACGTCTGGCCCGCGGGGATCGTTACCGCGGGCGGCACCGTCAGCTCCGTCGTATCGCTGCTGTTCAGCGTCACCACCAGCGCGCCGGCCGTGCCGGTGTTGCGTTTCACCGTGCCCACCACATAAGGCACCGGCGCGTTCTCGGGAATCTGCCCGGCCGAGAACGTAAGCGTGAGCGCCGGCGGCACATTCACCGGCTGGTCGTCGATTGCCGCGTTGTTGTTCTCGTTGTGCTCGAATACCCTGTTGCTCTCGTCGTCAACCTTCACAACGATCCAGCGGCTGCCCGAACAATTCACCACCGGCAGCACAATCGTGCCGGTGCGCGTAATAGTCTGCCCGAGCCCTATCACGGCGCTGTAGGTGAAGGTGCCCACCTGCTGATCGCTGCCGATCGCCTGGTCGCTGGAGATGAACACGCGGTCGGTCCACGTGCCTTCGGCCACGCCGTCGCCCTCGTTGATGATCGTCCACGATATCTCGATCTCCTCGCCCGCATTGGCGCTGGCGGGCGCGGTGATCTCCGTTATGCGCAGGTCCGGATACTGGCTCAAGTGCACCGTCATCGCCGCCGATACGAGCAGGTTGTTCGTCTCGTTCGACTCATACTGCGCGTTGTGCACGTCGGTTTCCACGATGATCCAGTATTGCCCCTGGATGCCGTGCGGCAGCGTTACCGACACCGTTCGCGTGTAGGGTGTGTTTACGGCGAGCGTGCCGCTGTACTGCCCGGTGCCAAGCTCCACGTCCGACCCGCGCTGATCGTCGGTCGACAGATAGATGCGGTCGACCCACGTGCCGATGGCCGCCCACGTGCCCGCGTTGCGCACCGTCCACGACACGTCGAACGTGCGGCCCGACCACTGCACTGCCGGCCGCACGATGCTCGTCGCGCGAAGGTCGGGCGCGGAATCGTCAAACTTGATCTCGGCCTGCCTCACGCCTTCCGCCTGGTCATGATTGTCCACCGCGTAGTAATGCAAGACGTTAATGCCGACCGGCGCGATTATAGTGGCCGAGCCGCCCGGGACCACCGTTTCCATGCCGTCGTTCCACCGGTAGCGGATTTCTTTCACGCCGCTGCCCAGATCGGTCGCGTTCAGCCGCACCTGCGGCGGAACCACCACAAACCAGCCGTTCGGGCCGTTTGGCGACGTCGGCACCGTGCCGAGCGTGGTGGCCGGCGGCAGGGCGTCGATCGAAAACCACACCGCGCTCTGAACCGTCTTGCCCGTGGCCGTGATGATGCGGCCATACACGCTGTGCCCGGTGTCGCCCGTAACGAGCACGCCGCCCGTGTAGGGCGCCCACGCGGCGCCGTCTAGGCTGATATCGGTGGCGGTAATCGTGCCGCCGTCGGCATTCACGGCCAGTGTGGCCGTCACGTTGCTCGAATACCAGTTCGGCCCGCCCACCGTTCCCGCAAGCTGCACCGAAACGCTCGGCGTAGAGGCATCATACTTCACCTGGGCCTGCTTGGGCGTCTCAGCCTGGTCGTAGTTGTCCACCGCGTAGTAATGCAGCGTATTGATCCCGGCCGGCGCATAGAAATACGCCGCGGCGCCCGGTGCCACCGTCTCTGCGCCGTCATTCCACCGGTATCGGATTTCCCGCACGTGTATGCCCGCCGCGTTCAGCGCGATCCACGGCGTGCTCACGAACCAGCCTCCGAGGCCGTCCGGTTGCGAGGGCGACGTGGCCATCGTTGTAACCGGCGGCGGGAAGCTGTAAATCGCCACCGCGGTATGGGCGGCGTCGATTGTAACCTGCAGCGTGCGCGCGCCGTCCGCCTGCGGCGTGCCGTCGAGCATCCACCGCACGAACGTGCACGGCACCGAGCCCACCGTTGCCGTCTGCGGCGCAACGAGGTTTATCACGCTCTCGGCGTCGCATGCAGCCGAATAATTCGTGGTGCCCGGCTTGTCGCCGCCGATGGGTATGCCCGCCATCGGCGAGCTTTGCACCGTGAGCGTGCGCACGAAGCTCTTCGATGCTTCCGGTGTGTTGCCGTAGGCGCCCATGTTCACGCGCGACTTGTTCGGCTGCGGCTCGTCTGCAAAGGCCGACGCCGGATCGCCCGCGTCGATACAGGCGCTGTGCAGCGCATCTACCACCCACGCGCCCGCCTGCCAGCGGCCTTCTCTCGACTTCAGGTGGAAATCGCTGCTGCCGGCGAAGCGCGGCTCCACGTTGATGTTGCCCGCACCCCAGCTCAGCGTGCCGCCGTTCACGGCCACCGCCGCCTGCCCGCCCGCCACGTCGCTGTAGCTCACGGTGCACGTGGCGTCGTTCACCGCCAGTTGCACACCGGTGTTACCCCACAGAATGCTGTTTGTGATCAGCATCGAGCCGCCGCTGCATGACACGCCGCCGGCATTGCCGGAGATCGTGCAGTTGACCACGGTGGGGGAGGCGTTTTGGCTGGCGATGCCGGCACCGGAGTTGCCGGTTACGATGCAGTTCTGAATGGTTACCGTGGAGGCGGCGATGCTGGCGCCCGGCCCGCTCGCGCCCGTGATGGTGAAGCCGGCCAGCGTGCCGCCGCCGCAGTTTTGCAGGGTTACGCCGGCGCCGCCGGCGCCGTTGATGATTGTGGCCGTCGGGGCCGAGCTGCGCGACGCAAACCCCGGCTGCCAGCCGCCAGAGATAGTAAGAGCCTTGCCGTCGATCACTACGTTTTCGCCATACGTGCCGGCCGCCACGCTCACCGTGTCGCCGCTGAGCGCCGCTTCCACCGCCTGGCCGATCGTGGCAAAAGGCCGCGCGGCCGTGCCATACTGCGGATCGGCGGCGCCCGCGCTCACAAACCAGTCGCCCACGTGGATCACCGCCGCCTGCCGGTGGTTGTTCGATTCAAACGGGCCTTCGTAGACGTGGTTGTAGTAGTCGGCGGTTGCGAACATCGTGAATCTGCCGCTCAGGTGCGAGGGCATGGCGAAGGTGTCCGTTCCGTCGTACGCCTCATCAATTCCCAGCGCGCCGCTTCGGTAGATGGTTCTTACAACGATGTCATCGCCGTTTCCGAAGACAGCGTCGGCGCTGAGCACGATCGCTTCGTACCACGCGGTGACCGGTGTAGCGGCCCATGCGTTGGTGGTATTACGCACGGTCCAGGTCACCGTCAGCTCGCCGCCCTTTTTCACGGAGGCCGGGCTATCAGCCGCAGACACCACCAGGTCGGCAAACGGGCCCGTCGCTATGAAGACGGTTCCCGCGGCCGCGAGGTTTCTGGCCGTGTCGGTGTGTTCGTAAACCGCATTCGCGGCGTCGGTGAAGACAAACAGGTGATAGGTGCCCGAAAGCGCCGTGGGCAGCATAGCGCACCACTCGCCTTGGTAGGAGGCTTCGGCCGCGAGCGAGCCATTGCGCGTAACGGTTGCGAGCAGCGTGTCGTCGCCGTCGCCGTAGACGCTGTTGCGCGAGAGGATGATCCTGTCGATCCAGCTAGCCACGTCTCCGCCGGGCGTGCCGTCGCCGGTTGTGCCGGTGCCGCAATTCGTCACCGTCCACGTCACGGTAGCCTGTTGGCCTGCCACGGCCACTGCCGGCAGCATCGCCGCGTTTGTCGCTTCCAGGTCGGCATAGGGTGCCATCTCGATTGTCAGCGCCTGAACGCTCTGGCCGATGTTGTTGGTCTCGAAAATGTATTCGAAAACCGAATTGTCCTCGTCGGCCTTTACAAACACCCAATATGTGCCCGATAGGCCGGCGGGCAGCGTGACCGTTTTTGCGCCGCTGTAGGTTTCCGTGGGCGCCAGCACTCCCGCGTGCGGCACCGAAGCGAGATAAACGTCGTCGCCGTTGCCGTAGATATCGTCGGCCGAAAGCACCACGCGGTCGTTCCACGCGGCTGTATCGGTAACGCCGGTGCCGTAGTTGCCCGTGGTCCACGTGATGTCGATTGAGCCGCCGCTGGCAACGTTGCCCGGCGTGACGCTGACGCCGCTGACTGCGAGGTCGGCAAATGTAAGCTGCCCGGTTGGCCAGATGGCGGTATCGAGCACGTATTGGCCGCGGTGGCCCTCGCCGCCCATCGCCACGATCACCACATAGTACGCGCCCGTGATGGTTATATCGGCGCGGGCAACCGAGCCCGACGGATTCTCGTCGATGAAGACCACGCCGTTCTGTGCGTTGCGGATTTCAACGACCGGCCGCAGCGTGCTGCCCTGAGGCAGGCGAATGCTGGCAAAAATCGTCTCGCCGGCGCTCACGGTGCCGATGTTGAAGAAATCCTCGTCCACGTTGCCCGACTGCGGCGCCATTATCGTGCCGGCAATGGTGCCCGTGCGGTGGTCGTCTATCGTCTGAAGTGTCAGCGAGTTTGCGCCCGCGATCGAGTCGTTTGAATACTCGGGATCGTACTCGATCTGCGTGAGGCCGCGAACCAGCTCAACGTGAACGACGTAGCTGCCGACGGCCGTACTCTCGTGCACCGCCCAGACGTAATAGGTGCCGCTGGCCGGAATGGTAAGGCGGCTGATGAACGCGTCGCTATCGGGGCCGCGCCAGTAATCCTCGGCGATCTGTGTTTCGGTCAGCGCCGCCAGATTCGCCGAATAGAGGTAAAGACGCGCGTCCAGCGGGCTGTTCGGCGTGTCCATGTAGATTGACACGCGGTCGCCGGCCTGCGCGTTGAACGACCACACGTCGCGCTCCCACCACGTGCTGCCGTCGTTCGGATCGATCGAGCCGATGCCGTGGGCAGGGTAATGGCCGCTGCCCGGCGGATCCTCTGTCAGAGGCAGCCCGGTGGCCGATGGGTAATTGTCGTTGGACCGTCCCTCGAACGCATAGCCTTCGGGCAGGGCAACCGTGAAGATGCGGCGGAATGGATCGCCGCCCGTGCCGTCCGCGTCGCCGTCGAGTGCGTTGCCCACCCTGTCGGTTACTGTCGAGTTCACCGAGAAGCGGTAAAGCCCGTTGCCCAGCGGCCCGTCGGCAGTCATCAGGCTTACCAATGTGCCGCTGGTGTAGCTTGCATAGAGGTATACGCTGTAAATGACATCGTCGTCGGTCTCGAAGATTCCGTCCGCACCGGCTTCCCTCAGATCAAAGCAATTCAGCGCGTCGTTCGGCAGCACGTCCAGCACGTCCGGAATGCCATCGCCGTCGGAATCAAGGGCCGACGGAATCTCGACCAGGCCCCGGGCCGTGTCGCCGGCCTGCCGGTCGTCCCAGCGTCCGTAGGCTGTCATGCACGCGTAATCAAAGGCGGACGCGCTTGACGTCCGCGGGCGATCGTTCGCCCAATACGAGCAGGTAACAGGCTCGCCTGTGATCCACGCCCACGTGCCTTCCTCGTCCTTGTCGGTGATGCCCAGCCACGGCGAATAATTGCAGAACCATTGTTCGAGGAACCGCTGTTCGGCCTCGCTGTTGATGACGGCGAGGTGCCCGCCATTACTCTCGGCCCACGCCTGCGCCGTTGCCCACGTCATTGCCGTGGGCGTGAGCGTGTAGTAGTGGCCGTCATGTTTCACTACAAGAGGATTGCTCCTGTTCACCGTCGCCGCGTCCATGTCTTCGCTGAAGGTGACGCCGATGGACCTGATGATGCCGGATGTGGTGGCATCTTCGGCCGGCAGAGTGGTGCTCGCCACCTGCGGAGGAATCTCGTCGAGGATGTTTATGTCCAGCAGATACTGCCCGTACGGCCCTGCACCGGAGGCCGCGCCCGGTGCGGCAGGCAGTTCGATGATGCCCCAGTGGCTGTACGTGCTGTGACCGTCGTACCAGCGGCCGCTGTAAAGATACATGTACCCGAAATCGTAGTCGCCGCCGCTGTCGGGCTCGCCAGGCGCCCAGTTACTGTAGGCCACCGGCTCGCCGCTCGACCACACCCATGTGCCCTCGGTCGCGACGTCGTTGATGCCGATCCACATGCTGTTGCCGCAGCGCGAGAACGTGTTGTAGGCGAAATCCTGCTCCGCCTGGCTGCCGATCGCTATCAGGTGCCCGCCCAGTGCCGCCGCCTGCGCCTCGGCTTCGGCCCACGAGCAGGTGGCGTTCGTCAGCAGGTAGGTATGCCCGCCGAAGCCCCAGCGCGTATCAACTCTCGCATAGTACACGCCCGACGCCGGCGCTGTTACCCGCAGGCTTCCATCGCTGGGATTGCCGTCTTCATCTGCTATCACGTTGCCGCTTGCGTCCGTGAGGCGCACCCTCGGCATCAGCGAGCTATCCGACGGCAGCCGCACGCTCAGCTCGATCACGTTGCCCGCGTTGATCGTGCCCCACTGGAAGATATCGACGTCAAACGTCTGGCTCTGGCCTTCCATCACGGTGCCGGCCACCGTGGCAGTGCGGTTCTGGCCCGAAGACGCAAGCGTCAGCGTATTCGGTGTGGTGTTATTGGCGTATTCGGCGTCGTATTCCATCTGCAGCCCGCCGCGCGCCAGCTCGACGTGCAGATGATACGAGCCGGGCGTGGTGCCTTCGTGTATCACCCACACGTAATACGTGCCTGCCACCGGCGCCACGTAACGCGAAATGAACGCATCGCCGTCGGGCCCGCGCCAGTAATCATCGGCGCGGTAAGTCTCTGTCAAAGCCGCGAAATCCGCCGTGTAAACGTACACCCGCGCGTCGAGCGGGCTGCCCGGCGTGTCCATGTAAATCGCCAGCAGGTCGCCCGCCTGCGCTTCAAAGCTCCATATGTCGCGTTCTTCCCACGTATTGGACGTGGCCGGATCGATTGAGCCCAGGCCGCGCTGGCTCATGAAGTGACCGCTTCCCGGCGGATTCTCGCTGAACGCCAGCGGTGTGGCCGACGCATAGCTGTCGTTGCTTCTGCCTTCAAACATGAAGCCGGCCGGCAACTGCACGCGGAACGTGCGCTCGAACGCATCGCCGCCCACGCCATCGCAGTCGCCGTCGATCGCATTGCCCACCCTGTCCGTTACCGTGGTGTTCACCGTGAAGCGATACAGGCCGTTGCCCAGCGGGCCGTCATGCACCATCAGGCTGGCCGACAAGCCGCTGGTATACGTGGAATAAACGTACACGCTATAAACTACGTCGTCGGCCGTATCAAACTCGCCGTCCGGCCCGGCCTCACGCAGGTCGTACGCATTCAGCCGGTCGCTCGGGTAAACATCGATCGCATCCGGCACGCCGTCGCCATCTGCATCCGCCGCCGCCGGCAGCTCCACAAGCCCCCGCCGCAGCGTCCCCGCCGAATCGTCATCCCAATAGCCGTAGCCGGTCATGCAGGCGTGATCGTAAGGCGCATAGTGCGGCTGGCCCGTGCCCCATTTCGTGTAGGTAACCGCCTCGCTGTTGTCCCACAGCCACGTGCCCTCCGTCACCTCGTCGCTTATGCCGATCCAGGGGGCGAAGTACGCAAACCACTTCTCGATAACCAACTGCTCGGCCTCGTCGTTCACCGTTACAAGATGGCCGCCCACGCTCTCGGCCCACGCCTTCGCGTCGCTGCGGGTCATCGTTGTGGGCGTAAGCGTGTAATAGTGGCCGTTGTGTCGAATCACGAAAGGATTGGACTTGTTGACCGTGCTCGCTTCCATGTCTTCGGTAAACGTAACCGAAATGCTTCGGATGACGTTGCTGGTAACGGCTGCTTCAGCCGGCAGCGACACGGCCGCCACCTGCGGCGCCACGGCGTCGGTGATGTTCACATCGAGGAGGTACTGCGAGAACCGCCCGGGGCCGGTGCCGTTGGCGGCCGAGGGAATCTCGATTATGCCCCAATAGTTGTAGGTGCTGTGGCCGTCGTACCACATGCCGTTGTATAGGTACATATAGCCTAGATCGTAGTCGTTGCCGCTGTCCGGCTCCCACTGCGCCCAGTTAGTATACATAACGGGTTCGCCGCTGGCCCACACCCAGGTGCCCTCGACCTCCGAGTCGTTGATGCCGATCCACATGTGATTGCCGCAGTGCCAGAAGGCGTTGTAAACCCACTGCTGCTCGGCCGCGTCATTGATTGTAACCAGATCGCCGCCGATTGCCAGCGCATGCGCCCGCGCGTTCGCCCAGCTCGTGGCGGATGGCGTGAGGCCATACGTGTGGCCGTCGTACGCCCACAGCGTATCTACCTGCGCATAGTAGATGCCATCGGCCGGGGCGGTTACCAGCGCGTGGCCGTCATTCGCATTGCCGTCCTCGTCGGCCAGCACCGCACCCGTGCTGTTCAGGATGCGCACGCGCGGTATCAACGTGCTCGTCGACGGCAGGCGCGCCGTGAGTTCTATCGTGTTGCCGGCGCTGATCGTCCCCCACGTGAAGATGTCTACGTCGAATGCGTAGCTTTGGCCTTGTACAATGGTGCCGGCCACGGTTGCCGCACGCTGTATGCCGGTGCTCTTCAGCACCAGCGTGTTCGCGTTCGCGATGCTGTTGTTGTAGTATTCCGCGTCCGATTCCATCTGCACTTTCATGCCGTCGGCCGCGGTGCGCGCCAGCTCGATGCGAAGCTCGTAGCTGCCGGCCGGCGAGCCGCCGGTATGCGTCATCCACACGTAATACGTGCCGTCCGACGGCACCACGTAGCGGATGTAATCGTCGTCATCGGGGCCTTGGTAGTAGTCGTTGGTTATTTGCGCATCGGTGAGACCGGGCAGGTTGGCGGTGTAGAGATAGATGCGGGTGTTGCATTCGCTGTTCGGCGTGTCGACGCTGATCGTCACGATATCGCCCGCGGCCGCCTGGAAGCTCCAGACGTCGGGATCGGTCGATTCCGAGCCGCCGGACGGATCCTGCGAGCCGATGCCGCGGGCATTGATGAAGAAGCCGCTGCCGGGAGGGTCCTCTGTAAACGTCAGCGGAACGGCCGACGCATAGCTGCCGTTTTGCCGGCCCTCAAACGTGTAAACTGCCGGCAGGGCCACGGTAAACGTGCGCACAAACGGCGTATTTCCCGGCGTCTCGCTGTCCATGTCGAGGGCGTTGCCCACTCTGTCGGTCAGCGACGCCGCGGCAGTGAAGCGATAAAGGCCATTGCCCAGCGGCCCATCGCCCAAGGTCAGGTTTAGCACCAGGCCGCTGCTGTATGCCGTGCGCATTGCCACGTTGTATACCACGTCGTCAGCGGTGTCGAATGCGCCGTCGGCGCCGGCCTCACGCAGGTCGTATACGTTGAGGCGGTCGGCCGGCAGCACGTCCAGCACATCCGGTATGCCGTCGCCGTCGGAATCGACCGCCTCCGGAATCTCCACAATAGCATAGCGGGCCGTGCCGCCGTCGCAGTCGTCCCAGTAGCCGTAGCCGGTCATGCAGGCATAATCATACCAGTAATAGTGCGGCTGGCCCGTGCCCCATTTGGTATACGTTACCGGCTCGCCGTTGGCCCATTGCCACGTGCCTTGCACGGCCGAATCGGTGATGCCGATGAAAGGTGTCGCATGCGAAAACCACTTTTCGAGAACCGTCTGCTCGGCCTGATCGTTGATCGTAACGATGTGCCCGCCCACGCCCTGTGCCCACGCATTGGCTTCTGTCCACGTCATTGTGGAGGGTGTGAGCACGTAATAGCGGCCGTTGTATGAAAGCACGAATGGATTGGTCACGTTCACTGTCGACGGCTCGATGTCCTCGCTCATCGTCAGCGTAAACGAGCGAATTATGCCTGCTGTCGTCGCTCCCTGATCCGGCAGCGACGTAGCCGCCACCACCGGCGGAATGGGATCTGAGATATTGATGTCGAGCAGGTAATTCGCAAACGGCCCCGCGCCAAGCTCGCCCTCGCCTGCGTCAGGAATCTCTATCAGGCCGTAGAATCTGTGGCTGCTGTAGCCGTTGTACCACAACCCGTTGCCGTAGTGCATGTAGGCCCAGTTGTGGGCGTTGTTATTCTCATAGGGATGCCCCGGCGCCCAGTTGATGTAATCAGCGGCCTCGCCGCTGGACCACACGTAGCTGCCTTCTTCGGCCATGTCGTTCAGGCCCAGCCAGAGGTCCATACCGCGGCCGAATGTTCGATACAACCACGCATTTTCGGCCGCGTCGTTGATCGTGATCAGGTGGCCTCCGGCCGCCACGGCCGCCGCCTCCGCCTCCGCCCAGGTCATGGGGGCATCGGTGAGGCGGTAGGAATGGCCATTGTGCCGCCACGTGGAATCCATTTCCACGGTGGCATAGTACGCGCTGTCGGTTGTAATCGTTGCACGGAAGCCGGCGTCGTTGGGGTCGCCGTCTTCATCAGCCACTTCCTCCCCCGAGCTGTTCAACAGCCGCAAGCAAGGGAGCAGCGTAGTTGCCGAGGGCAGCCTCACGCCCAGCTCGATCACGTTGCCCGGATTGATCGTGCCGCACTGGAAGTAATCGACGTCTCGAGTAGCCCCCTGGTTGCCCATGATCAGGCCGGCCACGGTTGCAGTGCGATTCGCGCCCTCGCTGGCCAGCGTCACGCTATTCGCGTTCGACATGCTGTTATTTGAATATTCGTGATCCGATTCCATCTGAATCGCGCGGGCGAGATCCACGTGCATTTCATAGCTGCCGATGGGGGTGCCTGTGAGATGGCAAACCCACACGTAGTACGTGCCGTCGGCAGGTATCACATAGCGAATATAATCATCCTCGTTCGGCCCGTTGTAGTAGTCGTTGGTAAGTTGCTGATCGGTGATGGCGGGGAGGTCGGCCGTGTAAAAATAGATGCGGGTGTCTGTCGGGCTGTCGATCGTATCGCAATAGATGCTCACGATGTCGCCCGCCAGCGCCTCGAAGCTCCAGCAGTCCGAGTCGGTCCATTCGGTGCTCGACGAGCTCGGATCGATCGATCCGATGGCGTGAGCGCTGAGGAAAAGCCTGCTGCCGGGAGGGTCTTCGGTAAACGTCATCGGCACCGCCGTGGCATAGCTGCCATTTACGCGCTCCTCGAAGATGTAGCCCGGCGGCAGCGCCACCGTGAATGTATGATGATGCGCGTCGCCGCCCGTGCCATCGCCGTTGCCGTCGATTGCGAGGCCCATCCGGTCCTTCACCGTGTCGTTTATCGTGAACCGGTAGTAACCGTTGCCCAGCGGCCCGTCGTTCACCGCGAGGCTCACCGTGGTGCCCGCTGTGTACGCAGAGGCTGCCACCACATTGTAAACCACATCGTCCGCCGTCTCAAACACGCCGTCTGCGCCTGCCTCACGCAGGTCCCATGCGTTCAGCGCCGCCGCCGGGCAAACATCGAGCGCGTCCGGCACACCATCGCCGTCGGAATCGGCCGCCGCTGGAAGTTCCACAAGCCCGTACCTCGCGTTGCCGCCGTCGTAATCGTCCCAATACCCGAAGCTTGTCATGTACGCGTGATCATACCACTGATAATGCGGCTGCCCGATGCCCCATTTCGTATAGTTGACCGGCTCGCCGTTCGACCACACCCACGTGCCTTCTTCCGCCTCGTCGTTGAGGCCGATCCATGGCGTCCACGGGCTGAAGGTCTTCTCGATGAAATTCTGCTCGGCCTCGTCGTTGATCGTGGCCAGATGCCCGCCCAGACCTTCCGCATACGCCTTGGCCGCAGCCCACGTCATCGTCTGGGGCGTTACTAGGTAATGATGGCCGTTGTGGCGTGCCACGGTGGGGTTGCTCTTGTTCACCGATGCCGGCATCATGTCTTCCGTGAAAGTGACGATGAACGACCGTATGACGCCCGACGTGCTGCCGCCCGGAACCGGCAGCGCGCTCACACTAGCCACCCGCGGCGGCACGGCGTCCGTCACCTGCACGTCCAGCAGATACTGCGCAAACGGCCCGGCGCACTGCTCGCCGGCGCCCGCGTCCGGAATCTCGATCAGGCCGTAATATGCCGAATACCTATACCCGTTGTACCAGTAGCCGTTGCCATAGTGCATGTATGCCCAGTTGTGGTCGGTGTTGCTGGCATACGGGTGCCCGCCGGCCCACTTCGTGAAGGTTACGGCCTCGCCGCTGGACCACACGTAGGTGTTTTCCTCGGCCATGTCGTTCAGGCCCAGCCACACATCGTTGCCGCCAAAGAAGCGGTAAACCCACGCCTGCTCGGCCTCGTCATTGATCGTGGCCAGATGCCCGCCGGCGGCCAGCGCCTGCGCCTCGGCCGCCTCCCACGTGAGGCTCTGATCCGTCAGCCGATAGGCGTGGCCGTTGTGCCGCCAGGTGGCGGCCATATCCATTCTCGCGTAATACTTGCCGGTCGACGGCACGGCACACCTGAACTGCCCGTCGCCGGGGTTGCCGTCCTCGTCGGCTACCAACGCGCCCGACGCATTAAACAGCCGCACCCACGGCAGCAGGGTGCTTGCCGACGGCAGCCGCACATTCAGCTCCACAGTGTTGCCTGCATTTATCGTGCCAATGCAGAAGTAGTCGGCGTCGGATGTGCCGACCTGAGGTGCCATGATCGTGCCGGCCACCGTTGCCGTCAGCTTCCCAGCCGCCGGCGCAAGCGTGAGAAGGTTTGCACCTTGGATCGAATTGTTCGAATAGTCGGGATCGTGCTCCAGTTGAACACCGCGAACCATGTCTACACGAAGGTTGTAGGCGCATGTATACGGATAGCCGCTCAGGTGGCCTACCAGCGCGTAATAGTTGCCGCTCACCTGGATGCGATACGGCACGGTGAAGGGGCGGTCGTACGGCCCGCGCCAGTAATCGCTGGCAAGCACCGTTTCGCCCGCGTCGCGAAGCTCGACGTAAGGATACGGGCTGCCGGGCTCGGTGTTTAAGCTTATTGAAACGATATCGCCGGCCAGCGCCTCAAACCGCCAATAGTCCGGGTCGCTCCACATTTCGTTAGTGGCGGGATCCTGCGCGCCCGCAGCGTACCCGACGAAATAGCCGCTGCCGGGCGGGTCCTGCACCAGCGGCAAAGGCGTGGCCGTTGCACGCGTATTGTTGCTTTCGATCTCATTGACAACTTCGGCCGAGGCGATTGTGCATGCCATAATCGCCGCCAACATGACAAACATGCTCACTGAATTCTTCACGGCAATATCTCCATATATGCAGGTGGCCTTGCAACGCAAGAAAAAGTACGCGCCCCAAATCAGACGAGCGGCCTGGTATAGTGTAAAAATACTGTGGCTACAGCGCAACACGTGAATATCGCGGGTTTCGCGGCTCTAATTGTGTTGAGGCGCAGCACAGAAATGTGACACGAACAGCCCCTACAAGAACTATACCACATGATTAGGTTTTGTCAAGCAGAAAATACGACCTCCAAGTCCAAAATCCCATCTGTGGCACGGCTTCGCGTGCGTCGGCGCCATCGGACGTCTCGGTATTGCCGAAGGAAAAGGAGCGCACGTCTTTGTGCACATTCCGACCTCGTCCGTCATGCCCTCGCACAGCGCTACTTCATCCATTCGATCACACAGATTCACGAAGTGGGGCTGAAGTATGGTTTCCTCGCGTTCGACGTGGAGACCGACAAAGGCAGGGTGAATTTCATGATGAAATGGCAGGGCGATCGAGCGGTCGATTACGGGCAAGGAGGAAAAGTGCTGATCGACGTGAACGGCAACCGCTACCTGATCCACGACGTCAGCAAACTCTCACCCGCCGAACGCGCCGACTTCACACGCTACATCTACTGGTGAGCGTCGCCCACCAGCACGGGTTGCTTGCCGTCGGGCCGCGGCATCGGCAGCTTCGGCCCATCGGCTTTTGGCCTTTCCTGGCAGCATGCGCCCTCTGTGGCCATCAGCCGGCGCAGCACCGTGCGGAAATTCCACTCGTATGCCGCCACCCAAGCCGCCGAACCCAGCGTTGCGGCGATCACCGCGCCCTTTGCACCCATGTAGCACAGCCGCCCTCGGCTGTGTCCGTGATGTAGCTGTGTCTGTCATGTAGCACAGCCGCCCTCGGCTGTGTCCGTCATGTAGTCATGTAGCACAGCCGCCCTCGGCTGTGCGGTATTGCTGCTGCCTTCGCGTTCCCCGTCATCCCCTTGCTGCTTTGGATTCCGACCGCGCCCGCGCGCGGAAATGAATGCGGATAGGTATCTCGTGGAAGGGCAGCCGCTCCCGCAGGTAATTTGCCAGGTAGCGGCGGTAGGGTGAATCGAAAATCTTCGGATTGTTCACAAACAGCACAACCGTCGGCGGGGCCGTATTGGTCTGCGTTCCGTAATACAGCTTCGGCAGCTTGCCTGCCACCGGCCGCGGGCTCCGCCGCCTCAGCGCTTCCATCAGCACCTCGTTCAGCGCCGCCGTTGGCACCCGCACCGTCGACTGCTTGTAAAGCGCGCGCACCGTCTCCAGCACGCCCGACACGTTTCGGCCCTGCTTTGCACTGGTAAAGACGATCGGCGCGAAATCGAGACCCGGCAGCACCTTCGAAAAATAATGCTCATACTCCGACGTGCTCTTGTCTTGCGCCAAGTCCCATTTGTTCACCACGATCGCGCAAGCCTTCATCGAGTCACGCACCATCATCGCAAGCTTCTTGTCCACCTGCGACACCGGCGTAACCGCATCGATGAACAGCAGTACCACGTCGGCCCGCCTGATGGCAGATTCTGCCCGCGCGATGCTGAAGAATTCGATCGAATGCGCCACCTGCCCGCGCTTCCGCAAGCCGGCCGTATCTATCGCTATATACGTGCGTCCGTCCTTCTCGAAATAAACGTCCACGGCGTCGCGCGTGGTGCCCGGCCGTTCGCTCACGATCACCCGCTCTTCCTCCACGAGCGCATTGATGAAGGTAGACTTGCCGGCGTTGCGCTTGCCCACTATAGCAAA
>Ga0307379_10004989_pt1 | contig 18673 bp, 19 predicted proteins | sample UN2MG_FD_202237 | JGI IMG/M metagenome (GOLD analysis project Ga0307379, IMG submission 202237) | Soil microbial communities from Risofladan, Vaasa, Finland - UN-2 | ecosystem: Environmental > Terrestrial > Soil > Coastal area > Acid sulfate soil | place: Finland: Risofladan, Vaasa | collected... | reverse complement strand
GGAGCGTTGACCGCAAAGCCAACGTTAATACGTTCGGCGATTGTTATGCTGTCGCCTTCCAGCCGGCCGACTGCAAGAGGGTATTTTTGTGCCGCCAGGCCCAGAATGTGAATATAAAAGGCGTTCGTGGTTATCCTGACGCCCAACGATTTCCTGAGCTTGGGCCGAATGGCCATCAGCTCGGTTACATCCGCTTTGGCTTCGAGGTAAAAGCAGGCCTTGCTCTGCTTGGATTTCAACATCCTTCGGCCGATGAGCTTCTGGATCCTGGTCAATGGGATAAGCATAGAGATTTCCGATTTTCGATTGTCGGTTGTCGATTTCACCCTTCGACTCCGCTCAGGGTGAAGAGGGAAGTCCTTCATGCCGAGCGGAGACGAGGTACGACCCCGGACATTATAGTCCGGCCGGCTGCCTTTGCAAGAAAGAAAGGATTCGGTGATTTATGGCTGAAAGAGAGAAACTTCATAAACTTCTATATGGCAAGAGCACATGCGGGAAATTAGGTTAATAAAAATACAATCCTTTATCGAATAAAGATTTGGATACATAGATGGAAAATGGAGCCAATGGGATTCGAACCCACGACCTCTTGCATGCCATGCAAGCGCTCTCCCAACTGAGCTATGGCCCCAGATGCTGGTAATATTACCACATACCGGCAATATCGGCAAGAAAATTCTGTTTTTTTATCTGATTGCCCCTAATGTTGAGTTATAAGACGGCTGATTGTCTTTTTTCCACAGCCGGAGTATAATACTTTTCAAAGAACCACGAGTGGGGACGGGCGTATCAGAAACTGTCGAAAGGACATAGGCGGAATTTTGATTAAGAGACGAAGAATATCGATAACGGGGCAGGTCCAGGGCGTTGGTTTTCGGCCGGCTGTGTACAGAATAGCACGGTCGCTGGAACTGTCCGGTATCGTGTATAACGATACGAAGGGCGTCACGGTCGAATTGCAGGGCGAGGCGGAAAAAGTATCTGAATTTCTGTCCCGGCTGCAATCCGACGCCGACAAACCGCCGCTGGCAGTGATAACATCCTGCGATGCCGTCGATATACCGGTCATCGAGACCAAAGCCGAATTCGTCATAGAGACGAGCGATTCGGATGGGGCGCCGCTGTCACAGGTGACCGCGGATATTGCCACGTGCCGGGACTGTCTTGCGGAAATGGCCGATGAAGAAGATTTTCGCTACGGCTATCCTTTTATAAACTGCACGAATTGCGGGCCGAGGTATTCGATCGTTAAGACCATCCCGTACGACAGGCCGAATACGACGATGTCGGTTTTTGAGATGTGCGGCAAGTGCTCCGCTCAATATACGGATGTAAATGACCGCCGTTTTCACGCTCAGCCGGTCGCCTGTGGGAACTGTGGGCCGCAAATTCGGCTTACAGACAGCACTGGCGAAACAATCACCGCGCAGACCGAGAAAGTAATCGCGGAAGCTGCGAGGCTGCTTTTGGCCGGAAAAATTGTGGCGATAAAAGGGATCGGCGGATTTCATTTAGCGGCCGATGCGCTTAATAGCCGGGCCGTGCAGCGATTGCGCCGGCGCAAGAAGCGAGACCATAAACCTTTCGCTATGATGACTGCTTCGATCGAACAGATAGAAAAATATGCAATCGTGAACCGAGCAGCCGGGCGGCTCTTGAGCAGTCCTCAAAGTCCGATTGTCCTGCTGCCCAGGAAGCCGGACAGCCCGATAGCTCCGGCGGTTGCCGAAGGTGTTGACACTTACGGTTTTATGCTGTGTTACGCGCCGCTTCACTATCTGCTTTTTGCTCAGAATATAAAGGTCCTGGTAATGACCAGCGGTAATATTTCCGATGAACCGCTGATTTGTAAAAACGAAAAGGCGCTCGAACGGCTTGGCGGCGTTGCGGACGCCTTCCTGATGCACGACAGGAAGATTTACCGGCAGGTCAATGACTCGATTCTGCATTTTGTGGACGAGCAGCCTGCTTTTTTGAGAAGGGCCAGGGGGTATGTTCCGACTCCGATTATTATGAAGAAGAGCTGCCGGCGGGACATTTTCGCTGCCGGGGCGGATTTGAAGAATACTTTTTGCTTCGCTAAACAAAATCAGCTTATCTGCAGCGAGCATATTGGCGACCTCGAAGATGCAGAAGTTTATCATCACTATATCGATTCGATCGAACACCTGCGGGGACTGTTTGAAGTCGAGCCGAAAATTGTAGCCTGCGACCTCCATCCCGGCTATCTGTCCACGCGATACGCTCTTTTAATGCCGGATGTGAAAATTATCCAGGTTCAGCACCACTGGGCACATATCGCATCTGTGTTAGCCGAACACAATCTCGAAGGCCCGGTCATTGGTATCGTGGCAGACGGCACCGGCTATGGAACCGACGGCGCGATCTGGGGCTGCGAGTGCCTGATTGCATCGTTGGAGAAGTTTGAGCGATTCGGCCATCTGTCTTACTATTCCCTGGCAGGCGGGGACAAGGCAAGCAAAGAAGCTATCAGGCCTGCCGTGTCGTTATTAAAACAAGCATACGGTGCTGATTTTGATTTGGACAAATTTGTTAGGCAACTTGAGCGAACAGGGACCACCTGTCATTCCTGCGAAGGCAGGAATCCAGAAACAAATAAGGGAATAGATTCCCGCTTGCGCGGGAATGACAAGATTGGAAATATAAAAATCATTTCGGAGCAGCTTGAGAAAGGCGTTAATTGCGTGGAGACTTCCAGCCTCGGCCGGGTATTTGACGCCGTCGCCGCCATGCTCGGCCTGGGAAGCTACAACCATTTCGACGCGCAGTTGCCGATGGCACTGGAGGCGATTATCGAGAGCAGCGTTGAAGAAAGTTATGACTTTGAACTGATAAATACTGCCGAAAACCCGTTGCAGCTTGATTTGGGTAAGATGATACGGCAGATAATAGATGATATTCAAAATGACCGGCCCCCGGCAGCAATCTCAGCGAAGTTCCACAATACAATTGCCGCCGCCCTGATGGAGATGGCCAAAGCAGCAAGAGAATCGACGAAGCTCAACACCGTCGCATTGAGCGGCGGGGTGTTCTGTAATCGCTATTTGATAAACCGTCTGGTGAATCTGTTGAAACAAAACGATTTCACCGTGTTATTTAACCGCAAAGTCCCATCCAACGACGGCGGCATTTCTCTCGGCCAGGCAGCCATAGCCGCCAGGATTATGGCATAAAACCTATGACAAAAGGAGGAAACCTTATGAATAAATTACATATTCACGTTACTATCTGCCTGATCTCCATGATGACTTTAACAATCATAGCGAAGGAGACCGGATCGAGTAATAATAGCAATCTCTCAACCGGGCTCAAGTTGGTTTGGTCGGACGAATTCAACAAAGACGGCCGGCCTGACCCGAAAAATTGGACATACGAGCGAGGCTTCGTTCGTAATCAGGAGCTGCAGTGGTACCAGCCGGAAAATGCGCGATGTGAAAATGGCATGCTTATCATCGAGGGCCGGCGTCAGCGCAAACAGAATCCCCGCTACAGGGCTGACAGCAGGGACTGGAGACAAAACAGAGAATATGCCGAGTACACTTCTTCAAGCCTGACGACAAGGCGTTTGCATAGCTGGATGTTCGGGCGTTTCGAGATGCGCGGACGGATCGATATACGCCCCGGCCTATGGCCCGCTTTCTGGACATTAGGCATTGAAGGACCATGGCCGAGCAACGGCGAAATCGATATTATGGAATACTACCGAGGCGTTCTTCTGGCAAACGCGGCCTGGGCCACTGAGAAGCGGTCGGTTCCCAGGTGGGACGATACCAGAAAACCGATAACCGAATTCAACGATCCCAACTGGTCCGAGAAGTTTCATATTTGGCGAATGGACTGGGATGCCGACAGCATCAAACTCTATGTTGACGATATGCTTCTTAACGAGGTCGATCTTACCAGGACAATCAACGAAGATGAGGAAGGAAAGAACCCATTCCATCAACCACACTATATAATCCTTAATCTCGCGATTGGCGGCAAAGCCGGAGGCGACCCCTCAAATACGAAGTTCCCGGCCAAATTCGAAGTTGACTATGTCCGCATATACCAAAAGCAAACCGAAGATTGACTTAAAACGCATCAATCGATAGAATTAGCATGGATAATTAATAACCGATCAAATACGAATCACGAGAAACGAGAGACGAATCATGTGTTTGGCGATACCGGCAAGAATAGTGGAATTAGAGGCCGACAAGGCGGTTGTCGATGCAATGGGCAACCGCTTTAAGGCCAAGACTACGCTGTTGCCGGAAGCCAAATTGGGCGATTTGGTGTTGATTCATGCCGGCTTTGCGATTTCGCTCGTCGATGAAGAAGAGGCGAAAAAGACCTGGCAGCTCATTTCGGAAATAAGCGAGTTTATGGATACGGAGAACCGGGTCTCAGGATAAGAAGGCGTGAAGAAAGATACGGGATACGATTCACGAGATACGAAATACGAGAATTATGCTCGATAGAATTAACAAAGCTCAGAGCGTTATTAACGCCGCCTGTGAGGCTTTAGGGCGGCAAATCAATATTATGGAGGTTTGCGGCACCCATACGGTCTCTATTTTCCGCAACGGCATAAGGTCGATTCTGCCCGGCAATCTCAAACTTTTATCCGGGCCGGGCTGCCCCGTTTGCGTGACCGATCAGGGTTATATCGATGCTGTTCTGCAATTGGCCGACCGCGATGATTGTTTGATCGCCACCTATGGCGATATGATTCGCGTTCCCGGCAAAGACGGTTCGCTTGAAAAAAAGCAGGCAAAAGCCAACATCAAGATTGTTCTAAGCAGCGAAGATGCACTGCAATTAGCTAAGGACAATCCCGGCAAGACAGTTGTTTTTGTGGCGGTGGGTTTTGAAACTACGGCACCAGCCACGGCTGTCGTCGTTAGAGAGGCGGCCGCCGGGGCAGTCGATAATTTCTGTATTCTGAGCGGGCACAAACTGGTGGTGCCTGCGATGCGAGCGTTGCTCTCGGAGAAAAATCATAATATAGAAGCCTTTCTCTGCCCGGGGCATGTCAGCGCGATAATCGGTTACGGTGCTTTTGCCGAGATTGTGGAAGACTTCAGCCGGCCGTGTGTCGTGGCAGGCTTTGAGCCGGTGCAGATTATCGAAGGACTCTGCGAAATCTGCCGGCAGCTTTCGGCCGGCAAAGCCGAGCTGAAATCGATATATTCGGCGGTAGTGACGGAAAAAGGTAATATTGCTGCACAGCAGATAGTTAATGAGTGCTTCGAGCCGGTAGATGGTTACTGGCGGGGACTGGGGAAAATAGAAAAAAGCACACTTAAACTAAAAGATAAGTACGGTCAATTCGATGCCTTCAAGCGATTCAGCATAAGCGAAGAACCGAGCGAAGAAATAAAAGGCTGTCGCTGCGGCGAAGTTTTGTGCGGATTGATAGAGCCGACGGAATGCGGATTGTTCGGCCGGGACTGTACACCGCAAGAGCCGGTGGGACCTTGCATGGTAAGTTCCGAGGGTGCATGTGCGGCGTGGTTTAAATACGGCCGGGGAAAAAGACACAAATTATGAGAACCACCAAACACGACAGAATCTTACTCGCACACGGCGGCGGCGGACAACTGATGGACGATCTGATCCGCCAACATATCCTGCCGAGTCTCAAAAATGACGCCCTGGCTGAATTGGGCGATTCGGCAAGACTGGATGTGGCGGGAAGCTCGCTGTGTTTTACAACGGACAGCTACGTTGTCAAGCCATTGTTCTTTAACGGCGGAGATATTGGGAAACTCGCTGTTTGCGGGACGGTCAATGATCTTGCTGTCGCCGGTTCAAAACCTGTTGCCCTGGCGTTATCTTTGATAATCGAGGATGGTTTTGAAATCGATTTGCTGGACAAAATTCTGGCGAATATCGGCCAGACCGCCCGCCGGATCGGCGTCGATATCGTTACCGGCGATACCAAGACCGTTGAAGCCGGCGCCGCGGACAGGATTTTTATCAACACGGCGGGAATCGGGATCAGACTCACCGGCGTGGATCTGGGCTTCGAAAAGATTGCCGTCGGGGACAGAATCATGATCAACGGCACGATCGGCGACCATGGGATGACCATCATTTCGCAGCGGGAAGAGTTGAAATTTCAATCGCAATTGGAAAGCGATTGTGCGGCTTTGACAGGGTTAATCTGTGAGCTGCTGGAGAAAACGAGCGGCATAAAGTTCATGCGGGACCCGACTCGCGGCGGATTGGCTGCGACGCTCAACGAAATCGCAAGAAGTACCGCTCTGAGCGTCGAAATTCGCGAAACTGATATCCCGGTCAGGCCGGCGGTGCAGGCCGCGGCCGACATGCTTGGCTTCGATGTGCTGACAATCGCAAATGAAGGCAAATTCGTCGCCGTTGTCTCGCCGGAATCCGCCGACGACTGTTTGAGCATCTGCAAAAATAATAAGCTGGGTAAAGAGGCAAATATCATCGGCGAGGTTGTAGAGACTCTTGATGTGCCCCTGGTGGAAATTGAAACGCGGATCGGCGGAAAAAGAATCGTTCAGATGCCGTACGGGCGCGAGCTGCCGAGGATATGCTGATGCACGAAACAATGGTGGCCCAGAGCCTGATGGAAATTATAGCGGAACAGGCAGCGAAGAATAATGCTAAACCCGTTGCGGCAAAAATCAGTTGTGGAATGCTCAATCCTGTCAGTGACGAGATACTTCGTTTTGCTTTCGAGGCGATTGCCAAAGATACGCCGTGTGAAGGTGTGAAACTTCAGGTAGAGCACAAGCCGATTAGGGCGAGATGTAAGAATTGTGACCGAAACTTCGATGTCGAGCTGTCACTTCCGGAGTGTCCGAAGTGCGGCGGCGACGATTTCGAATTGCAGCCCGATGCGCCTTTGATACTGGAAGAAATAGAATTTCAAACGGAGTAACGTTATGAAAAAAATTGATATCGGCAAAAAAATTCTGGGTAAAAATGAAAAATATGCTCTCGAAAATTTATTTTTTTTCACTCAGCAGAAAAAACTTTGCCTGAATATTATTTCGTCTCCCGGCTCCGGCAAGACCACAATTCTTACAAGAACGATAAACGAGTTAAAAGGCAAAATAAAGATTGGCGTGATCGAGGGCGATATCCAAACCGACATCGATGCCGAGAGAATCAGAGCGACCGAAGCGCCGGTCGTACAGATAAACACCGAAGGTGCATGCCACTTGTCGGCGGCCCAGATAAGCGACGCCTTGAAGCAATTGCCCGTCGAGGATTTGGATTTGATTTTGATCGAGAACGTAGGTAATCTCGTTTGCCCGTCGGCTTTCGAGCTGGGTGAGAGCGGCAAAATAGTCGTGCTTTCGGTTCCGGAAGGTGACGACAAGCCGGCCAAGTACCCCGCCATTTTTGCCAAGTCAAAGGCGCTGTTAATAAATAAAATTGACCTGCTGGATGGAGGGCAGGTTGATTTCGATATCGAACGAGCCAAAGCCGATGCCCGCAGGCTAAATAAAGCGATTGAGATTTTTCCGATCTCGGCCAGGAGAGGGGACGGCATGGCTCACTGGTGCGACTGGCTCGTTAAATCGGTCGAGAAAAGTGCTGAATAGCAACAAAATGTGCTATCCGCCGCCTGCCGCTTCTTTCGATTGGTAGAGGCCGTTTTTACGAATATAGTCGGCGACGGCCGGATGCAGCATTTTGGTAATATCGCCGTTTTTGGCTATTCTATTGCGTATTTCCGTGCTGCTTATATCCACCAAAGGCGTCTGGATAATGTTTCGCTGAAGTTTTTCGATGCGCTCGCGGCCCCAGATTTCCTCGAATTTGGCGAAGTCCGGAGGCTCGCAGCCGGCCCTGTACATCGTAGTCAAATTGCAGGCATCGATAAGCTCGGAAATCTTGTACCAATAAGTCAAATCATCGACACCGTCGGCGCCGATGAGCCAATGGATTGAAGTCTCGCTGCCGTAGTCGGCCTGGAACTTTCGTATCGTTGCAAGTGTGTAGCTCGGCGCCGGTCTTTTCAATTCGTAGTCACTGACCTGGAAATTCTTCTCGCCGGCGATTGCAAGAGAGATCATATTCAATCGATCGTTATCGTTTGCCCTGGGTGAGAAACCTTTCAGCGGAGAGCGCTTTGCAGGAACGAAAACGATTTTCTCTGCGCCGATATGCTCGGCTGCATCGGCGGCGACAGTCGTATGACCAATATGAATCGGATCGAACGTGCCGCCGAACAAAGCTATTTTTCTTCTTGCCATAAATAATTAACAACCGAACTGTTTGTTATTGTTAAAATATTATAGAGGAAATTACAAAAACTCAATCAGTAAAAAGTGTCAATAAAAGATAAAACTTTTAAAGTGTAAATTTCCTTTTCATCAATAAAGTGTATAGTAGAAAATTTATGAGGTTGTGTAAAACATTGATGGCAAAAAATTTAGTCAAGTATTCTTAAAGTTTTAGACGATAAAAAATATGGATAAATTTTTTATTTTTTTGTGTTATTTTTTGTTAAAGTGTTTAATGTTAATCAATATTGTGATGTTAGCCAAAACATAAAAGGATTTAAGTCAGCCAAAAGGAGGTGACAAATAATGGCTAAGAAGAAAGCAAAGAAAAAAGCGAAGAAGAAAGTAGCAAAGAAGAAGACAAAGAAGAAAACAACAAAGAAGAAAGCAACGAAGAAGAAAGCCAAGAAGAAAAAGAAAAGATAGCGTAGCAATTTAGTCACAAGCTCGCTTGCCCTTGTGGATATCAGCGGGCTGCCGGCCAAGGCCGGTTACGTGGAAAATGGAAGGCTCTATTGAAGAAGTGGAACCTTCCATTTTTTTTATATGGAATCGTTCCCCCATCCTGGCGCTCCGGGACCAACCGCCCTATTGCAATCGACGCCGGAATCCCTATACTATTTGTCGATAACAATACAGACGTATGTGATTTATAAGGGTGATTCGCAAAGAGAGCAACAATATGGATTATTTCAATTACAAGAACGGCACATTATTCGCTGAAGACGTGAGCGTTGAAAAGATCGCCGGTGAAGTCGGTACGCCGGTTTACATCTACAGCAAAGCGACTTTCGAGGACCATCTGCTGAAAATTCAGCAATCTTACAGCCTGCTCGATACGACAATTTGCTATTCCGTCAAGGCCTGCGGCAATATCAATATCCTCAGGTTTATGGCCGAGGCGGGCAGCGGATTTGATATTGTAAGCGGCGGAGAGTTGTACCGTGTATTGCAGGCCGGCGGCGATCCGTCACAAACAGTCTTTGCCGGTGTCGGCAAAACCGATACTGAGATGCTCGAAGCATTAGACGCCGGAATCGGCTATTTCAACATCGAATCGGAAGCGGAGCTGGAAAACCTGATTCGACTGGCCAAAAAACAAGGCAAACGGCCCAAAGTCGCCTTGCGTGTCAATCCCGACGTCGATTATAAAACTCACGCCTTTCTGACCACGGGTAAGAAAGAAACAAAATTCGGCGTCGATATCGAAAGGGCCGTGAAAGTTTTTGCCGATTACGGAAGCAATCCGGCAGTGAATCTTTGCGCAGTGCACGTGCATCTGGGCACCGGCGGCAAGACAATTGATCCGTATGTCGAGGCCGTGGGAAAAATTCTGCCGCTCATCGATAGGCTCCGCAGTCAGGGCCACGCTGTCGAAGCTCTCGATTTGGGCGGCGGCTACGGCGCCGACTATGAGTCCGGCACAGTGCCTTCGGCGGCCGAATATGCAGCGGGGATTGTCCCGCTGTTGAAAGATAAAAACATCAAACTCATTCTTGAGCCGGGCAAGAGCATCTGCGCCAACGCGGGGATAATGCTCACCCGCGTCCTTTATATCAAACGCGGGGGCAGCAAAAAATTCGTCATTGTCGATGCGGGAATGAACGATTTGATCCGACCGTCGCTGTATGACGCGTTCCATTTCATCTGGCCCGCGAAAGTGGACGAAAAGTTTGTGCCCCACAAGCGCAATAAAGATTTGCAGATGGACGGCAGCGAAGTCGTTGATGTCGTCGGCCCGATCTGCGAAGGCGCGGACTTCTTCGCAAAGGATAGAATCCTGCCGCCGACAAAACGCGGTGACCTGCTCTCGGTCTTTACCGCCGGCGCGTATGGCTTCACTATGAGCAGTAATTACAACGCCAGAGGCCGGGCCGCCGAAGTTCTCGTTGACGGCAAGAATTTCTCAGTCATCAGAAAACGCGAAACCTACGAAGACTTAATATTACCGGAGAAGTGACCGCTTTTTTGTTCAAGAGATAATCCCGCGTTCAACGCGGGGCTAAATATTTAGCCGGCGGTTTCACCGCCGGTTTATGATCTTTATATTCCGCACTTGATGCGGAATCGATGCATTCCGACATCCCTGAATGCCTGTTTCCGTATAAATTACACAAAAGGAAGATGAAGTGAGATACGCTTCGTTAAATCCGAACAACGAGATCAGAAGTTTCGTTCGACGAAGCCGGTGTCGATTTTGTTTTTGACGAAGAGGTTGTGTGAGAGGATGTCCAGGCAGGCTGGGATCGTTGTTTTGATCGGCTCGATAATAAATTCCCGCAGGGCCCTTTTCATTGTGGCAATGGCCTCGCTCCGCGTCGGTTTATGGACGATGACCTTTGCAATCATCGAATCGTAGCTTGGCGAAACCGTCCATCCCTGATGAACGTGCGTATCGACTCTGACGCCGGGACCGCCGGGCGGAATATACCTTGTAATCGTGCCGGGCGAAGGAGCAAAATCCTTTTCGGGGTCCTCGGCGTTTATCCGGCATTCAATTGCCACGCCCGAATGTTTAATGCTTCTCTGGCTTAAATTTAAGGGCATTCCGGCGGCGATTTTCAATTGCCACTTGATCAGGTCGTGGCCGGTGACCATCTCAGTAACAGGGTGCTCGACTTGAATCCGCGTATTTGCCTCGATGAAGTAAAATGCTTTGTTCTTGTCCAGAAGAAACTCGACCGTTGCTGCATTAACATACCGGGCCTTTTTGATAATCTTTAACGCAGCTTCTGCAAGCTGCTCCCTTGTGCGCTTATCCAGGACGGGACAGGGCGATTCCTCGATCATTTTTTGATGTCTTCTCTGAGTGGAGCAGTCCCGTTCGTAGAAGTGTAGTGCGTTGCCCTGTTGATCGGCCATTACCTGGACTTCCACGTGCCGGGGTTCGACTATAAGTTTTTCCAGATAGACCCTGCCGTCACCGAAGGCGGCTTTCGCCTCGGCTTGTGCGGAGCTGAATGCCGAACGCAAATTCATGTCGTTATGCACAGCTCGCATACCGCGTCCACCCCCACCGGCGGCGGCTTTTATTATTACGGGATAGCCCATCTCGTTCGCCAGTTTAAGTGCATCTGAATCCTTCTCGAGAGCACCGTCGGATCCTGGTACGACCGGCACACCTACCCTGGACGCCAACTTGCGGGCCTCGACCTTGTCACCGAGCAGTTGCATCGCCTCAACAGGAGGGCCGATGAATGTGATCCCGCATTCCCGGCATATCTGGGCAAAGTTTATATTCTCGGCCAGGAAGCCGTAGCCTGGATGAATTGCCTCTACGTCGGTAATCTCGGCGGCACTGATTATACGCGGGATATTCAGATAACTGCTGGCGCAGTCGGCCGGCCCGATACAAACAGCCTCATCGGCGAGCTGCAGGTATGGGGCGTCTTTGTCGGCCTCGGAATAAACCGCCACTGCTTCGATATCAAGCTCATGGCAGGCACGAATGATACGCAGCGCTATTTCGCCGCGGTTTGCTATCAGGATCCTTGAAAACATAATTCAATCTAAAATTTACTATTGTTCTGCGTTACCGGCTTTTTTTCTTCTTCTCAATAATCAATAGTAAATAATCAATAATAAATGATTAATCCGGTCTGACCTTAAAAAGCACCTGGCCATATTCAACTGCCTGGCCATTCGTTACAAGTATTTCTACAATCGTCCCACTGGTTTCGGCCTTTATTTCGTTCATGACCTTCATTGCTTCGATAATGCAGACTACCGTTTGCGGACCGACTGCCGAGTCGATATCAACATAAGGCTCGGAATCGGGGCTTGGTGTCGCATAGAAGGTCCCGACAATGGGTGATTTTATCTCTACCAAATCCTCTTCGCTTGGAACGGGTTGTGGAGGGGAGGGTTGACTAACAATCCCCATGCCTTCGGAGCCGACAGGTGCGGCGCCTGATTCCGGCCTCATCATAGTCATACCGCCGACGGCTTGTTGAGGTTGTGCGCGCTTTAGAAAAATCTTGTCGTCGTCGTGCTTAATTTCAATCTCAACCAAACCGTTCTCTTTCATTATTTCGATGAGCTTTTTTATTTTCTTCAAATCATTATCTTTTTCCGCCATCGCCGCATCCTTTCTGAGATCCCAAACGCCTTTTTGGCGAGGGGTCCTCATAAAATGAGAACGCAAACTCCTGGTTAAGCTAAATGAGTATAGTCCCGGCGATTGTTATTGCAAGATATTTTCCTTGTGCCAGGTTGCACTTCTGATTAAATTCCGCAGTATTGAGGCAAAAACAGCAATACTCTTGTATCAGGGCTGTCCAAATGGCGAAAATAGCGGTCGATGTCGTATTGTTGCCCTCGGAAAGGGTGACGAATCAGGCGATTGAGGCAAATAAAGGACTATTGAAACAATGTGCCGACCGAATCATTCTGGATAAAGAATACTGCCTGCCGCATATTTCCCTGGCCATGGGTTGTATGAATGAACGGGATATTCCTGATATTGAGAAAATTCTGCAGACAATTGCCGAGAAATATCATCCGGGACAGCTAAGCGTTCTTGGTATAAATACCGGAACGAACTCACTCGGCGAAAAAGTGTCCGTTTTTGAAGTAAAAAAAACAGAAAGACTTCTATCGCTCCATGAAGAAGTTATGCGAAGAATAGCGCCATATTTTAGCCATGATGTGACGGCGGAAATGGTGCTATCTCCGCCAATGGCCGGTGAATCGACGTTACTCTGGATAAAAAACTATCCTGAGAAATCGGCTTTTGATAACTTTTTTCCGCACATAACAATCGGATACGGGCAGGTGGATGACTTTTCGTTTACAGCCGAATTCACCGCCTCGAAGCTCGCTTTATGTCACATGGGCAATAATTGCACGTGCAGAAAAGTTCTTGCCGCCGCGGAGCTTGAATGCTGAGCATGCAATATATGGAAAAACTGGATGAAAAATTTCTTGCATTATCGGTCCGGTACGGCTATTCTTTCGCCATAAAAGCACAGCTACAGCACTACTCTGCAAAGCCGCTGCGAAGCATGAACTATTTGAGGAGTTATCAGCAATGGAAATGAAACGTCGTGAATTCTTGGTCAGGTCGATTGCCGGGGTGGGTGGTCTTCTGTTAGGTCCGGGATGCATAAGCAATGCCGAGCAAAAATCCGCGAATTTCGATCCTTATGAGCGTTTGCCGCTCGGAAAAACGAAGATTATGGTCTCGCGTGTCGGCTTCGGTACGGGCATGCGCGGCGGCAACCGGCAGTCTAACCAGACCCGAATGGGCAAAGAAAAGTTCGAAGGTTTGCTAAAGTCATCTTACGAGCGTGGAGTACGGCTGTTCGATGCGGCCGACCTCTACGGTTCGCACCCATACCTGGCGGGGGCACTAAAGAAGATACCCCGCAAGGATTATGCTATAGTCTCGAAGATATGGTGGCGTCGCGGCGGAATACCCGAGCAGGAACGCCCGGACGCCGATGTGGTCGTCGAGCGTTTCCTCAAGGAGCTGGATACCGATTATATCGACCTTGTTCTTCTGCACTGCGTTGTCTCGGAGAAGTGGCCGGATGAACTCGGTACCCATATGAACATTCTGGACAAACTCAAGAAGAAAGGTCTCATCCGGGCGCACGGGGTCTCATGCCACTCGCTGGCGGCGCTGCAAACGTGCGTCAAGGAGCCCTGGGTCGATTCGGTGCATGCAAGGATTAACGCCTACGGCGCAAAAATGGACGGCCCGCCGGAGAAGGTCGCTCCCGTGCTAAAAGCGCTGCACGAGGCCGGCAAAGGCGTAGTGGGGATGAAGCTGATTGGCGAGGGCACTTTCAGAGATAGTGATGAAAAACGTGATGAATCGGTCCGGTACGTACTCGGCCTGGGCTGTGTGGATGCGATGGTAGTCGGCTTCGAGAAAATCGGGGAGGTCGATGATTTCGCCGCACGCGTCCGCAAAGTGGCCGTTGCCAACAGACCGGACAAGCTGCTCGTACGCCGATAGGCCCGGGCTGCGTGATGAAAAGAAGGAGGTAATTGTGAGAATTAATCAGGATTTCACCATGTCGGTCGAGACCATTCTTTTTCTTAAGCAAAGGAAAAACTCCGACTATCTTCAGGCATCAGAGATCGCAAAGGCTCTGAACTTCTCCGTTGGCTATCTGCAAAAAGTCATACAGATGCTCAGCAGGCAGGGCATTGTGGAATGTAAACGCGGAAGAATCGGCGGCGTAAGAATAAGAGCCAGGATGGTTACACTGCTTGATTTATGGAAGGCAACCTGCGGCGATTTGGATTCTGCAGACCCGACCCTGGCTGTTATGAAGAGGCCGCTAAAAGCCTTCTCGGACTCGATGAGCAGGATTGTGCTCTACAGCAAAAAATAATGAGGCAATCGGGTACTGTCTATTCTCTTGCAGTGAGATCATGAATTGAAATCACCGGATACGCACCTTGTCCCATCCACCGTTTGGAACTGGTTTATCGCTTAGTCTTTTTACTCATCCTTCTTTCCTCGTATCAAACAACAAGTCCGAAAACAGGGATAAAAACGGTGCCCGGCGGTCCGGCTCGGCGTTCTTTGCCGGGCCGGCGTCGGTAACCGCAAAGCTGATAACCGGTTGTTTATAGGGCTACCCATAAGGAGCTCTTAAATCTCGATTTGCTCCGTTAAGCCCGGCTTTCATTAAGCCGAACTTAGAAAATCCTGGAAGTATTACTAATTTCATTGACCTTTCGAAAGAGTGAGGAATTGTGGACGATAAACAAAGACATAGAAGACTGCGCCTGCTGATAAAGAAGCTGAACAAGGATCGCAAAAAGCAGAACCAGAAAATTGATATACTCTGCAACGACCTTATTGCAGCCCAGAGGAACTTTATCAAAAGGCTTGGCATAATAAATTTTGCAGCGAATTTCTACGAGTCTATCATCGGGACGACCGACCTGAACAAGCTGCTGTATACCGCCGTCGAATTTATTAAAGCCGAAAACGAGGATGCAAATGTCACCTTCTTTCTGCGTCGGGAAGAAAGCTTCGAAGTTCATATGTTCGAGAGCGGCCGGCCAATAGCCATCGAGAAGCAATATATAGAGAATTGTTTCAGCCAGGAGCTGATAGACAGTATCTTCAAGTCGAACAAGGTGTGCACCCTCGACGATATGTTCGCAATGGGTCTGCAGGGCAACTTGAATGAATTAAATAAAATTTCGGCAGTGACAATCCCCCTGGGCCTTCTCGGCTCGTCATTAGGTTTTATTCTGGTCTACCGCCCATCGGAGAACAAGCTTTCCGCCGATGAGACAGGCAGAATTTCTGCCGTAATCAGCGGGCTTTCCCGGGCGATTACTTCCTGCCGGACACTGTCACGCGCTGCGGACTGATCGTATTGCCGCTAAGGTTTTTTGAGCCCCGCGGCCAGGGCGGCCGCGCGCAGCTTGTCGCCGGCGGGTCCAGGTGACTTGTTAAAAAGGACATCCGGCAATTTCGGGTACTCCTCCAGAGCATCCAGCGCCTGTTTCCATCCGTCCGTATCTTTGGAACGAAGCCCATCGGCCAAACCCAGACAGATTGCCAGATAAGCCGCTCTCGCCTGCTGCCGGACGGTGGCGCCGTCGGCAAGGCCTGCTTCGATTTGGGTTTTCAGTTTTGTTCGCAGCCCGGTGATTTGCTCGTCCGGGTCGGGCAGAATTTCGACGTTTGCCGGTTTCTGCACGTTGATACGATAGAAGTCTTTGCCGTCGCGGCGAATTTTGCTGCCGCCGTTTTCGATAATGACGCGACCGGCCACTTCGATGATGCGATCGCCGAAACCGGTGATTGTCTCGTCCTCGGGCATGGATGGGCGAGTGGTGTTGTGATAGCTGTCCTTGATTTCCCAGCCCTGCTGCCGCATCCAATGGCGGCCCCTGGTCACGCCGACTATGGTCGCTGCGGTGGCGGCATTATTATCAGCGTCCCATCCGAAATTGAAGGCGTGGATGAGGGTGTTCACCAGGTCGCCCTGGCCATAGAGCAGAGCGGCAATCGTTGCGGCGGTGCAGAGTTCGTAGCCGTTCTGGTTGCGCGTTCTGCTCTCGTAGAGCGTGTATTTGTCCCTGATGAGCCGGCGGGTGGTCCGCCAATCGCCGGCGGGTTGTTTGTGCCACCGGCGGACATCCTCAATAATCGGCAAAATCTCACTTTCGGGATCAACTGAAGCAATTCCGGCGTCGAGAATAGCGTCAATATCGTTGCTAAAAAAGGCTGTGGCGATCATCGCCGTGAATAGCTGCGTGGTTTGTGCCGGCTCGGCGTCGATGGCAACATGGGTGTAATTCAGGCCGATATGGGCGGCGGTCTGCGGCATTCCGGGGGCAATCAGGCCAAACGATTCGCATACGAACTGGCCGGAGATGTTTAAGCCGGACCAGGGATTCAATGCCAGATTTCCGGTCAGCGGCGGATCGATGCCGATATCCATTAGTCGCCGGGCGTACAGGTTCGCGCACCAGATGTGGTCGTTGATGTGCTGTTTCCATAATGAGGTTATCCGTTCCGGGCCGAGCAAAACGGTTTTATCCCGCTGCATCGCAGAGATATAAACCCATTCGATGTCCGTGTCGTCATCCGTCCGGGCGCCATTGGCCAGACCGGGCGTGTACTGCCTGACGTTTCCGGGTTCATCGTAATATTTGTTCTCGTGAGGCAGACCGTTGAGGTTGCCGAGCAGTTGGGCGAGCAGGCCGCCGCGGATTTTGTCTTCGAGAGCTTCTGAGGATATTTCAACGAACCGCTGGGCCTCGGAATCGATTTCCTTGCCGATACTCCCCGATTCGGCATCCGCTGAATTATTTATGAAAAAAAACCTTAGCAAAACAAAGGCGAATAACACGAATATTTTTCTATACATAATATTTGTCCTCTTGAATTCGATAAAATTATAGCCTAATTTCCTTGCAATATCAGTTTTTTCTGTTAACTTTACGTTTACGTGATTGGGATCTGATCCTGACGGGCAGGTAGCTCAGTTGGTAGAGCAACGGACTGAAAATCCGTGTGTCGGTGGTTCAAATCCACTCCTGCCCATTACAAGCCCCTTATTGACAGGTACTTAGCTTCTTATACATACACTTGGTTTGTCCAGAATAGCCCCCCAAATGGCCGCGCAACACAAAATCCGAGTGTCTTGATGGCAGCCTCGTCTGAATCCTGCCACTTTGGTTCTTACCCTCTATGCAGGTCAAAGGAATCTGTGATGGCGGATGCTTGGATGATGAATGGATTCGAAGTCCCTTGCTCTGATGTGTTTCCTTAATGTGCATTTGGGAAGCTTGGGAGTGAACTTTGTCAACCATAGGGCAAGGTGACGAACGGACAGCCAATCCGTTGGTCAAATCGTTTCTTTCAGATTTCTTACGATATGTGAACGCTTTATGCTTCTTCAGATACTGATTGCTCACCTGGGATACTCCCGGTTGATCAGACCAAAATGTTATTTCTTTAAGGTAGTATTCTGTAGTAGTAGTAGTAGTAGTAGTAGCCTCTTCTTTCTTTTTGCTTCTTTTTCTTTCTTGTTAAATATTGTTACATTTGCCAGAGACGCCGGGCTTGGAACGCCAGACAGCGAATCTGCCATAGACGCGTCGTTGCCGAAATACACCTCGGCAGGGATTTTATACCCCAGCGATTGATTAAGACGCTCGGTGTTGTAAAGGGCAAAATAATCACTCAAACAACGCCGGGCTTCATCCACAACTCCGTAATCCTTGAGATAGACCTTTTCGTACTTGACGCTCCGCCAAAGACGCTCTACAAAGATATTATCAAACGCACTGCCCCGGCCATCCATGCTGATAGCCACCCCGGCCTGTTGAAGTATACCCGTAAAAGCCTCGCTGGTAAACTGAGATCCCTGGTCGGTGTTAAAGATCTCAGGCCGCCCAACAGCAAGTGCTCGCCGAAGGGCCTCGACACAAAACCAGGCATCCAACGTCATCGACAACGACCATGACAACACGTAGCGGCTATACCAATCCATCACGGCCACCAGATACATAAAATCCTGCCATAAAAGTGGATAAAAATGGAGAAATTCAAAAAAATATTCGGTCGGAGTGCCATACCGTTGTCACTCTTAGAAAAAAAGTTTTGACATGCAGGTTGAAGCACGCCATTTTTAACTCAAAAGGAGATTGTTCGAGCAGGAGTAATAGCAGAGCACAGGCTAAAGAGCGTTCAACATTCGGGCAATGAGGTTCGCTGTACTATGTGAGCGTGAGAACCTGTGAGTTGTTCTTTTTCAATTTCAATTTTTCGTTTTTGTTTCCCAGAAAGGAGGATTGTCTTGAGGGAGCATGGAAACAGAATAACGACACCCACTCAAGATTGCTGGTCCGGTTCGAGGCGACATGGCTATAAAAATGGATCAACATTTAAGGGGCATATTGACGAAGCCGCC
>Ga0307379_10004988_pt1 | contig 18674 bp, 13 predicted proteins | sample UN2MG_FD_202237 | JGI IMG/M metagenome (GOLD analysis project Ga0307379, IMG submission 202237) | Soil microbial communities from Risofladan, Vaasa, Finland - UN-2 | ecosystem: Environmental > Terrestrial > Soil > Coastal area > Acid sulfate soil | place: Finland: Risofladan, Vaasa | collected... | reverse complement strand
CCCCACCAGCCCGATCACGGCCACGGCAAACGCCACGCCGATGCCCACGCTCAGCCAGAAATCGAGGCCGTTCTGGAATTGCGTGGTGATTGTGTCCATCCCCGGCCGCCACGAATGCAGCACGCCCGCGCGATACAGGATCGGATTGAGGATCAGCGTGGTGATCGCGGCGAGGAAACCTCCGACGATCACCCAAAAAGGCAGCACAAAGCCGACCATCACCGCGCCCAAGTCGCACGTGATGCCGGTGGGCGTGGCCGGCAGGATGCCTTCGGTGGAGCGCGTGAGGTCGATCCACGGGATCGGCAGCAGCGTGATGGGCTTTGCGAACATCGCGCCGGTGACGCTGGGGATGCCCACGTAAACGGCGCCGAACGCCAGGCCGATGGCCGCGCCGACGCTGAAGACGTTCCATCGCCACGAGCGGCCCTTCTCCTCGTCAGTTTCGGCCAGCGCCACCGAGCCCGCCGCCGCCACGGGCGCCATTGGAAACGGCAGCCGCTCTATGTCGCTCGTCACGCGGAACAGCAGATAGCCCATGCCGAACCAGCTCATCCGCGAAAGCACCTGGTGCACCACCAGCAGCAGGATGGGATAGAGCCAGTCGCGGTGGAGGAAGGTGCGCTTGGCCAGAGCAACCGAATCGGCGGGCGGCACGGCCCATCTTGGAATCTCCTGCGCCACGCCGAGGCTGGCGGCGTCGGGGTTCTGCACGAGATACTGGTTCCAGATCAGCCCTGCAAACGGCCCGCCGGCCAGCGCGAAGCCCACCATCACCGTCAGCCCGCCCGCGATGTAGTACAGCAGGTAAATCTCCTGCCGTTTCAGAGCGCTGAACGAGCGCCGCATCACCTCGGAGAAGAGGATAACGGTAACCCACACGGCGGCCGGGCCCATCCCCTGCCCCGCCATCAGGCCCAGGTAGATCGAGCCGGGCAGCATCACCAGCCCAACGAACAGCGCGCCGATCACCGTTTTCATGTCGAAGCCGTCTTCGAAATGATCGGGCACCGACATCAGATCGCGATACTCGTTGAGCTGTTCTGCCATGACACCTGCTGCACGTCAGACGCGATTGGAGCAAAATATGAATAAACAGCGGTGAGCATTGTAGCAGGCGAGAGCGGTTAGTTCAATGGGGGTTTTCAGGAATGAAGATCAACCTTGAACAGACGAAGGGCACAAAGAACTTCGTGCTTCTTCGCGCCCTTCGTGTGCTTCGTGGTTCAATTCCGTCGCCCGCTCATTGGCAGGTGATGCGCTGCGCGGCGAAGCGCGGCAGCACGAATGCGGCCTTGTGCGCCTCCGGCGTGTAATACTTCAGCGTCTCCTGAATTTCCGCCGGGATCTCGACTCGCGGCTTGTGGTACTGCGGGCCTTTCGAGCAGACCATCAGCCCGATCATCCCCGACGGATACGTGGGCACCAGGATGTTCATGTACTGCACGTGCTTGAACATCTCGGCGGTGGCTTTCACCACACCCTCGATTATGTGCAGGTGCAGGAAGATGGACTCGCACTGCGTGAGCAGAACGCCCTTCGGCTTGAGCGCGTTTTTCACGGTCTGGAAAAACTCGCTCTTGAAGAGCACCTCGGCCGGGCCGATGGGATCGGACGAATCGACCAGGATCAGGTCGTACGACTTTTTCATTCGCCGCATGAAATCGGCGCCGTCTTCCACGTAGACCTTTACGCGGGGGTCGCCGTAGCCGCAGGCCGTGAACGGCAAGTACTGCTTCGACAGCTCGATCACGTCGCCGTCGATCTCGCAGATGTCGATGCGTTCGAGTCCCTTGTATTTGATGAGCTCGCGCAGCACGCCGCCGTCGCCGCCACCCACCACGAGCACGGCCTTGGGGTCGGGGTGCACGTTCATCGCCGGGTGCACAAACATCTCGTGGTAAGGGAATTCATCGGCTTCCGTGAGCTGGATCACATCGTCGAGCACCAGCATCCTGCCCACAGAAACGGTGTCGTAGATCTCGATCTTCTGGAACTTGGACTGCTTCTCGACAAGTTTGCTCTTGTATTTGATGCCGAGCGAGCGACCGCCCTCGAAGGGTGTCTTCTCGCGAAACCACTGCTGTTCTTCCGTCATTTCATTTCCTCAGCGTCACGTTCATCGTGTAGTTTTCGCCCTTGAAGAAGCTTATGCAGAAATTAGCGGCAGCACCGGGCTCGTAGTACTTGCAGCTAAAGATGTCGATGTATGCGTTGTTGGACTGGTTGGCAAAATGCCCGGAGATGAGGGAAGTTTCGATGAGCTGCACGAGGCTGAAGCCCGACACCCGCTCGTCCTGTCCAAAATCGACCACCACGGTTTCGCCGAAGCGTTGCATCTCGATGTAGTCGGACAGCTCGATCGCGAATCTCTTGACGGCTTCGGCGTCGCGGATCAGCGCCGGATCGCAGTTGTGCACATCGATCGACGTCAGCAGCCCCCAGGCATTCTCCTTCTCGAATTTCGTTTTCCACGATTGCGTGGAGCGCGATTTGAAGAAGGTCATCGGCTTGGCGTAGGTGAGGCGGTCTTCCACAACGAGGCCGCGGTCGAGCTCGCCCGCGACAACCATTGTTCCGCAGCCGAGCCGCCGCCTGAAAACGTCCTTGGCGGTTTCAAAGTTGATGCGCGAGCCGCAGGTGAACATGTCGATGGCCGCATAGCGATACTCGGGCCAGGTGTGAACGCTGAAATGGCTTTCGGCGATGATTACAACGCCGCTCACGCCTTGCGGCTCAAACTTCTTGAAGTTCGAGCCCATTACGGTGGCTCCGGATTTCTCCGCCGCTTCCAGGAAAAGCTCCTCGAGCACTTCGGGCGAGTTCAAGGTCTCAAGATCACATTCGTAGCATTCAAGAATGACATGCTTGCCCAGCGACACATTGAGTGAAGGTGTGGTTGTTTCCATCTTCAACCCCTCTCAATTGCGTTGCCGCGATTCTGCAGGAATGCGGACAGTAGCCCAAAAAAAACAAGCTATTCCAGGCCCCGTCGGACTTTTCGCGGAATAGAAAACACTCGATGTAGTAAAGCTCAGTTGGAGAGTTGACCAGTTTGACAGCGGGAGAAGCGGCATATTGGGCCGTGCGGCCCGAGCCGGATGGCGGGGTATCCTCGTGCGGGATCGATCCGGCCTTGCATGCTCCGGAACCTGACTGTCCGTCTTTTCACGCCCGGGGGCGAGGTTCGGAAGCATACCAGACATGATGGCTGTTTGGGTCAACTAATAGTCCTTGAGATAATTCGAGAAAACCACACAGCGGGCCTTAGCACGCCATGCTTCGTAAAAGAGCGGCAACGCCGACATAAAGCAATACATAAGAAAACTCCAGAAAAGGAGTAAGGGCCGGCAACGGTGCCGGTCCCGATCAAGAAATCGACGCCGGTCTTTGAAGACCTGCTATCAGTTGCGGGTTATCAGGCCGCTTCGGAAAAAGCAACCCCGAGGTACTGATGATCAGCCGGCAGCCCGATGAAATCCATTCTCCTCGGTCGCCAACACACGCCCTCGATTAGATATAGGAATTATAGCACACATTGCGAAAAAATTCTATGGAAAAAAATCCCTTTGCCGGAAATTTCTCCAAGCGCCGCCGCGCACACGCGCTGCGCCGCCGCGGGACACTGCTGCCCTGGCCTCGTTTCAGTTTGAAATTTGCGCTGCTTTTTGCGACAATATATGCAATGGAACAGAGAGACAACGATTTCGACGTGATCGTGGTGGGCGGAGGCCACGCCGGATGCGAGGCTGCCCTGGCCGCGGCGCGTATGCAGGCCCGCACGCTGCTGCTGTCGATCAACCTCGATTCCGTCGCGCAGATGTCGTGCAATCCCGCCATCGGCGGCCTGGCGAAGGGGCAGATCGTGCGCGAAATCGACGCCCTCGGCGGCGAGATGGCGAAGGTGACCGATGCCACGAGCATCCATTTCCGCATGCTGAACAAGGGCCACGGCCCGGCGGTGTGGTCGCCACGGGCGCAATGCGACCGCCGCGCGTACGCCATCGAAATGAAGCACCGCCTCGAAGAGCAGCCTGGCCTCACGCTCAGGCAGGAGCTTGCAGACTCGATCATCGTCGGCGATTCTTCCCTGCCGTTGCCCCCTGCGCGGCGCGACGCGGAATCCGAAATCGCCGCCGCCCCTCGCGTGTCGTGCGGCCGCCGGGCGGCAGGCGTGATCTGCCGCAGCGGCGCGCAATATCGCTGCCGCGCGCTCATCCTCACCACCGGCACGTTTCTCAAGGGGCTGATTCACATCGGCGACAAGACGTTCTCGTCCGGGCGACTGGGCGAGTTTTCGGCCGACAACCTGTCCGATTCGCTGCGGGCGCTCGGTCTGGAGGTGGGCCGGCTGAAAACCGGCACGCCCCCGCGCATCAACGGCCGCACGGTTGATTTCGCTGCTCTCGAAGCGCAGCACGGCGACGTGCCGCCGCTGCCATTCTCGTTCGACGCCGCCCCCGCCGGCCGGCCGTCGCTCGCCTGCTACATCACGTACACAAACGAGCGCACGCACGAGATCATCCGTGCAAACCTCCACCGCGCTCCCCTCTACAGCGGCCAGATCAAGGGCGTCGGCCCGCGGTATTGCCCGTCGATCGAAGACAAGGTGGTCCGCTTCGCGGAAAAATCGCAGCACCAGCTTTTCCTCGAGCCCGAAGGGCTGACCACCCGCGAATACTACTGCAACGGAATCGCCACGTCCATCCCGATGGACGTGCAGCTCGAGATGGTGCACAGCATCCGCGGCCTCGAGCACGCCGAGATAATGCGCTTCGGCTATGCAATAGAGTATGACTATGTGCCGCCCACGCAAACAATGCCGTGGCTTGAAAGCAAGGCCTGCGACGGCCTGTTCCTCGCGGGGCAGATCAACGGCACCTCCGGCTACGAGGAGGCCGCCGCACAGGGGCTGATGGCCGGAATCAACGCCGTGCTGCGGCTGCGCGGCGACGAGCCGTTCATCCTCGGCCGCTCCGAAGCCTACATCGGCGTGCTGATCGACGACCTGGTGACGCTGGGCACGAAGGAGCCTTACCGGATGTTCACCTCGCGCGCCGAGCACAGGATGATGCTGCGGCAGGACAACGCAGACCAGCGGCTCACGCCGTACGGCCGCCGGCTGGGGCTGATAGGCGACGATCGCCGGCAGCGCTTCGAGTGCAAACGCGCGGCGGTCGCGCGGGCGGCGGAGCACCTGGAGAAAACGCACTATGAAAACGTGCCGCTCGCGCGCATACTGCGCCGGCCGGGCGTCTCGTTTGCCGACGTGGAACGGCTAAGCCCGCAGCTCGCCGCATGGGCGCTGCCAGGCGACGTGAAGGAGCAGGTGGAGATCCAGGTGAAGTACGATGGCTATATCAGGCTCGAGCTGGAGCGCATCGCAAAGGTGAAGCGGATGGAAGACCGGCGGATCCCGCCCGACTTCGATTACACGCAGATGAAAGAGATGCGGTTCGAGTCGCGCGAGAAGCTCTCGAAAATCCGACCGGCGTGCCTGGGGCAGGCGTCGCGAGTGTCGGGGGTATCTCCTGCCGACATAAGCGTGCTGATGGTTTACCTGGAAGGGCGCCGCAAACCGGTGCAGAGGCGCACCGGTGCCTCTGCAAAAGGACAGACAAATGCAGATTCGTAAAGCGCTGGGCAAATGGTATTTTCGCGTGCCGCTCGAGGTGGGCCTCCTGCTTTTCATCTGGTTCTTCGTGATCCAGTATCGCCCAACGCGCGGGGCCAGCATGCTGCCCACACTGCCGGAGGGCAGCTACGTGTTCGTCGACAAGCTTTCCCTGTGGTTCGGGGAACCGGTGCGCGGCGAGGTGATAATCTTTCAGAGCAATGAAGAGCCCAGAGAGCAACTGTGCAAGCGAGTGGTGGGCCTGCCGGGCGAGACGCTCGAAATCAGCGGCGGAAAGGTCTTCATAAACTCGTCGCCGCTCTACGAGCCATACATCATCGGCAACACGTTTTGGGAACGCCCGCCGGTTAAGATCGGACACGACCAGTATTACGTGATCGGCGATAACCGCGGCATGAGGATCACCGGCCATTGGCAGGGGCTGGTGGCCCGCCGCAACATCCTCGGCCGCGTGATCGGCAAGGGCTACGATCATTCAGGAGACACGCAATGAAGAGGTACCGGGCGCTCATCGCGGCCATCGTGTTCGTTTTTGCCGGCCTGCTGATCCTCAAGGCGGTGCTGAATAGCGCGCTGACCGACGAGGAGATGATCAAATCGGTGATCGTCGCAATCGCCGACGCAGCCGAGGAGCGTAGGGTGCGAGGTATCTCGCAGCACCTGAGTGAGGGCTTCCGCGCCGAAGAGGTCAACTTCGACCGCGATTCGGCCATCGCCACCATGCAGCACGCATTCCTGGTGTACAAGTCGATACAGGTGGAGGTGAAAAACATGTCGGTGAAAAAACTCAACGATGACACCGCCGAGGCCACGCTGCTGGCATCGGTTTTCGCCAGCCAGAGCGCCGACACTCGCGGTGAGGACATGATGCGGTATCTTGGCGGCGGACGGCTGCTGGTGACACTGAAGAAGATCGACGGCAAATGGCTGGTTACGCGCTCCGCCGCGGTGGAATCGACCGCCGATTAGAGAGTCCAAGGGCCAAAGTCCAAGGTTCAAAGTCCAAGGTCAAGAGGGTGCAAGGCGCAGCGCCGTGCTCATATCGGATTTACGACGCCATGGCGTCGCTCGACCGAAGACTCACTGCACCCGGGGCTCTTCTCCAACACTTTCCATTTCACGCGCGCACGATGATGCCGTTATATAATTAAGGAAGACTCACCCTCCGCAAAGCCGGAGAGGAAAACTGTTGTCGTCGGTTCTGGCCCAGAGCGGTGCGCGTCGGAAAGATGGCGCTTGATTATACATTCATGTTAGCATATGATTAGGATTTGATATTGTGGCGCGTGTTATATTGCACTGAAGCCTAAAGCCCAAACAAACCAGCGGACCCTTGGATGGAGCTTCGAATGGCGATTGATCCCATGCTGAATAAGTTCATGGACGAGCATCGTAACGATATTGAAAGCCTGCTGGTGAGGCTGATCGCGGCCAACACCGTGAATCCGCCGGGTGATGAATACCTCGCCGCGCAGATAATGCGCGATGTGCTCGAACCCTTGGGCGTGGCGTGCATGACGGTTGAGAAGCTGCCCGGCCGCACAAACATGGTTGCGCGGATCGGCAGCGGCCGGCCGAAGACGCTGATCGCGTGCCATTTCGACGTGGTGCCGGCGGGCGACGGCTGGCAGAGCGATCCGTTTGCCGCGGTAGTGCGCGACGGCCGCGTTTACGGCCGCGGCGCGAGCGACAACAAGGGCCAGCTTGCCGCGATGCTGGTGCTGGCCGGTTTCCTCAAGCAGCACGAGCGCGAGCTGATCGGCGAGGTGATACTTGCGGGCGCGGCCGACGAAGAGCGCGGCTCGAACCTCGGCCTGGAGTGGATGGCCGACGAGCGGATGTTCGACGCCGATTTCGCGATCATCCCCGACATCGACCACGGGATGCGCGAGATCACCGTTGCCGAGAAAGGCGCGTTTTTCCTGAAGATAACCTCGTACGGCCGGCAGGCGCACGGCTCCACGCCCGAGCTTGGCGTGAATGCCGCGTGGCACATGATCGAGCTACTCAACGGCATCCGCGAGAGCCTGGACACGCTGTTCTCGCACGAGCAGGACCCGCTGCTGTCGCCGCCCACGTTCAACCTGGGCGTGATCAAGGGCGGCACCGCGCCCAACATCGTGCCGGCCGAGTGCGAGGCGCAGGTGGATTTCAGGTTTTTGCCTTCACAGCGGGCGGAGGATATCGAACGGGCGATAATGAACATCGCCGCACGGATGGAGAGGGAGCATCAAGGAGCGAAATTTGGCTTTGAGAGGCTGATGATGGTCGACCCGATACGAGTGGACACGGAGCTTGAGCTGGTGCAGCGCCTGCGGCGGAAAGCGGGCGAGGTGCTGGGCCGGCTGCCGGATTTCTCCGGCATGTCGGGCAGCACGGTGGCGAAGCCGCTGGTGCGCACGGGCATCCCGGCGGTGGGATTTGCCCCGGGCGACGACAACCAGGCTCACACGGCCAATGAATCCATCGCGGTCGATGATCTGGTGAAATTTGCGAAGGTGATAGGGAATTTTCTCATGAAGGAGAAATCGTGAGCACTCTGATGGGTTTGCCCGCCGCAACGGCTTTCCTGAAGCCGCGCAAGGCGCGTCCTTTTTATTACCACCACCCTTGGGTCTTCTCCGGTGCAATCGATCACGTGGAAGGTGACTGGACCGACGGCGATCTGGTGCGCCTGTGCGACGACCGCGGGCAGTACATCGCCACCGGCTACGTAAACTCGAACTCGCAGATTTCGGTGCGCCTGCTTTCGTGGGACGAGACGCAGAGCATCGACGAGGCTTTCTTCCGCGAGAAGATCGTGCAGGCCCGGCGGCTGCGCGAGGAGCTTTTGGCCGTGAATACCGGCTCGAACGCCTACCGCGTATTCTTCGGCGAATCCGACGGGCTGCCCGGCCTCGTGGTCGACAAGTACGCCGGCTTTCTCGTCGCGCAGATACACACGCTGGGAATGCACGTGCGCCGCGAGATGCTGCTGGATATCCTGGAAGACGTTTACAAGCCCGATGGCATCTTTGAGAAGAGCGACCCCGAGATGCTCGAGCACGAGGGCATCCCCCCCACCGGCGGCGTGGCGCGCGGCGCCGAGCCGCCCGAAACGATGCAGATCGAGTGCGACGCGCTGTCGTTTGGCGTGCACATCCGCACCGGCCAGAAAACCGGTTTCTTCCTGGATCAACGCGAGAACCGCAAGGTGGCATCGTGGTATGCGTCGGACAGGCGGGTGCTGGATTGCTTCTGCCATACGGGCGCGTTTTCGCTGTACGCGGCGAAGCTCGGCCACGCGAAAAGCGTGCTGGGCATCGACTCGTCGGCGTCGGCCATCGAGCTGGCGAAGAGCAACGCGAAGCTGAACGACGTGAACGTGGCCGAATTCCGCGTGGGCAAGCTGCCTGAAGAGCTGCGCCACCTCCGCGGCGATGGACATCTTTTCGATATGGTGATCCTCGACCCGCCGCAGTTTGCCAAGAGCAAGGCCGGGCTGAGGAAGGCGCTCTTCGCCTATCGCGACCTGAATGCGCAGGCGATGCGCTGCCTCGACCGCGAGGGCGTGCTGATAACGTGCTCGTGCTCGCAGCATCTATCGTACGACGACTTCGAGCTGCTGCTCAACGAGGCGTCGTTCGAGGCCGGCCGCACGCTGCAGGTGATCGAGCGCAGATCGCAGTCGCCCGACCACCCCGTTATCATATCGTGCCCGCAAACGCGGTATCTCAAATGCTTCGTGTGCCGAGTGATTTAGAGCTTTTTCCGGCAAAGCCGGGAGGAGGCTTTGGCCTTTTGGGCTTTAGCCTTTTGAGCCTTCATACAGACGCACGCCGCGAGCACAAGATAGGTTCAGCGAGAGCATATGAAAGGCCAAATCTCAGATCAGCAGTTGGCCGCGGCCGAGGATGTCGTGCAGGTGAATGAGGCCTATGGGCCGGCATTGTGGGTCGACGATCGCCAGCGACGTGATCGAGCCTTTGCCGGTGCCTTTTTCCATGACGCGCAGGGCGTCGGCCACGGCTGCGTCTGCCTCGACGGTCATAGGGCGGCGTTTCATGAGATCGACGGTGCAGCGCGAGTGGACGTCGCCGCCGAGCATGAGGAGCCGCCGCAGGTCGCCGTCGGTGATGATGCCGCTGAGCGCGCCGGCGGAGTCGCAGATGAGCACCACGCCGAGGTTCGCTTTCGATGTCATTGTATCGAGCGCTTTCTGGAACGGATCGCTCTCGCGCACCAGCGGAAGATCGTCGCCGGTGCGCATGATGTCGCGCACCTTCAGTTTCAGGCGCTGTCCGAGATTTCCGCCTGGATGGAAGCGTGCGTAGTGGCTGCGGGTGAAACCGATCTCCTGCATCAGCACCATAGCGAGTGCATCGCCCATGGCCAGTGTGGCCGTGGTGCTGGCGGTGGGAGCAAGGCCGAGCGGGCAGGCTTCGCGCGCCACGCCCACGTCGAGCACGAGGTCGCTTTGCAGTGCGAGTGTGGACTGGCGGCTGCCGGTCATAGCGACGATGCGTGCTCCGATTTTCTTTGCGGCGAAGACTACGTGAAGGAGTTCGCCGGCCTCGCCGCTGTGTGAGATGGCGATAAGGAGGTCGCCCGGTGCGACGACGCCGAGGTCGCCGTGGAGCGCGGAGGTGGCGTCGAGCCAGACGGCCGGAGTGCCGGTGCTGCACATCGTGGCGGCGATTTTCTGCCCAACTATCCCCGACTTGCCCACGCCCGTGATCACCACCTTGCCCTTGAGCGCGAGGATCATATCGACGGTGTCGAGGAATTCCTGGCCGATGCGTTCGCCAAGGGCCAGCACCGAATCTGCCTCGATCCGAAGCACCCCGCGAGCACGTTCAATTCTGGTATTGGCTGTTTCATCCATTCGGCTTTTCCTCCTTGCTGGTCTGGTCTAGAAAACTCTGCACGTCTTTGAGAAGCTGCGTCTTATCTGAATAGACTCGGTGCGCCACGGGGATGGAGCTGGAGAAGTAGCGGCCGTACCGCTGTGTGATGAGGCGTTTGTCGAGCACCACCACGATGCCGCGGTCGGTTTTCGAGCGAATGAGCCGTCCGAAGCCTTGCTTGAATCGGATCACCGCCATGGGCACGGAGTAATCGACGAACGAGCTGCGGCCTTTGGCTTCAACGGCCTCGCAGCGTGCCTTCACGATGGGATCGGTGAAGACGGCGAAGGGAAGCTTTGTGACGGTGAGGCAACTGAGCGCCTCGCCGGGCACGTCCACGCCCTGCCAGAAGCTCTGCGTGCCGAGCAGCACGGAGCCGTAGAGGCGGCGGAAGGTTCTGAGAATCTGGTTGGGCGTGCCGTCGATGCCCTGGCCGAGCACGGGGATGCTCTGCCGCTCCAGCTCGTCTTTTATTGCCTGGTGCATCCTGGTTAGCATATCGTACGAGGTGAAAAGAATCAAGCCTCGTCCGCGTGTGGCAACGTGCAGGTCTATGAGGAAATCGCCGGCGGCGCGCGTGAAGTCGTCGCTGCGGTATACAGGCTCGGGCAGGAAATTCGGTACGCAGAAGAGCACCTGCCTGGGAAAATCGAAGGACGTGCCGAGGCTGAGCTCGAGCACGCGGCCGTTCTCGAGGGTATCGAGCCCCAGCCTCGAGCGGAAGAAGCCGAACTGCTCCCCCACCGTCAGCGTGGCGGATGAGAAAACGATGGTGTCCTTTTTCTCATAGAGGAGGTCTTTCAGCAGCGCGCCGACCTCGATGGGTGCGGCGGCCGCGCGGAAGCTGCCCTGGTGAAAATCAATGCATTCGGCCCAGTAGACGTAGCGGGGGTCGTCGGCCTTCATCAGGAATTCGATGTCGTTGACGATCTCGCGCAGTGCGTTTGCCTGGGCTTCGAGCTGGAACATCAGGTCCTGCTGGTAGAGGAATTCGCGCTCGATTTCGGCGAGGCCGTCGCCGATGGCGTCGAGATCGCCAACGAGCGCCGAGAGCGCGGCGACGAGCACCTCCTTGTGCGTGAAGATATCCTGCCATTTGTCGGCGGGCCGGTCGTGGGATGAGTATCGCAGGCGGAGGTCTGCCTGGCGCGGTGCGAACAGCCCGGAGAACGAGAGGAGGAATGAATCGAGCAGCGAGCCGGCGTCGAGCACCTTGTCGAACGAGGCGCTGATTTTTTCTTCGACGTTCAGTTCGGTGTCGGTGGGCTTTGTTTCGCGGCCGCGCCGCAGGTGATAGAGGATATTGGTGAGCAGGCCGCTGCCGGACTTGTCGCGCTCGCGCGAGCGATAGAGGCGGCGGAGCGGCCGCAGCAGGGCCCAGCGGTCGATCTCGCATCCGAGGTTGTTGGTTGCCACGTCTTCCACGTCGTGTGCTTCGTCGAAAATGAGATGGCGGTGGTCGGGCAGCACGGCGGATGTGCCGATGCCGAGTTCGGCGAAGACGACGGCGTGGTTGGCAACGACCAGGTCAGCGAGCTGAGCGAGCGCGCGGGCCTTGAGGATGAAGCACTGCTTCCAGTAGTCGCAGGCGCGGCCGCGGCATTCGTCGCCCGTGGCGTAGAGGCGGTCCCACACTTCGGAAAAACGCGAAATCTGGAATCCGGTGTTCTCGGAGATGTCGCCGGTGGCGGTGAGTGCGGCCCAGGTGACGACGGGCACGAGTGCGATTCGCTCGGCGTCGGTGATTTCGCGCTCTGCCTCGGTGAGCAGGTATGCGAGCTTTCGCGGGCAGAGGTAGTTTGCGCGGCCCTTGATCACGGCGGCGCGAAATCCCTGATCGAGCATCTCGGTGAGCAGGGGGATGTCTTTGTGGAAAAGCTGCGCCTGGAGGTTTCGCGTGCAGGTGGAGATGACAACGGGCGTTTTGTTTTGCGTGGCCCAATAGACGGCAGGCACGAGGTAGGCGAGCGATTTGCCGGTGCCGGTGCCTGCCTCGACCATCAGGTGCTTAGAGTTGTTGAAGCAATACGCCACGGCTTTGGCCATTCGGGCCTGCTCGCGGCGCGGCTCGAAGTTTGGCAGCGAGCGCGAGAAGACGCCGTCGGGGCCGAACATCTTCACGATAGCGGCTACGTCGATCGGCTTGGCTGCGCCGGCCTGCTCGCCGTCGTCTTGCAGCTTCTGGCGCTCGGCCCTGCGCGCGTGGGCTTCGTTGATCACATCCGAGAAGTCGCGCAGGCAGCTCGCGATGCCCTGCCGCCTCTGGCCAAATGCCTCTGAGAACTTGCTCGAATGAACCTGCTGAAACAGCGGCTTGAATTCCCAATCCACCGGCGCCGTCAGGCCCATAATGGCATCGAGCACGGGCAGCGGAAGCTCCTCGAGCTCGCAGAGCAGCGCCTGCCAGAGGCGCGCGGTGATGAGCACGTTTGACGACACGCGCGCCTGCGGCGGCTGGTCGAAAGAGTATTTGCGCGCGAGGTGCTCGAGCTCGTGGCGCTCCTCGGCCGGCAGCAGGATGCGCGAAAGCTCGAGCGTATCGAACACCTGGTTGCCGAAGCTGTTGCGCGTTGCGGCGTCGAGGAAGCGGGACTTGACGCGGAAGTCGTGCGCGATGCAGGGGCGGTCGCCGATGAATTTCATGAAATCGAGCACGGCCACCCTCAGCGGCGGCGCGTCTTCCATTTCGGCTGCGCTGATACCGGAGGCGTTCAGAAGAGGCAACGGCACCTCGACGGCCGGGTATACCAGCGTAGAGAAGCTTTCTCCTGCCTGCCCTCCGCTGATCTCCAGCGCGGCCAGCTCGAAAATCTCGTCTCGCTTCGGGTCCGGCCCGGTGGTCTGGATGTCGATTGCTATCAGGTTGTCGTACACCGGATACTCCGGAAGGCATCACACGGCGACGCACAGCCGGCGTGCGGCTGCGCCACATTCGATACGGGCAGCAACGGCGGCTTCATTGCAGCCGCTTGCGGATTTTGCGTTCGAGGCCCGGCGGCAGCGGCTTGGTTTCGCGCTTCTGCTGCGGCGTGGCCGCCGGCACCGCAGGGGCATCGGGCGCGGGTGGTGGATATTTCGGCTCGTAAGGCTGCAAGCCCAGGAGGTCGTGCAGCAGGATCAGCGTGGCCTCCTTGTCGGAGATGCGGCCCCGCGTGCCGGAGTCGATCGGCCTGGCGGCAAACGCCGGCACGGACGCTCCCACGCACGACGGGCAGCCCGTGCGGCACGAGCATTTTGACACGAGATCGAACGCGCACTGCATGACCGGCTCGAAAAGCTGGAAGGCCTTTTCTGCAAACCCGATGCCGCCCTCGAAACGGTCGTAGATGAACAGCGCCTCCGTGCCAAGGCACGAGGCATCGACCACCGAGCCGACGTCCATATGGTCGCACATCACGTGCATCGGCAGCACGTCGACGATAACGTTCGACAGCCCTACGAGCGCGTCGGCCAGGTTTCGGCCGTGCCGGGCGCAGGCTTCGCGCGACGACTGGGGCGGCGCCAGCCACATGGCTACCGTCTCCATCTTGCGCTCGGGCAGCTCGAGGGATTCATAGCCGATGCTGTCGCGGCTGTGGAATTTGATCTTCTTGAACATCACCACCAGCGTAGTGAGCGTTACGTCGCCGGAGTACAACTGGGCGGCGCGCCACGGCTGCTGCCGGTCGGTCGCGTCGATGCGAATCTGCTCTTCGGGCACGGCCTGCGTGTAGTAGTCGATGTCGCGCTTTTCCACAAACGCGATCTTCTTTTTCAGATCGAGCTCGTGCACGAAATACGTTTCGGCCTGGTGGATGTAGATTGCGTGCGGATGAACCTGCAGGAAGGCAGTCATCTCGTCGACGAATCCGATGACGCGGGAGTCTTCGGCGACGTCCTGGATTTCATAGATCACGTTGCCCATGTTTCGGAGCTGGATATCGGCGGCGGGGAAGGCGCTGACTTTCTGCTGCGACGGGGGCGGCGGCAGAAGCGTGTGGCCCGATCGCGTCTCTCGCGCGAGTTTTTGCTCCTTCAGGATTTCGAGCATGGCTGCGGTGTAATCGCCGAAGAGATTCTGCTCGTCGGCCTTGATGGGCAGCTCGTACATCGCGGCCCGCAGATGGCCGATGGAGATGTGCGGGTTGTCGGGGTCGATCACGGCGTTTTCGTGCGGCTGCCCGAAGATGTAGTCGGGGTTGTTCACGAGGTATTGATCGATGGGGTTGTTTTGCGCCACGAGGATCACTAGCGAATCGTCCGTGCCGCGGCCGGCGCGGCCGGCCTGTTGCCAGAGGCTGGCGATGGTTCCGGGGTATCCGACGATGATGCAGGCATCGAGGCCGCCGATGTCGATGCCGAGTTCGAGGGCGTTTGTGCTGGCCACGCCGAGGAGGTCGCCGCTGGCAAGACGCTGCTCGATTTCGCGGCGGTTTTCGGGCAGGTAGCCGCTGCGGTATGCGTGCACCGATTTGGCGAGGCCGGGGCCGAACCGCTGCAGTTCTTCCTGCAGGTATCGGAAAAGGATTTCGGCGGATAGCCTCGTGCGCAGGAATGCGATGGTCTGCACGCGGTTCTTGATGAGCTCGGCCATCAGGTGGCGTGCCTCGCTTACGGAGCCGCGCCGCTCCACGTGGGCGTCGTCGATGTAAGGCGGATTCCAGATTGCGAAGTCTTTCGGGCCACGCGGCGCGCCGTCGTCGTTTACCAACTCCACGGAGCCTTGCATGATTCTGCCCGCGTGCTCGCGCGGGTTTGCGATGGTGGCCGAGCAGCAGACGAACACGGGGCTGGAGCCGTAGTGGCGGCAGATGCGTTTGAGCCGCCTGATCACGTTTGCCACGTTTGAGCCGAAGATGCCGCGGTATGTGTGCAGCTCGTCGAGCACTACGAGTTTCAGCCGCGAGAAAAAGGCGGCCCACTTCTGGTGGTTCGGCAGGATGCCCTGGTGCAGCATGTCGGGGTTGGTGAGGATGAACGAGCCGGAGTCGCGCAGCGTTCGGCGTCGCGGGCCGGGCGTGTCGCCATCGTAGGTGCCGGCATCGAAGCGGAAGGCGTCGTGCCGCGATTTGAGCTCGTTCAGCCCGCGAAGCTGGTCTTGTGCGAGGGCCTTGGTGGGGTAGACGAGCAGCGCGCGGCTCGATTTGTCGTCGAGATAGCTTTCCAGCATCGGAATGGTGTAGCAGAGCGTTTTGCCGCTGGCGGTGCCGGTAACGATTACGACGTTTCGGCCGGCGCGGATGTGGCCGATGGCCTGCGCCTGGTGGGTGTAGAGCTTTTCGATTCCGCCGGCGGCAAGCGCAGCCTGCACCTCGGGCCGAAGGCCGCCGGACATGTCGGCATGGCGGGCAGGCCGGGGCTCGAGCCGCTCGATGCGGACCATCTGGTCCTGGTAGCGGATGTTGTTCAGAATGTGTCGGAGATGCGGGCCGACTGACATTGCTTGCTCTCGCTTTGCAGGACGTGCCGGCGGCGCGTCTTTGCCTTCAGATGGTGATGCCCCTGACTGCATCGTAGCGCGGGACGATGCCATACGCATTTGGCTTCAGACAGAAATCGACGTCGCCCGGGTTGTAGAGCGGGCTGTTTGGATCAAGAAACTTCTGTGCTTCGCGATCCTGCAGGATGGCCGCGAGGGCGGTCTGCAGGTCGAACGGCTCGCCGAGCAGGAGCGCCCGGATGTATTGGGCGCAGGTTTCGTCTTCGAGTGCTTTTTTTTCGGCGCCCACGCCCATTGCCACAAGGCACGCCTGGCTGGGCTGGGCAGCGGCGATGTAGTCTGCTGCCGCTCGCGCGTTCGCGAAGCAGCCAACGATTATCTCGTCGGCTTGCCGCGCGCTCACCAGCCCCTGCGAGCCTGCCGACGTGGTGAGAATGATCGTCTTGCCGCGCAGGTCCAGCCTGGAGGTCTCGGCCGGCGAGTTGCCGTGGTCGAAACCCTCCGGCGGCAGGCCGCTGCGTTCGCCAAACAGCAGGAACTCAGGGTTTCGGCGTTTGGCCTCGTATGCCGCATCAAGCTCCCCCACCGGGATTATGCGCCGTGCGCCGGCCGCGAATGCGGCGACAATCGTGGAACTCGCCCGGAACACATCGATGATCACCGCGATGCCTCGTGCGGATTGCGCACCGTCCAACAGCGACAGTGTGCGAACGTTCACTCAGGCGACTCCTTGATCATGTGCAAAAGGATTTCGCTCATGGCGATGAGGTCGAGCGCGTTATGGTGAATCACGTCGCTCATCTGGTATGCATCGCCGGAGCGGACGAAATCGTGGTATGCCTGCGGAATCAGCTCGCCGGGGATATCGCCGATGCGCACGCGGTTGCACAGGTGGCGTTCGAGGGTCTGGAGGCGGCAATCGGGCAGCCGGCCGCGCCAACGCCGCCTTGCCTCGTGGAGCAGATCGAGGTGCAACCCGGCGTACTCGAGATGAAGGCCGTTTGCGAGGCCGCGATCGCGGATGTACGGCACATCGAAGCTCTTGCCATTGAACGTGACCAGCGCCTCGAAATGCGGCAAGCGCTCGGCCACCGCTGCGATCATTGCGCGCTCTTCGGAATAATCGCGAGCGAAAAACTGGTGCAGGTGGAAATCATGGCCGCCGAACTGCATTACGCCGATGAGAAAAACCGGCATCGCCGTCAGGCCTGTCGTTTCGATGTCCAGAAAGAGCACCCGCTGCGGGTCTATGCTCAGCAGCGGGCGCAGCTCGCGGTGCAGGCTGCCCTCGCGCCAAGCCATCGCCCCGCCGAATACGTTGGCATAATCCTGAACAAACTTTCGCCCATCGGGCATGATGCAGGAGAGGTCCTTGCGGATCAGCCATGCCTTGCCGAAAGGCGACGTGAGCGCCTCGCCCGGTGCAGCCTCTTCGAGTTTCACGGGGCCGGCGGCCTTGGGCGGCGCGGCGAGCGGGTTCTGCCGTGCCGCGGGCACGCACTGCCCGGCCGGCGCGGGCGTTTCGCCAATCCGGGGCCCACCGTTCACGGGTGCAGCCGCGGAATTCCTCTGCTGCAGCATCTGCATGTTGCGGTTCAATTCCTGCAGCTTCTTACGGATTTCAGGGGAGAGCGCCATCGAATGACCACGCACAAGGCCTTGTGGAAAGCAGCTATTACACCACGATATGACAGATTATACCCGCCGTTTGAGAGGGATTCAAGGAGTTCCGCTCCAAGGAGGCCATTTTTCGTGCAGGGAAGCAAGTTTCACGAACGCACACGACACTTCGCTTTTTGAGCAGAGGATATCTGGCTTCGATATTCTCATAAAGATTGCGAAGATTCATGACGATATATACACGTGCCTGCCGTTGATCTCGCACGCCGGCCGCATGCGGCTCTGAAAATCATATAATCGTGCCACCATATGTTCGGATTTGTCTGGCCAAGGATACTCCAGCAAGGAGGAAACGCGTATGGGTACCAGGGCAGCGAATGTGTTTTCAAACAGCGAATCCTCGGATCGCAAACGCCCACCGGTCTTCGCGCCCCTGATTTGGGCAATTCTCCCCGTTCTGCTGCTCGTGTTGTTTTTCCGTCATGCCGTCTTTGCCGACACGCTGAATTTCACGGATGCAGCCGGCGGCAGCGCCGTACGCGTCGAGCCCGGCGGTGAGGTGGAAGTCATCCTGCGCGTTTCGGATGCCGTGGATTTGTCAGGCTTCCAGGCAAGGATCATCGTGAGCGGGCCAGCCGAGGCAACGGGCAGCGCCGCCATCGGCGAATGGTTCAGCGGCGCGGGCTCTGTTGTCGATGCATCGAATCCCGCTATGCCCGCCGATTTCCAGGCCGCAATGCTGCAGGACTTGCCCGGCATCGCCGGCAGCGGCGATATCGCGGTATTCACTGTGCGAGCGCTCGGCGACGGTGTTGCAACCGTCAGCCTGGATACGGCCAATTCCATGCTGTTCGCTTCCGACGGAACACCGATTCCAGCGGCTGCGCCGCCGGTTTTCACCATCACCATCGGCACAGGCGCGCCGCGGCTCAGCGCACCGGTGCCGTCCGCCCAGAGCAACGTGCTCGCCGCTACGGCCAATGGCGGTGGCGAGATGCTGCTGCTCGAACTAACCTGCCCCCTCATCGTAGGCGACGTGAACCGCGACCTCGCCGTGAACGTGCTGGACCTGATCCTTGTGCGCAATCACCTCAACCAGAACCCGAACCAGGAC
>Ga0307379_10004986_pt1 | contig 18677 bp, 13 predicted proteins | sample UN2MG_FD_202237 | JGI IMG/M metagenome (GOLD analysis project Ga0307379, IMG submission 202237) | Soil microbial communities from Risofladan, Vaasa, Finland - UN-2 | ecosystem: Environmental > Terrestrial > Soil > Coastal area > Acid sulfate soil | place: Finland: Risofladan, Vaasa | collected... | reverse complement strand
TTTTGGGATTAACCCAGGAGGGAATCAACAGGATTGCCAAGATCGTCAAACAGCTCTTAGCCTTTCATCGTCCTGAAACAGAGGCAAGGAGTTTAGAGGATATCAACAGTATTGTAAAGAAGACCCTTTCCTTAACAAAGAACCAGCTTTCTCTGAGTAATGTAAAGGTAATAGAAGAGTTTTCCTCTGACCTGCCGAAGGTGATGGTTTCTTCCCAGCAGATGCACCAGGTTTTATTAAATCTCATCTTAAATGCTCAGGATGCGATGCCAGAGGGTGGTGAAATAAGGATTCAGACAGGGGAGGATAATGGGGTGGTTCATATTGATATCAGTGATACAGGTTTAGGCATCCCTGAGGAGATAAGGGACAAGATCTTTGAGCCCTTTTTTAGCACGAAGAAGAGGGAGAAGGGGACAGGATTGGGTCTTTCTATTTCCTATGGGATTATCAAGGCTCATAATGGAGATATTTTGGTTAAGAGCAAAGAAAAGGAAGGAACAACCTTTACCATAAAACTGCCTGTAGAAAATCATTAAGATATTATGATAGATTAATCCATTATTTGTCAGGGTTGATTCTTCAATTTGAAGAGAGAATAATTGTCAGTATTCCTTAATAAAAAAATGTAAATCCAACCTTAATTCTTATTTTTTTAATACTTTAAAAGTTATAAAAAAAAGAAAAATATTTTATTCTTAATGAAATTTATTGTCAAGGATTTTCCCGACCAAATGACTCAAGATCAGGAGAGAAAAAAGGCCTTCTTACAATAATATAGTAATAGAGAAGGATAGAATTTTTAAATTTCAGCCTCTTCAGGACAGATAATGGTCGATATATATTTCTCTGTCATACATGTTGGGGTCTTTGCTTTTTTGATACACTCATAACATTTTTTGGGATTAAAAAGCGGGGTACTTATGTATTTTTCTCCTCCATCTGGGAACAGGGTGACAACAACACCCCTGTCCATGCCTTTTATCATTTCTAATACACCATACATGCTGGCGCCAGAGCTTATCCCACAAAAAATACCTTCTTTGATCGTCAATAACCTTGCTGTCTCAAAGGCGTCTTCGTCTGAAACATAAATCCTCTCATCTAAGCGGGAGGGGTCAAATATCTCTGGGACGTACTGATGCGTCAGATTTTTAAGGCCTTGGATCTTAGAGTTGGGATAGGGTTCTACGCCAATGATTTTGATATCGGGATTATACTCCTTAAGGCGTCTTGAAACGCCCATTAAGGTGCCTGTGGTCCCGAGTCCAGCAACAAACATCGTTATCTTGCCATCTGTATCTCTCCATATCTCTTCACTGGTCGTCTCATAATGCGCCAATGCATTATACTTGTTTTCGAATTGACACGGCATAAAATACTTCGGGTCTTTTGCAATCTCATTTGCCAGGTCTATCGCGCCATCCATCCCTTTTGTTCCATTGCTTAAAATGATCATTGCTCCATATGCAGTAAGAATCTTTCTCCGCTCTATACTCATTGTTTCAGGCATGACCAGTTCTAACCGATAGCCCTTGACTGCACAGACCATGGCCAGGCCAATACCGGTGTTTCCGCTGGTCGGTTCAATAACGATCTTGTCCTTTGTCAATGTGCCGTCCTTTTCTGCATACTCTATCATATATTTGGCAATTCTATCCTTTACCGAGCCGGTAGGGTTATATCTCTCTAGCTTGGCAAAAATTTCTATATCCTTATTTTTACAAAAATGGTTAATTTTTACCAAAGGAGTATTTCCTACCAGATCGATGATGTCTCTATAAGTCCCCAACATGTCTTTGCCTCCTCGTGAAAACTTACAAATCTATTGTCGTATAATAGTAACATTTAATAAGAACATGATAAATATAAATTTATTGTTAAAGAGTATCAAGAGTTATTTTGAATTAAGTATAAAGAAATACATAAACTTACCGAAAAGATAGATATATATCAATAAAAATCGCCTTGACTTGATAAATGTAATGACAACGATAAAGTCAAGAAGAGGCGAATATAAAAGAGACCACTATGGAAAAAGAAAAAATACGCTCTCTTATAGAAAAGGTTGAAGATCTACCTACGTTGCCCTCCATTGCAACACAGGTTATGAGTATCATAGAAGATGAAAGAAGCAGTTCTTCTGACCTAGCAAAGGTTATCAAAAATGACCTCCCCCTTACTGGAAAGCTATTAAAGATTGCCAATTCTGCCTTCTATGGCCGAAGGAGTCAAATATCCACATTGGTCGATGCCATCAATCTTATTGGATATAATTCGGTAAGCAATGTTGTCATGAGTATCAGTGTGATCGATCTTTTTGAAAAGAGAAAGGCAAGTGGTTCTTTAAACAAAGAGGATTTTTGGAGACATTCTATAGCCTGGGGGATATGTTCAAGGGCCTTGGCAAAAAAGGTAAGATATAAGTTACCCGAGGAGGCTTTTACTGCTGGCATTATCCACGATATTGGACAGCTTATTATTGAGCAGTATTTCTCTGAGCAATTTAAGGAAATAGTGAATAAGGTTGTGACAGAAGAAATTTCCTTTTTAAAAGGAGAGATGGATATCTTAGGTGTCGATCATTCTATAATAGGAAAGTGGTTGTTAGACAAATGGAATTTACCAAAAGGTTTAAAGGACGCTGTTTGGTTTCATCATCAACCCCTCAAAAGCTTTGACAAAGAAGATTCTAAAAATCTTTTATCGAAAATTGTTAATGCGGCGAATATCATATGTGAGAATCAGATGTTAAGCACATCCACATACGATAATGTTCCCTTTCTTAAAAACGAAATCTGGGAATCATTTGGGCTTAAAGAAGAAAATATTGTTGAAATAGCAGAGGATCTAAGATCGGATGTCAATCAAACTATAGAAGAGCTAGGCTTAAAGATTACGAAACCGGAATCGTATTTTAGTGTCTTACAAAAGGTCAATAAAAGGCTTGGCAAGATAAATATCTCATTAAATGAGAGCAATATAAAGCTGAATCATACCAATAAACAGCTCTCTTTTATCTATAGCTTCAGCAATAAATTGCAAAAAGCATTGGGGATTGATGAAATCTTAAAAACCACAGTAGAAGATATCTGTCTTGGATTAAAATTTTCGAGGAGCTTCTGTTATTTATTGAATGACAAGGGGAAGTTAATCGAAGGCATCATAGGAGAGGTTATGGATAGGGATGCAAAGCTCTCAGATAAAGAAGAAAAGGATGATAGGGGGGAGTTAATCTTTTTGGATTACAGACATGAATTTACAAAATTTAAGGATCGACTCAAGGATTTTCAAACGCCAAAAATCATTGCTATCCCCATTACTGTTAATGGAAAAAAAATAGGAGGAATTGCTGTTGATCGGGGTCCGAATGAATATTTAGAGAATGATAAAGAATTATTTACTCTTAAGACCTTGTCTAATTCTATTGGTCAGGTCCTAAGAAGGGCCCAGATGTATACAGAGCTCAACAAACAGGCAGAAGAGGTTGTTTTAACACAGAGAAGATATCACGAAGCTCAATCAGAGAAGTTAGAGGCCTTGGGGAGGCTCGCAGCAAATGTGGCACACCAGATTAATGATCCTCTGCAGGCGATCAATAGTTTTGTCTCAAGCACAATAGATAGCCTGGGGGAGGATAATGAAAACACAAAGAAGCTCAAATTGGCAAAGGATGGTGTAGCAATCATTGCAAATAAGATATCTCAATTTCTCGATTTATACAAACAAGAGATAGCGATGAAAGAAGATGTTGATGTGAATTCACTCATAGAAAGGGCTGTTGTATTTTTAAATCAAAGATTGTCTCAAAATAAAATTTCTATTGAAAAAGATTTATCCGAAAAATTAACGAATATAAAGGGGTCCCCAGAGCATCTGTATCAGGCATTTAGTGAATTCATTATGTTTGCAACAGAATCAATGCAAGAGGGTGGGACCATTAAGATATCTACAAAAAGAGAAGAACGTTATGTAGCGATTCGGTTACAAGATAATGGGTCTGGGATACCTGAGGAGGATATTTCGCATGTATTTGAGCCCTTTCATTTAATAAAGATAAGGCATAAAGACAAGAGAGGAAAAGAATCCAATCTTTCAGCTGCATACTTAACGATAAAGGCTCATAAGGGAGAGGTTAAGGTTAAAAGCGCTGAGGGCAAGGGAACAATTTATAAGATTTTTCTTCCTATATATATATAGTATCTTTTTACTTAAGCAAATTCCTATTTGGAATTTTCTCATTTCCAACAAAAAAACATCCCCGTTTTTCTTTCCCATAAATCCTGCCAAAAATTCTTGACAGGTTAAATTCTAAAAGCTATTATTATTTATAAAATAAGCTTTTCTTAGAAAAAGCCAAACCACCTGCAAGGGTGGGACGGAAAGCCACGGTTCTTTGATAGAGAAAGCCGGGTTACCTAAGAGAATTTTAGGTTGCCCGGTTTTTTATTTAAAATGGAAAAATTAGAGCGTTATAATAAAAAGAACATCATTAAATCTTTTGAGGTTAAAGCCTATATAAGGCATGAAGAGGTTGAGGAAGAGGAATCAACATATAGGGTTAGGGGCTATAGCTCTCCAAATTTTATACTGGAATTTTCAGAACCTGCCTTGGCTCTTCAGGAGATAAGGGATATTATGAATAGTTCCCCAAAAGCTCGACCAGAAAAGATCTTTGCGTTAAAGAAAAAGATAGAAGAAGGGACATACGCCCCTCCCAGTTTAAGAATCGCGGGTAAAATCCTAAAAAATTCAGTCCATCGTCTTTAAGTTCATATCTTTTTTCAGATTTTTGCAGATATATCCAAAAAGAGATTTTTCCATCTTGCTTAAGAGGGGCTTTTATTAAAAAAGACTTGAAATATTTGAAAATATATATTAATAACTATTAGAAAATTACAAGCTTTTTATTGATAGAAAGAGGATATTATGAAGACGATTAAACTTGGCGTTCCAAAAGGAAGTCTCAATTATCCCGGTAGAGGGAATACAGAAGGTCTCTTTATCGACGCAGGATACGATATTAAGGGATATTCTCCAACCAAGGAGCAGGACTCTTCTTTGGTCATTGCCAATGACCTGGAAATCAGTCTTTTTTTGACAAGACCCCAGAGTGCGCCCAATGAGCTTTCAAGAGGCCTTTTGGATATAGCCATTATTGGGGGTGATTGGGTAATGGAAGAATCGGTCAATGGGGAGCCCTTGGAAAAATTGTGTGACCTGGAATACGGCAAGGCAAGATTGGTTACAGCTATACCCAAGGTAACCCCTGCAGAAACACTATCAGAATTCTTTTTAATAAAATCAAAAGAGAAGAAAGAGATCATTTGCTATACAGAATATATCAATCTCACAAAATCTCACTTTATGAAAAATGATGAATACAAGAAGTTATATGGAAATAAGGTGCCTCTTATTCAGATTCGAGGGATAAAGGGTGGAGAGAATAAGTCTGTTCAAATCATCAATTCAGATGGAGTTACTGAAGGATATATTGCAAAGGGAGCTGATATTGTTGTTGACAATACCCAGACAGGGTCTACCTTAAAAAAATATGGCCTCAAAGAACTAGGCGAGATCCTCATCTCAAGCGCCGGCCTTTATGGTGGGAAGAACCTTAAAGAAGACCCTTGGAAAAAAGATAAGGCCCTTGATATCAGAGACCAGCTTATGGGTGCGGTGATAGCCAGAAAATATAATGATGTGAAGTTTAATATCCATAAAAAAGATTTTGATAAGCTGATGAAATACTTAAAAGAGAATAAGCTCTACTCTCAGGCCCCCACTGTTACTGAGGCAGGGGATTGGTATGCGGTTAATATCGTTGTGCTCAAAGAGACATGGCCAAAAATAAGCAGGGAGCTGAAAAGGGATTATAAGGCGAGTGCCATTGTAAGGAGTAATTTGCGTCAATTCATCCTTTAAATAGAATTTTCATCATCATTATCAAGAAAATCTTTGAATCCATCCTTTGTCTTGATCAATAGCCTCATTGGCAAAACTTATCCTTAAAAGCATATCTCTTTCCCAAAACTATTAAAAAAATTTTGTCTGCGTGTATTGACAGAATTTTTCAATGGTTATATATTGGTTATGAACATATGTTCATAACCAATCATATTTATATCGAGAAAGTTTTAATGCCAAGACCAGTTAAAACACGATTTATTAGAGATATCCCGCGGGTCAGTCATTTCAAGCCGAGAGGAAAACCGATGAGATTCCTTGAAGAGATTATCCTCACCCTGGATGAATATGAAGCCCTGAGACTGGCTGATCTTGAAGGGAAAAACCACAATGAAGCTTCAAAGTTTATGGGAATATCCAGGCCGACTTTCACGAGGTTGATTGAAAGGGCAAGACGCAAATTAGCAGATGGCATTATTAATGGGAAATTAATAACTATAGAAGGGGGGAATTATAAAATGGCTTCAATGAGAAGATTTAGATGTTATACTTGCAACCATGTGTGGGAATTACCTCATGGCACGGGCAGACCATCTTCCTGCCCCAGTTGCGGGAGCAATGCCATTCATAGGGCAGAGGAAGACAGGGGACATTCAAGAGGAGGAGGCACGGGAAGAGGACCAGGGGGTTCGGATAGTCGAAGATAAAAAGCCTTTCATTTAAATTGAAACAGAAAAAAATCCATAAAAAAGAGGTAAGATGAAAGAGAGTGGTGATATCGCCTTTGATGAGAAGCAGGCCAAGCAGTATGATAAATGGTTTGAAACCGATGAAGGAAAATATACGGACAAAAGAGAAAAGGATCTCCTTATCAAATTATTAAAGCCTGAAGCCGGGCAGACTCTTCTTGATGTTGGCTGCGGCACGGGAAATTATTTCATGTTTTTCGAAGACCTCGGTTATAAAGTTTCCGGGTTTGACCCCTCTATGCCCATGATGAAATATATAGAGGGGAAGATGAAAAAAAAGCCACCGCTTTTTTTAGCATTGAGCGAGGAGCTCCCCTTCAAGGACAACTCCTTTGATGTTGTGGCCCTGATCACCTCCTTTGAGTTTGTAAAGGATGGCAAAAAGGGGCTAGAAGAGGCCTTCAGGGTAGCAAGGAAAAAGGTTGTGCTCGGAGTTCTCAATAAGATATCCTATCTCAATATCAAGAGAAGGCTCCTTGCGCCTATTAAAAAAAGCGTTTTTTTAAAGATAAGGTTTTACTCTATCTTTGAACTCAACCGACTGATAAGAGAGGTCTCAAAAGGAGAGATAAAGTGGGGATCGGTTCTCACTTTGCCCTTAAGCTGGCATAAGGTTCTGGGCTCTCTGGATGGGGCTTTATCCTTTTGGAAAAATCCCTTTGGAGCCTTCTTGGGAATCGTTGTTGAGATTCCAGAAAAAAGAGGAGACTAAAAAATGCAAGTGGCCTGATAACCATCTCCAATGCCTGCAAGGTATAAGCAAAAAATATGCAGGATGAGATCTAAAAGGTTTTAGACATCTTGACAAGCCTGTATTTTTCAGGATATAGTAAGTTAAAAATGAGATGGTGCGTTCGAAGGGGGAACCTCCATGTAAAAAAAGAAAAACCTTCGTTTCTTATATGCGAAGGTTTTTGTTTTTTAAGGGGGCTCGAAAGATTTCGATTTTAAGCTGGATTTACCACTTTATTTCTAAAAATTATAATCAATCCTATGAACATTAATGATCTATCTCAAGAACCTTCCGAAGTTATCGTTGTCGAGGCATCTGCGGGTTCCGGAAAAACCTATGCCCTTGCCAAACGATACTTAAAACTTCTCATCAATCCCGCTTTTAGATTCGAACAGATTCCTCTGCGCCATATCCTTGCCATTACCTTTACGAACAAAGCAACCGTAGAGATGAAAGAGAGGATTTTAGAGCTTTTAAAGAGGATTGCTTTTGACGAGTTCAAAAACAAAGAGCAGGAAGAGGATATTTATCAATCGCTAGAGTTGGATAAAAATTTTGCAAAGAAGCGAGCCAAAGAGATAATGGATGAACTGATCCAAAACTACAGCTTTTTCCAGGTGCAGACCATAGACAGCTTTATTAATGCCCTTCTTTTGGGCTGCGCCCTTCGGATTGACCGCTCAGCGAGCTTTAGCATCAAACGCGATTATATCCCATACCTCGCTTATAGCCTCGACCTTGTTATTGAACAGGCACCAAGCAATAAAACAGTACTGGACTTTCTGAAAGATTTCCTTCAGCACTACCTCTTTGTAGAAAACAGAAGCGGGTGGTTCCCAAGACAAGACATTGTATTGCTTATGCAATCATTATTTCGGCTGAGCAATAGATACAGCGGCCTCTTTTTTGAATACGGGGGGGAAGTAAAGAATGTCATCAGAAAAAAAATTGCTCTCTTTGAGCAGATAAAAGAGCTGGCTAAAGGTCTCCCTGACGGGATGAATAAAAATGCTCAGAATTCGATTATCAAATTCATTGAAAATAACGACAATATATTTGAAATCAGTGAAATACCTAAGAAATTCCAACAACCTTCTGTACCGATGAACAAAGGGAAAGAGGGTGTGCCCACCTTTGAGAGGAAATGGGAAAAAATCTATCACGGAATAAAAGAACTTATTGAGCTTGAAGCAACCATATCCTATACCCCATACATCAATCTGTTTCGCGGGATGTTATTGTTTTTTAAAGATATATCAAAAAGAGAGGATGTTTTGTTTCTTGAAGAACTGAACAAAAAAGCACGGTCTCTTTTTGGCGATGGCGGAGTAACGGTTGCTGAGCTCTACTATCGTCTTGCGACGAGGTTTCGGCATTATCTTATTGATGAATTCCAGGATACAAGCCTTATACAGTGGCAAAACCTCAAGATGATGATTGAAGAGGCGCTTTCTACTGGCGGTTCGCTCTTTTATGTTGGTGATAAGAAACAGGCCATATACCGGTTTCGAGGAGGTGAAGCAGGGCTTTTTGATCAGGTCAAAGAGGAATTGAGCCAGTATAATGCGAGAATCGAACATCTCACCAAAAACTGGCGCAGTCAAAAAGCAATTGTCGAGTTTAACAACCGCGTTTTTTCATATGAAAATCTCAAAAAAACACTCAAAGATTCAGGTATTTTAGAAGAACTGACAGGCGATGACGGGGCAGAGAGAGAAATCCTGGATGTCTTTAAAGACGCTATCCAAGAGCGCAAAGAGGAAAATCAGTACGGATATGTGAGGGTTTTGGGAATTGATGAGAAGAACCAGGAAGAGAGAGATGAAATCATGCAGAAAAAAATTTTGAGCCTGATAGAGGATCTGAAAAAGCGCTTCAATTACGAAGATATCGCTCTATTAACTCGCGATAATAACGAGGTTGAGATCATCACCTCATGGCTGCTTCAAAAGGGATATCCGGTTGAGTCAGAGAAGACACTGAACCTTCTAGAAAATGCCTTGATTAAAGAACTCCTCTCTTTTTTAAAATTCCTTTGCTCCCCCATCGACGATTTAAGCTTTGCTGCCTTCATCTTAAGCGATCTCTTTTGTTGTGTAACCACTCTTAAGCAGGAAGAGATGAGGGATTTCATTTTTAACCTTCATCAAGAAAAAAAGCTCAGCCCCGATATCAGCCTCTACAACCTCTTTCGAGAGAAATACCCTGAGGTATGGGATGCGTATATAGACGAATTCTTTAAAAGCGTGGGATTTATTTCTCCCTATGAACTCACTGTCAGCATCTACCAGCGGTTTCTGCTCATGGAGAGGATGAGCTTGAGCCAGGCATTTTTGATGAAGTTCCTTGAGCTTATCAAAGCCAGAGAGGATGAGTATGTAAACCTATCTGATTTTTTATCCTACATCAAAGATGCGCCGCCTGAAGATCTCTACGTTAACGTCATTCACAGCGATTCGATAAAAGTCCACACCATCCATAAATCAAAAGGGCTTGAATTTCCTGTGGTGATTCTCCCCTTTTTGCGTATGGACATCTCACCGGAGAGCGGGGGGAGGGGAACAAGCTCCTATGTGGTTAATCAGGGAGAGGATTTAGGCCTTGTAAGGATTACCAGTCATTACCGCCCTTATTCAGAAGAGCTGCAAAAGATCTATTCAAAAGCCTATAAGAAGGCCTGTATTGATGAACTGAACAACATCTACGTTGCCTTAACCCGCCCGAAGTTTGAACTCTATCTCTTCGTCCCGAGAAGGAGCGCTAACAGACCCAATAAGGCAAGGTTCCTCATCCCAGAGGAGATAAGGGAGATGGGCGAGAAGATGGTTTACGAGAAAAAGAAGAGAGATAAAAAGCCATTAATGATAATTCCTCCATCATCCTATAGGGACTGGATGGAGCCGCTAAAAGAGGAGTTCGGCGATTTTGATCGGATTAAAAACCGAGAGAAGATCTTTTATGGAAATGTCATGCATACCATTCTCTCCTTGGTAGGTAACCTCCGTCCTGAAAGAGAAGATGAGGTCATCCAAAGAGCCATAAGTAACGCTATGGTCCTCTATCCCGCTATTTCTGACTTTACTCCCTACACACAGTCTATTCAAAGCCTGATTTCGAAAAGAGAGATCAAGCCCTTTTTCTATGTGGAAGATGGAGAGGTCTTTCAGGAGCGAGAGGTGGTCAGCTCTTTTGGTGATCTGAAGCGAATTGACCGGTTGGTTGTAAAGGAAAAAGAGGTATGGGTCGTCGACTACAAGAGCAGAGGAGAAAATGAAGAAATTCATCAAAAGCAGATGAGGGAATATATGAGAATTATAGAGGAGATTTATCCTGGAAGAGAGATCAAGGGTTTTCTTATCTATCTTGATGAGATGAGTGTGAAAAGGATTAAAAAATGAATCGAACAATCACCTACAGCCTCAGCGAAGACCTCATAAAAAATATCGCTGACCTTTTATACGAGGAGTTTTTTAAGAAAGGAAAAGATCTCCATCGTATCGCCTGTGTTTTTGGAGGAAAAAGGCCTGCTCTTTTCCTGAGGCGTGAGCTTTCCAAAAGAATCGAGAAGAGCTTTATTTCGCCTCGGTTTTTTTCCATTGACGAATTCATGGATTACATTATTTCGCAAAACAGCACTCTAAAGCTCATCGCAGAGCTTGATGCCTGCTACCTCATCTATAAGCTTTCGAAAAAGTCTGCGCCGGATATCTTAAAGGGAAGGGAATCTTTCAATCAATTTCTTCCCTGGGCAAAGGAGATTGTTACCTTTATTGAGCAGATTGATCTAGAGGGGATTGAAGAAGAATCGCTAAAGAGTATCCAGAAGAGCTCAGAGATCGGGTATGAGATTCCTGAAAATATCAACGTGTTATTGCAGCACATCATCAAAATCCGCAAAGCCTATCATAAATCTTTAAACAAGGAAAAGAGCTATTCTCGGGGATTAATCTATCTCCAGGCAGCAAAGACGGTAAATAAAAAAACTTTTTTGGAGTTTGATACCATTCTCTTTTGCAACTTCTATTACCTGCACAAGACCGAGCTGGCTGTTATCAGAGATATCTTAAGGCGCGAAAAAGGAATCCTCATTTTCCAGGGGAGCGAAGATGACTGGTCCGTCCTTGAGAAAGATGCAGAAAAACTCCATATCTCCATAAAACCAGAACAAAAAAGAGAAGAGAATTATAACCTCAATCTATACGAGGGGTTTGACATGCACTCGCAGGTCAGCTTGGTAAGGGAGATAATGAAAGAGATTAGCAAAAAAGAAGATACGGTGATTGTTCTGCCCAGGCCAGAGCTCGTTGTCCCTCTCCTCTCAGAGATATCCTCATCCCTGGATGAATTCAATGTATCCATGGGCTATCCAATAAAGCGAAGCTCGATCTATGCCCTGTTTGATCTGCTTTTTCGGGTTCAAAAAAGCAGAAAAGACAGCAAATACTACGCCAGAGATTATATCGATCTTCTCAAGCACCCTCTGGTGAAGAACTTAAAACTGGGAAGCGATCCCGCAATTACCCGTGTGCTCGTCCACAAAATTGAAGAGCTCCTTTTGGGAAGCGAAAAGACAAAAATCGGGGGGAGCCTCTTTTTAGAGCTTTCAAAAATCGAGAATGAAGAGGAAATCTATCAGCTTGCCAGCCAGACCCTCAAGCATATGGAGATCAATATCGGCACCTTTGAGGCTGAAAAGGTCTTCAAACAGCTCCATAAACTCCTCTTTTTTGATTGGGAAGATATCAGAGATTTTAAAGGGTTTGCTGAGAAGCTTTCGATTCTTCTCGATACCCTTGTGGAGAGAAGTATGGTCTGGAAATTTCCCTTTAATTTAAAGGTCATTTTGAAGCTCTACAGCATAAAAGAGGAGCTCGAGGGCCTCTCCTTTTCTGAGGAGCAATTTGAACAGAGAGAGATCTGGGAAATCTTCAAACAGAAGCTGGAGGGAGAGATGGTCTCCTTTGAAGGCTCACCCCTTCGGGGAACGCAAGTGTTAGGTCTTTTTGAGACCCGCTCCCTTAACTTTGAAAATGTCATTGTTATGGATATGAACGAATCAATTCTTCCCAAGCTCAAGATCTATGAACCCCTTATCCCTCGCGAGGTCATGCTGAGCCTCGGGCTCAACCGTCTTGAAAAGGAAGAGGAGATCCAGCACTATCATTTTATGCGGCTTATCTCCAATGCACAAAATGTCCACCTTATCTATGAAGAAAACCGGGAAAAGGAAAAAAGCCGATTCATTGAAGAGCTTCTCTGGAATCGGCAGAAGGAGCTGAACAGAATGGAGGCTTTGGAGATTCCAAAAGCAAGTTTTAAGATGGATGTTTCTCCAAAAGAGAGCTCTGTTGAAAAAACAGAGGAAACAATCGATTTCTTAAAAAAAGCGACCTATTCCTCAAGCCGGCTGAACACCTATATGAATTGCCCTTTAAAATTTTATTTTCAGTATGTTCTGGGATTAGAGGAAAGGGAGGACTTGCTGGAAGGCCCGGAAGTAAAGCATATTGGAAAGTTTATCCACGAGCTTCTGAAAGAGACCTTTCAACCCTTCATCAAAAAGAGGCCTTTGATTGACGAGGGGTTTAAAAAATACTTTTTCAAGACCATGGAAAAGGAGTTTGAGGAGAAAATCGAGCGCCGCATGAAGTCCGATTCCTTTTTATTAAAGGGGATTATCAAAGCCAGGCTGAAAAAATTTTTAGAGAGGGAAGAGGAGCGAGATGTTTCAAAGATTCTAAGCCTTGAAGAAAAGCTTCTGGGAGCGATAAAACTCAACAGTGAACCCATAAATTTTATCTATATTGTGGACAGGATTGATGAGTTTGATAAAAATCGCCTGGTGATTATCGATTACAAGACAGGCGGCTCTGACCTTGTGCCGAAAAAGCTCAAAACCCTTGATGGAATGGAGATGACAAGAGAATCGATAAGAGAAAACATAAAGTCATTCCAGCTTCCCCTCTATTATCACTTTACCTCAAAAGACTTCCCCGAGGCAGATATCAATGCAGAGCTCTATAACATCAAAACCTTAAAGCGAGAGGCCTTTATCAGAGATGAGGATTTAGATAATAAAGAAAGGATCATGGAGATATGCCTTGAGGCCATGAATCATATCTTCAAAGAGATATTTGACCCGAATCTTCCCTTTTCTCCGGATAGGGATGAGAGGAAATGCCAGTATTGTTCGTTTCCTTTGCTTTGTAAATAAAAGTCCCTTTTTTCGCTTGTTCACTTGAAAAACCCCTAAAAAGCAGAAGGGGAGTAAAAGCTGAAAATCGAAAGGGGTATTAGAAGCAAAAGGGGGAATAAAAGCTTTTAATTGAAAAAATGGTTTTGTTGCTATATGCTAATTTATGAGAAGCAAATAAAAATTTTACGGGAGGGTTCATGATGTCCTTTGAAGAGGTTTGGAGCAAAATTGAAAAACATGCTGGTGAGACCTTTCATACAAAAGACGGTGTAGAATTCACTTATAAAATAGAGGGAGATCTCTTCATAGCAGCTGAAGGTGATCAGACGATTTTAAAGAGTGATTTTCAAAGGGCCTATCGAATGATTCCACAGGTTTTGCCTGAAGAGATTGAAAAGATTGTGAAAGGGCCTGCTTATGTCTGGTCCGTTCTTAACGATGAGAGGATTTCTGAGGGCTGAGTGGTAAATTAGGATATTTCCGTTACTTTCTTGCGTGCGAAAGCAAAGGAACCAAAGAAAGACACCCCATACAGATAAATCCAGATGAAAAAACTTAAATGACAAATACCCTCACTCACTCGCCCAATCCCTAAAAAGCAAAAGGGGGAAAAGACAGTAAAAACTAATTTACTAAACTCTTCATGCTCTAAATCTCTGATTTTTATTGCTATTTGATATTATTAGTCCTCATCTCAAAATATTACAGCAATAATATTATTTCAGCGTTCGTTGAAATATGCTTTTTTAGTGAAAGAAAATACTTGACATTTATTTCATTAAAATATATTATATCAGCAATTGCTGAAATAGCTTATTTAGGTGAAACATTATGCAAGTATTTGAAATTGTTGAAAAATTACAAAAGGCTGCTAAGGACTTATTAGAAACAACTGGCTTTGTAAAAGTAATTAAGATAAGATCAGAATTTGAAAATCTTAAAAAGTCGAGATTTAGGCCAGACTTAGCTCTCATGGTACAAGTCAGAGAGCAAAATAAATATGTTCTTATCTTCGAGATCAAGTCCTTGGGACAGCCTCGCTATGTCAGAATGGCAGCAAATCAACTTCAGTCCTTTATTAGAAAAAAACAAGATTTTTACGGTGTATTTGGAGCCCCTTTTGTATCAGAGGAATCGAGACAAATTTGTAAGGAGGAAGGAATTGGATTTATTGATCTGGCTGGTAACTGTTTTTTCAAATTTGATAATGTTTATTTGAGCGCTGAGGGACGTCCAAATCCCTATCCTGGTACAAGACCATTAAAGTCTATCTTTTCTTCTAAATCAACTCGTGCCCTGAGAGTTTTGCTAAATAGTCCAAAGAAGAACTGGCTCCTGAAGGATCTGGCAAAAGTGTCCAAAATTAGTATTGGACAAGCATCAAATATAAAAAAACGACTTTCAGAATATGAAATGATAAAAGAAAAGGGTGTTGGGAAAAGAACGGAATTCTGGCTGTCAAATCCGCAAACTTTACTTAGTAAGTGGGAAAACTACTACAGTTATCGTTCCAATAAAATAAAAGATTATTATTCACTCGAAGATGTAAAAGTTATAGAAGATAAATTAGCTGATTATTTTAAAGCAAATAACATTCCCTATGCATTTACTTTGACTTCTGGTGCATCTAGAATAGCTCCATCCTTAAGATACAATAGAGTTTTCTGTTATGTTGATGGTCCTATTGAATCAATAGCCGAAGACTTAAAACTGAAAGAAGTAATTTCAGGGCCCAACGTATCTTTATTGTTTCCTTATGATGATGGTGTCTTCTATGGTTCGCAAGAATTTCAGAATCAAAAAGTTGTTTCTGATGTCCAACTTTATTTAGACCTAAAAAATTATAAGGAGAGGGGAGAAGAAGCAGCAAATTTTATTTTAAATGAAAGACTAAAAAAACAATGGTCACAAGATTAGCCCTTTTGACCTGAAACACACTGCTTCTTTTTCCGCTTGCTCGCTTGAAAAACCCCTAAAAAGCAGAAGGGGATTTTAAATAATGCAAAAATCTATTGACTAAACCCTACCCTTTTGATAGAAAATAAGAGATTTATTAATAAAAAAATCTCATATCAAATTCTTATGAAGTAATCTTCTAAATTCTCTGGAGTTTATTTTTAATGTGGCTCACAACAAGAGGAAGATATGCCGCCAGGGCGATGATAGATTTAGCCTGTCATTCAAAGGGCAGGCCTGTTTCATTGCAGCCCATATCAGAAAGACAGAACATATCTTTATATTATCTGGGACAGCTCTTTATGAATTTAAGAAAGGCTGGCTTGGTAAAGGGCATGAGGGGGCCTAGCGGTGGATATGTTTTAACCAGAAGACCAGCGGATATCAGCATAATGGATATATTTTCTGCTGTTGAAGAGGGTATATACCCCGTGAATTGTATAAGAGAGAATATAGATACAAACAAAATATGTGATAGGCAGGATGGCTGTGTCACCCGATTAGTCTGGAAGAAGCTGTATGAACAAACCTCAAAGCTCCTTGCAACTACCACTTTAAAAGATGCGTGTAAAGAACTGGATAATCTAAAAAAGAAAAAAACAAAGACCCTACGATAAAATTACACAGCAAAATTGTATTGACTCAATACTATCTTTACTTGGCCTCTTTTTCCGCTTGCTCGCTTGAAAAACCCCTAAAAAGCAGAAGGGGAACTGAAATTTTTACAAAAATTAACATATTGAATTGCTAAATTAATTCTATATGATTATAGTTAAATATCTAATATATCTATATGATTTTTCCATAGGATAGGGGTATGCTAAGATGAAAAAACGAGATAGAGGAGCTGGCTTAAAAAATGTATTCCAGAAGTAAAGAAGCAGGTCTTTCCTGGAAGAGGAGGATGTATGGCATCTTTTCCACCGAAGGATGAGAAGACAATCCGTCAGCAGATCGTATCCCTTCTTGAGGGAGACATTCTTTCTGCCAGGGAGATTTCCGGCAGTATTGGTATCTCTGAAAAGGAGGTCTATCAGCACCTCGAGAACATCAGAAAAACCCTTAAGAACAGAGATCAGAAGTTGATTATGACCTCCTGTGAATGCAGGAAATGCGGCTTTGTGTTCAAAAAGAGGACAAGGCTGAAAAAGCCGGGCAGATGTCCCCTGTGCCGCAGCGAGAATATTGAAGAGTCAAATTTTGCCATAAAATAATCTCTGTTCTAAATAGCTTTGTTCATTTCTTGCTTGCGAAAGCAAACGAACCAAAGAAGGACACCCCTCGATTTTTTTAAACGGTATTTAGCTGCATTCTCTTCAGAGAAGCAGCAAACTCAGGCTTTGCCTTCAAACAGCTGCTTCTATCATCCTCGCTTACTTGTCAAATCCCCAAAAAGCAGAAGGGGAATTAAAGAGAAAACCGCAGAAAACTATTGACTAAACCCTACCTTTGATTAATTGAAAACAAAAAATATTGACTGTTTTTTTATAAGTAGTTGAAATAAATACTTTTATTTAATAATTAAATATTGATATTGATATCTATTATCCTTTAAGTATTTGAATTTAAAAGAAAAAACATTAATTTTTTTCTTAATATTTCAAAAAAATGATTTTTATTTGAAAAATATTATTTAGACTATTGACTTTTATATAAAAAGCTTATATATTTGTTATTAAGCATGGGCTTATTTAAATAATTATATAAATTTAAATAAAATTATGGAACTTTTTAAAATCTATCTTTGTCTATATAATTAGACAAACTTTAAAGGAGGTATGACATGAAATACGTAGTAGATATATCTCAAAAAAATGCAGAGAAAATCGAAAATCTCATTAATAAAGGAGATTATGACAATTTTACCCAGTTTGTAAATACAGCAATTCAAAACCAAATCTATTTAGAGGAAACTGATTCTTCAGCTTTTGAAGATGAATATGGTTTTAAAACTAGAAGTATTACAGATAACTCTTCAGGAATTAAAATGGTTTTTAACAATTATAACATCAAAAGGATAGAAAACCATCCCAAGCCTGTTTCAATGCCTACTTTTCAACAAGTATATAGTACATTTCAGAACAAAGAAGAAGATCATATTTGGTTATGGGGACAAGTGAATCGACTCTTGCCAATAAAGATTGGTTTAAGAGTGCTTTATGTTCTACTAGCTAATGCAAACCAACAGATAGATTTTCAAACGGATGGTCAATGGATAAATTTAGAGACATATAAAGAGGAAGCTTCAAAGGTTGCAGCATGGTTTGGGGATGAAATAAGAAAATATGAAAATACTAGAAATAAACTCCGAGATGGGAGAATATCCGCTGGTTTGCCAAAAACAAGAGAATTTAAGAGCAAAATGAGATATAAGGCACATTTTTTAGCATCTATGAGAGGAAATAATACTTTAGATGGTGCTATGTGTTTTTTAAGATTTATTAATTTAAGTGGTGATGTAAAAGAGATGAAAGGAAATATTATGATTGGACTTACTGGGCCAGGAGCCAATTTTGCAAAATTAGTGAATCCAGTAATTGATAATAATAATTTTGACCAAAGTCTTAGCGATGGCGAAAGAACTTTTTACCTTGAGCATGTAAGAACGCATGTTAAAGGAGAAAGCTCTGCTATAAAGTGGTTATTAAATACTTTAGCCAGAGGCATTACTGGAAGAGAAGCGATAAATAAAGAATTAAAGAAAGAGCTAGGTGAAATATGGGGAAATCCTTCAGATCAGGTAATAAATACTCAAAGAGCTGGTCTAATGTCAAGAATGCTTGAGCTAGGGTTAAGTGAAAGAGAGAAAAAAGGAATTAAGGTTTCTTATAGTGTGAGTGATAAAGGCAAGAATTTTATTATGTAAATATTTTTTAAGTTAGGAGGGTATCATGAATGTTAAGAAACTTTGTTTAGATTTAGCATCCAGTGAAACAGAAGATGAAGTTATTGATCTTTTAAGAAATCAAAGGTTATGGGACGAATCTAATGTTTGGCGCTACTATGGTGATAATGAAAACAATTTTGCCACGATTGGCAATCAGCAAAGCAGACCAGAATCAGCAATAGTTGAAAAGATTATAAATTCTGTGGATGCTATGTTAATGGCAAAATGTCTCTCAAAGGGAATCAATCC
>Ga0307379_10004985_pt1 | contig 18678 bp, 15 predicted proteins | sample UN2MG_FD_202237 | JGI IMG/M metagenome (GOLD analysis project Ga0307379, IMG submission 202237) | Soil microbial communities from Risofladan, Vaasa, Finland - UN-2 | ecosystem: Environmental > Terrestrial > Soil > Coastal area > Acid sulfate soil | place: Finland: Risofladan, Vaasa | collected... | reverse complement strand
GCCCTACGACAGGCTCAGGGCCGCCCTGAGCCTGTCGAAGGGCGGCCGGGCGAGTTCGTTTACGCCGACGTGGACATCGCGCTCGGCAACGACATCACCGCGCCGATCGCGATCGAGCGGCTGGCCGAGGCCGGCATCGAACGCGTCTGGGACCGCGAGCGCATCGCCCTCGTGCCGGACCATTTCACGCCCAATAAGGACATCGCGAGCGCCCAGCAGGCGAAGGTCCTCCGCGACTTCGCCCACCGCCACCGCCTCACCCATTACTGGGAGGTGGGCCGGGTCGGCATCGAACACGCCCTTCTGCCCGAGCAAGGCGTCGTCGGCCCCGGCGACCTCGTCATCGGCGCCGACAGCCACACGTGCACCTACGGCGCCCTCGGCGCCTTCGCCACGGGCGTCGGCTCGACGGACCTGGCGGCCGCAATGGCCATCGGCAAGGTCTGGCTCCGCGTGCCCGAGTCCCTGCGCTTCGTCTTTGGCGGCAAGCGCGGGCCGTGGGTCTCGGGCAAGGACCTGATTCTCTTTTGCATCGGCGAAATCGGCGTCTCGGGGGCCCTCTACCGGGCGATGGAATTCGCCGGCCCCGTCATCGAGGCCCTCCCGATGGACGACCGGTTCACCATGTGCAACATGGCCATCGAGGCAGGGGCGAAGAGCGGCATCATCGCACCCGACGCGGTCACGCGCGCGTACGTCGAAGGCCGCCTCGAGCGCGAGGCCCGCTACTGGGCGAGTGATGCCGATGCCGCGTATGCCGCCTCCTTCGAGTGGGACATGACCGGCGTCGGCCCGCTCGTCGCATGCCCGAATCTGCCGGAGAACGTCAAACCCGTCGAGGACCTCAAGGACGTTCGGGTGGACCAGGTGGTGATCGGCTCGTGCACGAACGGGCGCCTTTCGGACCTCGAAGTGGCGGCCCGCATCCTCAAGGGCCGCCGGGTGGCCGACGGCGTCCGCTGCCTCGTTTTCCCCGCGACGCCGACCATCGAGCGCGAGGCGCTTCGGGCCGGGTATCTGGAGATCTTCCTCGAGGCCGGCGCGGTCGTCTCGCCGCCGACCTGCGGGCCGTGCCTGGGCGGCCACATGGGTGTCCTGGCCGAAGGCGAGGTCGCCCTCGCGACCACCAATCGCAACTTCACCGGCCGTATGGGCCACCCGAAGAGCGAGGTGTACCTGTCGAACCCGGCGGTGGCGGCCGCCAGCGCTGTCACAGGGCGCATCACCCATCCGGACGAGGTCGCCGGGTAAGTCGAGCCGCCGCCGTAAGGCGGCGGGGAGGATCACCGCGACCTTACGGTTACGGTCGCGGCTCGAAGTCGCAAGGAGGGCTCTGTCTTGCTCAACCTCCGCGAACATTCGGACCGTGTCCGCGCCGGGCTGAAGCGGCTCCTGGAAAGCCCGACGCACGAACTCGGCCGATGGGGCCGCCTGGCCGTCTATCAGATTCGCCTGTGGCGCTTTTGCGGCCGACAACTCCGGCGCGACCGTCTCGTCACGGTGGCCGGCGACCTGACGTTCAAGACCCTCCTGAGTTTCATCCCGATCTTCGTCATCTTCCTTCTGTTCATCAGCGTTTTCTCGCCCGGCGTCGAACTCGAGAACCAGGTCCAGGAACTCCTCCTCAAGGCCGTGCGGGCCGACGGCATCCGCATGACCGTCGGCGACGAGGAGGTCGGACTCCAGGAATACATCAAGAAACTCGTGGGCACCGCCCGCCAGCGGGTCGACACCGCCGCCATCACGGGCATCGTGTTCCTCTTCGTCCTCGCCATCAATGTCCTGATGACGATTGAAAAGGCGGTGAACGGGATCTGGCACATCGACGAGCGCCGGTCCCTCTGGCGCAAACTCCTGATGTTCTGGCTGATTCTGACGCTTGCGCCTCTTGCTGCGATCGCGGCGGTCTATGCCATCCGCTACCTGGCGGACGAGGCGGCCGCGGTGGCGCCCTGGCTGCTCGTCGTGGGCGAGTGGTCCGTCGGATTGGCCGCCGCGTGGTTCGTCCTTTTCATCTTCTACAAGTTGTTGCCCAACCGCGAGGTGCAGTGGCGCTCCGCCTTGACGGGGGCCGTCGTCGCCGGCATCCTCTGGCACGTCATCGCGAAGACGGCGTTCGCGATCTATCTTCGTCACGCCACGGGCTACGGGACGCTGTACGGCAACCTGGCGGTGATCCCGCTGTTCTTCCTCTGGATTTACGTGACGTGGATGTTCGTTCTGTTCGGCGCCGAACTCGCCTACGTCATCCAGAACTTCAAAGACCTCGCGCGGGCCGAAGCCGACGAGGAGGAGCGCCGTCGCGGCCGGTTTCTTGCGGCCGACTTCGCGGCGCTCGTCGTGGCGGCGGTCTGCGCCCGCCGATTCCGCCGGGGCGAAGGACCCACGCCGATCGCCCGCCTGATCGACGCCACCGGCCTCGGACAGGACAGTCTGGAGGAAATCCTCGGCCGGATGGAATCGGCCGGCCTCGTGGCCCGGACGCCCGTCGGCGAGGCCGTGGCCTACCTGCCCGCGCGCGAGCCCGGCCGGATGCGCGTCGCCGACGTGATGCGTGCGGCCCGGAGCCGGCTCCCGAGCCCTGCCGACGCCGACTACATGCCCATTCACCGCGAGGCGCGGGCCGTCTACGAGGCCCTGCGCTCCGCCGATCGCGATCCCGCCGGCCGGACCACCGTCGCCGACCTCGTGGACCGGGCGGACGCCCCGCCCGCCGAGCGGAAACAGGAATCGGCGAAAGACTGAGTTATAATAAGTTATAATAGATTGAGGAGAGCCGACCACCGCGCCGGAAAGGAGACAAGCCATGGACGTCGCCAAGTTTCTCAAGAAACAGAAGGTCAAGTTCCAGTTGCGCCATCATCCCGCGCGGTACACCGCTCAGGAGGTGGCGGCCGCCGAGCACATCACCGGCGAGGAGGTTGCCAAGGTCGTCATCGTCAAAGCCGACGACGCCTTCGCCATGTGCGTCCTTCCCGCCACGTATGTCCTCGACATGAAGCGGGCGAAGAAGGCGCTCGGCGCGAAGAGCGCCCGCCTGGCGACGGAGGAGGAGATCGGCGGCCTCTTCCCCGACTGCGAGGTCGGCGCCATGCCCCCCTTCGGCGCCGAGTACAACCTGCCGGTTTACGTCGAGGAGCATCTGTCGGCCGACGAGCAGATCCTCGTCCCCGCCGGCACGCACGAGGACTCCGTCCTCCTGGCCTGGGCGGATTACGAGCGCCTCGCCCAGCCGAAGGTCGCCTCGTTCGGCACTCACGTGGATTGAGTCAAAGCGATGGCTGGTCGTAACTAGCCCCGAGCGCCAGCGAGGGGTCCGGCCGTCCGGTAAAGCGCAAACGCTTCCGGCGCCGTCCGCACGACGACCAGGCTCTCGCGCCGGCCGTCCGAAAAGTCGCGCACCAAGTCCAGGCGGTATCGCATCCGGTAGTCCTTCCGCACCGGTCCCATCCAGGCGGCCTTCGCCTCCAGGCCGGCCGGCGCCTCCTGCCAGAACCGGAAGGCCTCCGCCGCCGCAGCGTCGCGCGAGAGGTCCGGTTTGAAATGCGTTGCCCCGGCCGGGCCGGCTGCCTCGCCCGGGCGCCAACCTTCCACGCGCTCAAGGAGGTCCGCGCCGGCCGCCGGCAACTCATCGAGCGCCTCGGCCAGGCGCTCGGCGCTCAAAAAGTTGAGTGAAACCACGATGCCGTCGATGTAAACCGCGCCGGCGTGCTTGCCGCAAAGGTGGAACCTCGCCCGGCGAACGGGCCGGCCTGCGGCATCGAGCCACTTGCTCGCCTCGCGCCAGCCGCCGGCCGATTCGACCGCCCCGCACGCGAGGCACACGGGAGCGACGATCGGCTCGTCGTTCTCCAGCACCTGCGGCGCCAGGAGCCGAAGCCGATCCAGAAAATCCCGCTCATGCGCTTCCAGGCACGCGTCGCACACGCGGACGGGAATCCAGGGCCAGATGCCGACCATCGCCCGGTACTCGGGAATCGCGAGCCGGCGATTCAGCCCGTGCCCAAGGGAGCGTTTTTTGCAGGCGTCGCACCGGGCCATGCGCATCCCTCAAGGTTTCGCCAGGAACAACCAGATGCCGATGCCGATGCCGATGAATCCCGCCGCCGCCACGTAGTGCAGCAGCCGGGCCGGCACCACCTCCTTGCCCACGTAGCCGAGCACCGTCGCGATGACAGTCGTCACCACGAGGGCCAGGCACGCCCCCCCAGGCAGACGGACCACGGCCTCTGACTTTTCGCGCCGAACAACAGGATGCTCAGTTGCGTCTTGTCGCCCAATTCCGCGAGGAAAATGATGCCGAACGTCGACAGCATGGTCTTCAAGTCCATGGCCCGGTCCTTTCCGCTTGGGGGCCTCCAGAATAGCCCCCTGGGGGCCTCCCCTCAACCAAAAAGCCGGTCCCGGCCTCTGCCGAAAGGCGGGAACCGCCCCCGCGGTTTCGCGTCTAACCTTTCGTCGAAGTCGCCGCACCCGCTGTGCCGATAAAGGAATGGCGGCCCCCCTGCGCTCGAGCGCTCTCGGAGCATCCCCTACCTGGAAAGTCCGTCCGTGCCGAGCCGCCAAGGAGCCCCGCCGGGCCGTTTCCTCCGCCACGTGCTGGTGTCGGTCCAGAGCGTGCTTCGCCGCCGCGCCGCCGTCCGGTCGGCCGTCTGGGCGTCGGCTGCCGCCCTCGCCGCCCTCACCTTGGTTCTCGCCGTCGACGCGGTCTGGGTGTACCCGCGTTCGTCGCGTCCGGCGGTCTATCTGATGGCCGCTCTTGCCGGGGCGGCCGGGGTGGCGATTTCCATGCTTCTGGCGTGGGCTCGCAAGCCGTCCCTGTTCTACGTGGCGAGGCTGATTGAGCGAGGCCGGCCTGAACTCAAGAACGACCTGATGACGTTCCTGGACCTTTCGGCGGACTCCGGGGCCGACCCGTCCGCTGCGGTCGCCATCGCCAGACGGTCGGCGCGCCTCCTGGCGAAGTTCGAGCCGACCCGTCTTCTACCGCCGCATCGGCTGCGGCGACCCTGTGCCGTCGTCGCTGGCGCGGCCGTGGCCCTGGCGGTCGGCGTCTGGCTTGCCCAGGGCGTTCTGTTCCAGCCGTGGATCGGTCAAGCCGCGGCCGGGCTGGGCTCCGGCGGATCTACGACCGCTGCGCTCGGCGGTTCCGGGACCCCGCCGGTCGAAACGCCGGGCGCGGTGGCCGCGCAACCCGCGGAACGTCCCGCCGGGGAAGAACTCGCCGCGTCGCTCGCCCCTTCGCCGGAGCCGAAACGCCACGGCGAGCAGCCGTCTGCTGAGGCCGCTCAGCAGAAAGAAGCGTCCGCACCCGGTTCCGAGCAGGCCGCCTCGGGGGCGCTGGCGGACGAGATAGCGGCTGAAGCCAAGACATTGGAGCACCTCGCTTCCGCACTCCAGGCCCTTGCGAGTAGTCCTTCGTCGGCACCCTCTTCTTCCGCCGATCAAGGTTCGGCTGGTGCGGGCCAAGGCGCGGGCCGCGATAGCAGTCAGGAATCACAGCAAGGCGGCGGTAGCGATCCGGCCGGCTCCGAAGGTCCGACTCCACTCGCCTCCGCCGGGTCGTCTGAAGGCAGCTCCGACGGCAACCGCGATGGCACGGCTGGCGGAACGGAACACACAGAAACGGGAAACAACGGTAGCGGCGCGGAACACCAGCAGGCTGCCGCCGATAGCGCGAAATCGCCGACAACTGCCGCGGGCGATCCCGGCGGCACGGGCGCGGGCGCGCGACAGGGCAATGACGGACAAGCTGGCGACAAACAGGGCAACGAGGGGCAGGGCGGCGGCGCCGGTCGCCAGACGAGCGGCCCGGGTCGCCCGCCTCGGCGGCTGGCGAGGCCGACGGGCCCGCCGATTCCCGAGCGTCCGCAGCCGACGAATCTTCCGAAAAACCCCCTTGACGCGACCCGGTGGGCCGACCGATTAATAAAGGAGGCGGACCGCAGGCTCCGCGAAGGCGAGGTCAGCGACGCCTTTCTCGACCGCATGGGCATGAGCCAGGCCGACTTCCGCCGGTTCGTGGTGGCTTGGCAGCGTCGGCTGGAGTCGGCCGCCCGGGGCCCCGGCGTGACGCAGGCGGCCGGCGCGGTTCGCACCGCCGCCGCGCCCGGCGCGGGCGAGGCTGTCGGGGCCTCCGGCGCGGGTCTGGCCAGCACGATGGTGGACCGCGGGCCGGAGGGAACGCCCGGACCGTCCGACCTGGTCCAGGACGATTCGTCTCAGGTGAGCGTGCGATTTCGGCCGGTCGTGTCGGCCTATTATGACGAACTTTCGCACCTGGCCGAAAAGCCCAAGGAGCCGGAGCGATGACGCCTGTCCGAATAGCGCGCCGGGAAGCCCTGGAACAACTCGCGCGCGAGGCCGACCGCATCGTCAACCTCATCCTGCACACGTCCATGCCGCGCGTCGACATCGAGATACAGATCCAGAACCTCCGCGAGGAGTTCCTGCGCCGCTACCCCGAAGCCGCCGACCTCTTTGAGATGGTTTACGCGAGCCGGTTCCATCGCATCTGGGACCAGTGGGAAGCCGACCGCCCGGTCGAGGGCGAGCCCTGGCAGACCGCCTGGAAAGACTAGCCGCCCGCTTCTTGTCCGCCCGTCGCCGCGTTGCGCACCGCCCCGAGGAACTGCTCTGCGCTCGGCGGGTCGCGGAAGGAAGCCATTGTCCTGCCGTCACGCCCGATGATGAACACGCCCGGCGGATTCACGGAATTGAAGCGCCGCGCAAAATCCTTCATCGGCCCCTCCTCCAGGTGCGTCAGGTCCACCTCGATCCGCTTCAGATCCCGGCTGGCCTCGATGACCTCAGGATTCCGGAAGGTTCCGTAGTGCCAGACCTTGCACGGGAAACACCAGTCGGCCCCGAAGTAGAGGAGGACGGGCCGGCCTTCGGCCTTCGCCTGTTCCAGGGCGCCCGGCGTCCAGGGTTCCCATTGGACCTCGGGGCGGTCGGCTGTCACGTATCCGTATGCCCCGCCCGCGGCGAGGATCAGAACGGCCGCCGCGATGCGAACCGCCCAGAACCGCTTCGAGAACGGGCGACGCGACCAGCCCTCCAGAATGCCCAGGTAAACCGCGGCGAACAGGAACACTCCCAGCGCGAGCGGCCGGAAGGAAGCCGCCTCAATGTACGGATTCGCGAACCAGAGAATGAGGCCGGCCAGCGACATGCCCATCAGTCGCTTCGTCCAGATGAGCCAGCCCCCCGACCGCGGAAACCGGTTCACCAGGCCCGTGAACGTGCCGAGGACAAGGTAGGGCAGGCCGAGGCCGACGCCCGTTGCGAAGAACGAGACGGCGCCGAGCGGCACCGACCCCATCTTTGCCACGAACACGATCAGCGCCAGGAGGAACGGTCCGACGCACGGTGCCGCAACCGCCCCCATGACGATGCCCATGAAGATCGCGCCCAGATACCCCCGGCGGGCGCCGAGTTTGCCCATCATGCCGGACGGCAGCCGGATCTCGAACGCCCCAAAGGTGCTCGCCATCAAGATTGCCAACACGATGATGAGCACGACGACGCCCACCGGATGCTGAAGCACCATGCCGATGCTCTGGCCCGCCAGCGCCGCCGCGACGCCCACGACCGCGAACGTCGTCGCCAGACCCAGGACGTAAAGGACGGCGAGCGGCAGGACCTGGCGCACGCGGCCTTCGCCCTGCTGCGCGAAGATGCTCATCGTCACCGGAATCAAGGGGAAGACGCACGGCGTCAGGTTCAGGCCCAGCCCCAGGAGCGCGAGCGCACCCAGGTAGAGGAAGAAACTTTTTTCGAGGGTGGCCGAGAGGCGGTCCTCTTCGCCCGAGGCTCCGGCTGGCGGCTGCCCGGAAAACAGGTCGGTGTTCGCAGGGACCGCGGCCTCGCCCGCCTCGCGGATCTCAATCTGCGCCTCGAGCGTGCGCATCTCGGGCGGGAAGCACGCGGTCTCGCTGCACCCCTGGTAACTCAGGGTCACGCGCACGGTCGTCTCGCCGAGCGGGGCGTCCGCCGCCACCGTGCCCTCCAGGACGACGACCGCGCGGCCTTCGTAAACCGAGAGGGTTTCGCCCGCGGCCCATGGCGGCGTGTAGGCTTGGCCGGGAGGGTACTGGACCTCGCCCCACGTGATGGCGGGGTGGCTCTCCGGCGCGACGACCGTCGGCTTCGAGTCCGCCGAGGCCGGATTCGCGTTGGTGTGGTAGCCTTCCTCGATGTTCAGGACGACCGCCAGGCGGAAGGGGCCGCCTCGCACGAGCGCGTCGTGGTCGAACCGAAGCGAGGCCTTGAGGAAGTCCGGCTCCGCGGCCTGCGCGAGAGCCCATCCGGCCAGGAGCGCGAGCACGACAGCCAGCGCGAGGCGGCGTTTCATGGCGACTCCCTCCCCGTGACCTGTCTCACTATTATCGGGGACGCGACAGGCCCGGACAAGCGGAACTATTTCGCCGCCGCCGGCTTCTCGGAAGAGCGATGCGGAAAAAGCGAAAGGTTAGTGCGGCGGCGAGGCGGCCGGTAGGGCCAGACGCACCAGCGTGCCTTGGCCCTTTCGGCTCTGCATCCGGATCGTGCCGCCCATCCATCGGACGAGTTCCCGGCACGTGGCGAGCCCCAGGCCGAGCCCGTCGCCTTCGGCCTTCCGGAAGAACGGCGCGAAGACGCAGCCCAGGTCCTCGCGCGACAGGCCCGACCCGTTGTCCGCGAATTCGATGACGACGCGGTCGTCGCGGTCGTGCACGCTGATGAGCAGCCGCGCCTTCCGCACCTTGGCCGACGCTTGCCGCGCGTTCGCCACCAGGTGCAGCGCCACCAGCGCCAGCCCCACCGGATGCGCCGACGCCCAGTGAGCCGCGCGGTCCGGCCGCAGGCGGATCTCCATCTTCCCAGGGGCCTGCTCCGACTCGACCAGCTGCACCGCGCCTTCCAGGACGCGGACGACGTCCACCGTGCCGCTCGCGCCGTCGGCGGGGCTCGGCCAGCCGGCCGATCGGCACATCGCGTCCAGCAGGCGGTCGACGTCCTTGCGGCACCGGCGAGCCGCTTCGCTCCGCGGGTGCTCGGCCAGCATCGCCTCGGTCGCCTGCACCAGACGGTGCGCCGGTCCGTGGCACCGAAACGCCACCTGCGCGAGGGCCGCCGCCGCTTCAGCCTCGCTCTGCGACTCCATCCAGCGGAGCCTGAGGCCCGTCACGAGGAGCGCCGCCCCTTTCGCTCCAGCCATCGGCTGGAAACAGCACAGCATCGGTTCCTGTCGCCCCTCGGCCGACAGGAACACGAGTTCGTCCCACACGGGCTGGCCGCTCTCGCAGCGCTCGAGGACCCGCGCGAGGTGCGGCCGGTGTTCCTGGGCCACCAGGTCGCCGAGGGGTTTGCCGTCGAGCGTCCCCGGCGCGTAGCCGAGCGCCGTCGGATTTCGCCGGTCCACGCGCCGGATCGTCCCGTCGCGCGCGATCGCCAGCAGCAGGTGGCTGGCCTGCGCCAGATACCGGCACTCGGTGGGGTTGCAATCCATCGGTTCGGCTTGCCTTTGGTCCCTGGAACGTGGAATTCTAGGCGCAGGCTCTCGGAAAGGTCAACCGCGCCGGCCTTTGCAGCCCGGGCGGCGCCGAATTTTGCCCGCGGCTTCAGAGGGATGGGGGGTTACGGCAATCGTTCTTCGAGGAAGGCCGCTTCCGCCTCTTTCGTCCATCGGCCGTCGGCGGTGAGGTCCTCGACGGGCGTCAGCGGCATCTCGATTTGCGGGTAGATGACGATCCGGCCCGGGTACGTGCCCACGTGGGTGTGATGGACGGCGTCGCTGGCGGCGTCGAGGCCGCCGATGCACGCCACCGAGTTGTTCGGGTCGATGCGCTCCGCGGCCGCGTCGTCCAGCGCGCGGCGCAGCGCCTCGATCGGCGACCCACTCGTCGCGAGCATCGTCCATGCCCCGTAGTGCATGTCGTTCAGGTTCAGCCGCATCCACGCCTTGTCGCGGCTCTCGAAGCCCGCGAACATGTTCAGGTAGCCCCCGTGGGCGAGGTACTCGAGGGCCTCTTCGGCGGCCTTGGCCACGGGCGCCAGGACCAGGATGTCGTCCGCCCCCTGCTTCGCGAGGACCGTCTCGATGGGCTGTTTCGCCAGGTTCACGAGGACCAGTTCGACGCCCTTTTTCTTGGCGAGCGGCCCAAGGCTCCGGCGGACCTTCTCCAGGCGGTCCTCTTTCATCTCGGAGACGATGATCCGGGCCGCCCCGTCCTGGATGCCTTTCTCGACGTGCATCAGGCCGAGCGGCCCGGCCCCGACGTACCACGCCGTCCCGCCCGGCTTGACGCTTTGCGTCGGGCGATGGTGGTGGTAGGCGTGATAGACGCAGGCCCACGGCTCGGCGAGAGCGGCCTGCGAGTAGCCGAGGCGCGGGGCGATCGCGAGGAGGTACCCGCCCGCGTGGATGACGGGTGAGATCGTCTGGTACTGCTGCTGGGCCCCGCGCAGTTTGTAGCCGTAGCAGATGTTTTCGCCGCCGATGTAGATGTCGGCCTGGACGGCGTAGCGTTCGCCGACGGCATATTTCTTCGCGAGCGCCTTGCCGACGCCTACGACCGTCAGCGACACTTCGTGGCCCGGCACGGTCGGGTCGTGGGCGAGGTCTTTGCCGCGCATCCGCGTGTGCGATTCGCCCTGTGAGATCATCTTCCAATCGCTCGCGCAGACGCCGACCGCGTCGATGCGCACGAGGAGTTCGTCGGCCCCTGGCGCCGGCATCGGCATCTCTTCGAGGCGAAGATTCTCCAGCCCCGCCCCATAGAGATTCCACGCGCGGCTGGTCTTGGGAATGCGGAAGGAACCTGCGGCGCGGCGATAATCGTCCAGCCGTGTCACGAGCAATCTCCTTCGGTCCGTGCGCGGGGGACGAGCCCCCGCGCTACAACTGCAACAGTCCATCTGTTCTGTAGCGCGAGGGCTTGCCCCTCGCGCATCCTTTGCGATGCGCGGCGATGGCCCCGTCGCTTTAAAGCGATTGAGGATCGAGGTAAGCCCAAGGCCATGACTCGCCCTCTTTTATCAATCCCTTGCGCACGGGATTGGCGACAGTGTAAGCAGCAATCTTCTCGGGTTTCTCGTCCGCACGAAGCACACGATCATAAAAGCCTCTCTGCCACAGAGGGGGCTTGAACCCCATGCGGCGCGCGGTTCGGGTTGCCAGGCTCTTCACGGTGCCCACAAGGTCGGATACTGTGCGTTTTTCTCCCGGTGGTCCAACGATCGCGTGCCAGTGATCCGGCATTATACACCAGCACCAGATGCGGAATCCCCATTGTTTCGCCACATGCCTCAATTGTTTCTGAAGGGCGTCAGCCAGATCCCCCTTCAGGAGTGGGTGACGATTGGCTGTACAAAATGGTGACGAACACGGCACAAGGTTGCGAATAGTCGAAGCCCTTCAGTCGTGGCGAGCGATTGCGCCCCCACGTGCGGTGGCGTTTCACATTGTCGTCGGGACCAGAAACAACCACGTCTGACCTCCGCGATTTTCTTCACGGCATGCGCGGGGGACGAGCCCCCGCGCTACAACTGCAACAGTCCATCTGTTCTGTAGCGCGAGGGCTTGCCCCTCGCGCATCCGAACGCCTGCCCTAGCGCACAAACACCTGCCCGGCGTCGCAGACGATCACTTGGCCGGTGATGACGCGAGCGGCGTCGGAGGCAAGCCAGATCACCACGCCCGCCACGTCCTCCGGCTGGATCTCGATGCCCAGTGCCGTCAGGCTGATATAGTACGGAATGACCTCTTCGGGTTTGATGCCCCGCTTCTTCGCCGCCTCCTGGATGTACTCGGGATTCCAGATCTTGGACCCCTTGAAGACGTTGCCGGGGGCGACGGCGTTGACGCGGATTCGTGCGGGCCCGAGTTCCACCGCCCAGCCTCGCATGAGGTGAATCTCGCCGGCCTTCGTCGCGTTGTAGGCCGAGTTGTTCTTCGACGCCTCCATGCCGCTCTTCGAGGAAACCAGGATGATATTTCCTCCGCGGCCCTGCTTCGTGAGGGTGCGGGCCGCCTCGCGCCCCGTGAGGAAGTAGCCGGTGAGGTTCACGTCCACGGCCTTGCGCCACGCCGCTACGGGGAAATCCACGAGCGGGTGGGCGGGGGCGAGGCCCGCCGCCGCCACGCAAATGTCCAGGCCCTTGAACGCCTCGACCGCCTTCTTGAACGCCGCCGCCACCGCCGCCTCGTCCGTGACGTCGGCGCGGACGGCCAGGCTCCGGTGCGGGGCGACGGCTTTGGCGATGGCCGCGTGGGTTTCCTCGGCCGCGTCCAGGTCGATGTCCACGAGGGCCACCCGCGCGCCGGCGCGCGCGAGGCCCTCGGCGATGGCGCGCCCCAGGCCGCTGCCGGCTCCCGTCACGAGCGCGACGCGGTCGGCCAGGACCTGCGGCGCGGCGGGCGGTTCGAACGACCTCGCTCCCCTTCGGGTCGCGGCTAACCGTTTCCCGCGGCCGGCTTGACGGCTGGTCTTACTCATCTTTTTTCTCCCATGCCCCATCCTCGTCCGCAGCGTAGCCGAGCGACTCCAGCGCCTCGCGCCAGTACTCGGCCGAGGCGACGATGCCCGGCTCGATGGCTTCAATCAACGTCCCGCGCGGATAGAGGACCTCCAGCGCGAGGACCGCTTCGCCGACCCCGCTCGAGGCCAGCGCCTCGATGCATCGCCGGGCGTCGATGATGCCGCGCTTATTATACTCCGGCGTGAAGGGCCAGTGTCGGCTCGCCTGGCGGTCGCACTGCTGCGCGTGGATGAGGACGATCCGGTTCGCGCCCCACGGCTCGGCCATCCAGGCGTACGGGTCCTTGTCGCGCGGCCCGTGCGTCGGGTCGTCGAACACCGGGGCGGCGTGGCCGAAGTCCAGGTGCATGTGGAACGGCACGGGGCTGCGCGCGTTCAGTTCCCCCAGGATTCGGTGGCCGCGCGAGAGGGTGTTCGGCTGGAGTTGCGGGCGGTGCATCTGCTCGAGGAAAATCGCCTCGAGGCCCACCTTGGCGGCATATTCGCCGACGCGCACGAGGCCGTCGATCATCCGCTCGATGGCCGCGTCGAAGTTCTCCGCGAGGTCCCGCTTGCCCAGGCAATCGTAGTGGCCCGAGATGTGCCGTCCGCCGAGTTTCAGCGCCAAGTCGATGAACGCGCAGCACCAGGCGATGCCCTCGGTGCGCATGTCCGCGTAGGGGTGGCTCAGGAGGTTCATCAGGTACGACACGCGGGCCGTCGCCCCGCTCCAGACCTTCAGGCCGTGCGCCCGAATCGCCTCGCGCGTCGCCCGGAGGAACTCCGATTCCTTCTCGACGACTCGCCGGAAAAGGACGGGTTCCAGATGGTCCGCGAAGTACTCGAACTCCTTGAGGCCCGCGCGCTCGAGCACGCCCGCCCAGACCTCGGGCTCGGGGTAGTCTTCCGTCGTAAACCCGTTGTTGCCGATGATTCTAAACCGTGTCATGGGTCTCCTCGTCGCTGCCGGGGGATTCGGTTTCCTCGACGGCCGGCGTTTCGTCCACGGCCTCGGTTTCTTCGAACGTTTCAATCTCGTCGGGCGTTTCCGCCTCACGGAGTTCCGATTCGTAATGGGCCCAGCGGATCTTCGGGCGGCCCTCGTCGTCGATTTCGGCCGGGCTTTCGGCCGGCTCGTCGCGGAAGACGTGGATGCGCGGCTCGCCGGACCGCGGCGCCGGGCGGTCTTTGCGGGACCGGCCGGGCGGGCCGCTTCTTTCCGGCCGCGCGGAGCGTGCCCCGCCGGGCTTTCCCGGCGCCCCCTCGCGTGGGCCTCGCGGCGGCCGGCGCGACGGGCGGTGCTCACCGGCGCCGACTCGCCGTTCGGCCGGCAGCGCCTTGGCGGGGGGCGTTCTCCCGCCGCGCGGGCGAGCGGTTCTCGTCGGAGCGGCTTTGGCTGGGGCGGCCGGCGCCTCGGCGCCGGCGGCCGCCGCCGCGGGCTTCTTCGCGGGCCGGCGGGGCGCGGGTTTCGGCCTAGCCGGCCGAGGTTCCGGAATCAGCGTCAGCGCGATGCGGCCGCGGTCGGCGTCGATCGAAACCACGCGGACCTCGACCACGTCGCCGGCGTGCAGAAACTTCATCGGGTTGCGGATGTAGCGCGGTGAGAACTGGCTGATGTGCACCAGGCCGTCTTCCGCGAGGCCCACGTCCACAAACGCCCCGAAGTCCACGACGTTGCGGACGGTCCCTTTGACCCACATGCCGGGTTGGAGGTCCTCGATGTGGCGAATTTTTTTGCGGAAGATGGGCGGGGCGTGTTTCGACCGCGGATCGAGGCCGGGATGCTGGAGCGCGCCGACGAGGTCCACGAGTTCCAGCATCGGGACGCCGACGTCGCTCGCGAGAGGCTCGAGCGAGATGCCCGTCAGGTCCTTCTCGAGGGCCTTGGCCGAGTCGGCGCTCGTGAGATCCTGCGCCGTGTGGCCGACCCTGGCGAGGAGCCGTTCGGCCGCCGGGTAACTTTCCGGATGGATGCGCGTCGCGTCGAGCGGGTTCGGGCCGGTGACGCGCAGGAAGCCGGCGGCCTGGAGGAATCCCGGCCCGCCAGAGGCGAGGTCTCGCTCCGCGGACGCGCCGGGATCGTCCCAGGCCGGGAGGGTGCGGAGGTCCTCACGCGAGGTGATCGGCCCAGCGCGCCGCCGGGCCGCGAGCGCCTCGACGGTCTGCGGGCCGAGGCCGGGAACGTAGCGCAGGAGGGCGGGCGAGGCCGTGTTCGCGTCGGCCCCGACGGCCGCGACGCACGATTGGACCGTCTGCTCGAGCGTCGCCTTCAAGTGGTCCTGGTTGACGTCGTGCTGGTAGAGGCCGACGCCGACGGCCCGGGGGTCGATCTTCACGAGTTCGGCCAAGGGATTCTGGAGGCGCCGGCCGATGCTGATCGTTGCGCGCAGCGAGGCTTCGAGGTTCGGGAACTCTTCCTTGGCGAGCGGGCTGTCGGCGTAGGCGCCCGCGCCCGCTTCGTTGACGATCGTGTACTGGAGGTCCAGGTGGTTTTCCTCGATGACCTCGGAGACGAGTTCTTCGGTGGCGCGGCATCCGGTGCCGTTGCCGATCGCGACGGCCTGGACGCCGTGGCTTCGGATCGCCGCCAGGAGGGCCGTCTTGCCTTCGAGCCACTGTTTTTTCGGCTCGTGGGGATAGATGATGGTTTCGGCGAGCAGCGTACCGTCCACGTCGAGGACGGCGACCTTGCAGCCGCTGCGGAAGCCCGGCTGGATGACGAGGACGCGCGTGTTTGAGAGCGGCGGCGTCATCAGGAGGCTTTCGAGGTTGGCTGCGAAAACCTCGATGGCGTGTTCCTCGGCCTGGCGAGTCAGGCGGCGGCGCGCCTCGCGCTCGATGGTCGGCAGGACGAGCCGCCTCAGCGCGTCGCCGAGCACGGTCTTCAGAAACTCCGCGAAGCGGTGGCCCGGCCGGATGACGATCGGCATCACCTCTTCGAGCAGCGTTTCCGGCGCGAAGGCGAAGGAGACCTTGATCGCCTTGCTTCGCTCGCCGCGGTTGATCGCCAGGACACGGTGCGGCGGCAGGTGGGCGACCGGCTCGTCGAACTTGAAATACGCGCGGAATTCGGCGCTCGCTTTCCCGCCGCGCTTCGCCTGCCGCGCCTGCAGGATGCCTTTCTCCCACACGCATCGCCGGACCGCCTGGCGGACGCGCCAATCGCGGCTGAAGCGTTCGGCCAGGATGTGGCCCGCGCCGGCGAGGGCGTCCTCGGCCGAACGCACCTCGCGCGGGTGGCTGACGAACTCGGCCGCCTTCCGCGCCAGGTCGGGTCCCTCGGCCGGGCCGGCCCAGGCGTAGTCCGCGAGCGGCGCCAGGCCGCGTTCGGCGGCGACGGTGGCGGCGGTCCGCCGGCCGGGTTTCGTTAACTCCAGCAGGTCCCGCAGCAGTTCGGCCTCGGTCGCCTCGTCCAGGGCCTGCGTCCATTCGTCCGTCAGGAGGCCGGCGCGTTTGGCTTCGCGGCGGACGCGCTCGCGCAGATCCTCGAAGGCCCGCAGTTCCTCGCGTGCGGTCGCGAGGCGCCGCAGCCTCGGTTCGTCGAGGCCGCCCGTCGCGGACTTACGATAATGGGCGATAAAGGTCGGGTTCAGACGGTCGTCGAGGAGTCTGGACGCAGCCTCGGCCTGCTCGCGTTTGATTCCGAGCCGGTCCGCCAGCGCCTGAAACGTGTCACCCGGCATGTCAGAGGCAGCCTTTTTCTGCACGGAGCGCCTTCTTCCGCGTGATTCCGATTCGGGCAGTATAGTCGCCCCGGCCGGCGTGACGCAAACGGTTTTTTGCCCGCAGCGCGCGGCGGCGGGGAGCATGACCGCGACCTTCCGGTCGCGGCTCGAACAGCATGTGCTTTTCGAGCCGGCGGCGGGAGCCGCCGGTCACGTTCCCTTGCGGGTGCCGGCCGAAACCCCTACAATGACACGGATTGCCGGGAGACGGTTCACGTCCGGCGGCGCCGTAGCGAGCAGACGGCGCGCCCCGCCGCGACGCCGGCCGCGGAGACCCTTCCTATGGGGGCTGGCAGCGAGCGCGGTCTGGTCATCGTATTCACCGGCGACGGCAAGGGCAAGACCTGCGCCGCCCTCGGCCAGGCTATGCGCGCCGTCGGCCGCGGCCTGAGGGTCCTGGTGGTCCAGTTCCTGAAAGCCCGCGCGTCGGGCGAACACAAAGCCGCGCGTCGGCTCGCGCCGGACCTCGAGATACGCGTCATGGGGCGGGGGTTCGTCCCGCCGCCGGAGGACCCGGCGTTCGAAGAGCACCGGGCCGCGGCGCGCGAGGCTCTCCGGTACGCGCGCCAGATGCTTCGCAGCGGCGAACGCGACATGCTGGTGGCCGACGAAATCCTGACGGCCGTCGCGCTGAAGGTGCTGGAAGAGAAAGCGATCCTCTCGCTTCTGGACGACCGGCCGGCCGGCGTACATCTCATCCTGACCGGCCGCGGGGCGAGCGAGCACCTCGTCCGCCGCGCGGACCTGGTGACCGAAATGCACAGCCGGAAGCACCCCCACGATCAGGGGGCGGAGGCACAGGAGGGCGTTGAGTTCTAGCGGCCGGCGCTTCGGCCAGGGGAGCCCGCATGACCGAGCAACTCATCCTGGAACTGGGGGTTGTGATTGTCGCGTCGGCGGCGCTTGCCATTGCCGCTCACTTCTTGCGCCAGCCCCTCATTGTCGCCTACATTGCCGCAGGCATCCTCTTCGGACCCCACTCGCCGGTGCCTGCCCTGCGGCTGGTGACGCAGTCGGAGTTCATCCGCGGCACGGGGGAACTGGGGCTCGTGCTGTTGTTGTTCCTGCTGGGCATCGTGTTGCATCCCGGCCGGTTGCTTCAAATTTTCCGCCAGGCGAGTTTCGTCACGCTAGGCACCTCCTTGGCCTTCTTCCTGGTCGGTTTCGGCGTGACGGGCGGGGTCGTGCACATTGCGTCCGGCGTGTATTCGCTGACGTGGCTCGAGAAGGCGTTCATCGGCTGCGCGACGGCGTTCTCGAGCACCCTGCTCGTCGTGAAACTCCTGCCGACGCGCCGTCTGCACGAGTCGGAGGTCGGCACGCTGGCGATCGGCATCCTCATCATCCAGGACTTGATCGCGATCATCGTCCTTCTGGTCATGGGTGCGGCGGGGGCGATCGGCGCGGGCGAGGTCGGCGCTCACTGGCGCCTGCCGATCGGCGTCGTGATGCTCGTCGCCTCCTTCTTCGTCGAGCAACACGGTCTGAGGCGTCTGATGCGCCACGCCCAGGGGTATCCCGAACTTCTGTTCGTCATCAGCCTCGGCTGGTGCCTGCTTCTCGCCGAGGGGGCCGAACACCTCGGCTTTTCGCGCGAGGTCGGGGCGTTCGTGGCGGGACTGGCCCTGGCGCGGAGCCCCTTGAGCCTCTACATTTGGGAAAAGGTTTCGCCTCTGCGCGACTTTTTTATCGTTCTGTTGTTCTTCAGCCTCGGGGCCCTCGTGAACCTCGAGTCCCGGCACCTGGCGTCGGTGGTTCTGCTGGCGGCCCTCCTGGCGCTCGTGCTGGCGCTCGCCAAACCGTACCTGTTTCGCCTGGCGCTGCGGATAAGCGGCGCGCGGCCGGCCCTGGCGAGCGAGGCGGGTTGGCGCCTCGGTCAGATGAGCGAGTTCGGCCTGGTCATTGCCTTCCTGGCCCTCGACCAGGGCCTCATCGGCCGCATGGCGTTCGAACTCATTCTCATCGCCATGCTCCTGTCGTTCCTCGTTTCCACGTACGTCGTCGTCCTGAAGTACCCGTCGCCGCTCGGCGTGACCGAGGCGATGCACCAGGCGTAGGGGCTGCTTCATCACTCCCTCTCCCCTGGTGGGAGAGGGCCGGGGTGAGGGGGTTAGGAATAGCCTCCGGTGTCCCTTGGCGCGGCGCAGCGCTGGTTGCTATGCGCCCGTCCCCCGGCCGGTATAATGACAGAGGAAGGGGCGGCCATGGGCACGTTCCGGACGTTCGACCACACCGCCGACGTGGGCCTGGAGGTCCGCGGCGAGAGTCTCGAAGACCTTCTCGCCACGGCCGCGCAGGCCGTCTTCTCGCTCATCATCGAGGCGGGCCCGTCGGCCGTCGAGACCGAGGCCGAGGTCCTCGCCGAGGCCGAGACCGGCGCGCGTGCCGAGTGGGAGGACGTCTTCGTCGTCTGGCTCCAGGAACTCCTCTACCGGTTGGAGATGGAGCAC
>Ga0307379_10004982_pt1 | contig 18690 bp, 15 predicted proteins | sample UN2MG_FD_202237 | JGI IMG/M metagenome (GOLD analysis project Ga0307379, IMG submission 202237) | Soil microbial communities from Risofladan, Vaasa, Finland - UN-2 | ecosystem: Environmental > Terrestrial > Soil > Coastal area > Acid sulfate soil | place: Finland: Risofladan, Vaasa | collected... | reverse complement strand
CTGCAGGGTGTTGCCGGCAACCCGACGGTTCTTGATCTTGGCGCGATCGCTCATGAAGCGCTGCAACAGGTCGACGTCCTTGTAGTCGATGTACTCGACCTTTTCGATGACGAGGACGCTGGTCTTCTTCTTGAACTTGCGTGGGTTCAGGTCACGGGCGCTGCGCGCCTTGTTCTTCTTGCTTGCCATTGGTGGTTCCTTACGACTGGAAAATCAGATCTTCGATGCTACGGACGGGGCTCAGAACGGCTCTTCGTCGCCGTACACGGGATCAGGGGCGCTGCGTCCGCCACCACCGCCACCGCCACCACCGCTGGTGGCGTCGTCGCGGCTGATGCGCTCGACCTGGGCCTGCGCCCAGCGCAGGCTCGGGCCGAGTTCGTCGGCGATCACTTCGGTGACGTTGCGCTTCTCGCCTTCCTTGGTCTCGTAGGAGCGCTGCTCCAACCGACCGGTGACGATGACACGATTGCCCTTGTTGAGACTGGCGGCAGCGTTCTCTCCGAGGTCGCCCCAGGCGACGATGTTGAAGAACGAGACCTGCTCTTGCCACTCACCGTTGACCTGGTAGCGACGGTTCACGGCCAGACCGAAACTCGCGACCCCACGACCACCGGTCGTGTAGCGCAGCTCAGGATCCTTGGTGAGGTTGCCCACCAGCGTGACGCTGTTCTCAGATGCCATGTTGTTCCCCTTTGCTAGGCCGCTGCGATCAGGCAGCGCTGACTGCCATGCCGCGGCGCTCGGCCTCGGCTTCGGGCAGACGGATGAGCTTGTGACGGACGACGTCGTCCGCGAGACGGAGCGTGCGCTCGAGTTCGTCGAGTGAGCCGGCAGGGGCCACGATCTCGGCGACCATGTAGTAGCCCGACGGCTTCTTGTTGATCGGGTAGGCGAACTGGCGCTTGCCCCACCAATCGATCTTGCCGTGGAGCTCGCCGCCGGCGGTGGTCACACCGTCGGTCACCGTCTTCATCCAGGCCTGCGCCTTGGGGTCATCGACGTCGCCGTCGATGATGATCATCATTTCGTATGCACGCATCATGCGTGTTTCCTCCCTTCGGATCCCCCACGAGTACTTGATGACAGCCTCGTAGCGGGAGCCCCGGTGTGGGGCAGGGCCAATATGGACGGGCCAACCCTATCGGGACCGAGTGGTGTCGCGTTCGGTGTCATGTCGACCACCGTAGAGAGAGGGTGTCACAGAGATGATGTGAAGACCGTTCCGGAGACACGGATCCTCCGGCAATCACGTGCCGGCGGCCCCAAGGTGTCTCAGCTAGGGTCAGAACTCTTGCTGTGCGGCGGGTGTGGATCCCCGTCAGCCGATGACACACGGTTCTGCGGGCAGTGTGGGGAGCGGCTGACCTGGAGTTGTTCGGGCTGCGCGCAGCGAGTCGAATCCGAGCATCGCTTCTGCGTGCACTGTGGTCGGCCACGACCGGCGGAAACGAGAGGCGACACGTCCGTTCGATCCAGCCCGGGCGGATCGGACGTCGTGCGGGCGACGGCCGACGGTGAACGACGACACGTCGCTCTCATGTTCTGCGACCTCGTCGGATCGACCTCGATGTCGGAGTCGTTGGACGTCGAGGAGTTCACCACCGTCGTCCAGGCGTACCAACGAGCCGTCAGCGCTGCAGTCGAAGCCGAGAGAGGCTACGTCGGCCACTTCATGGGTGACGGCGTGCTCGCCTACTTCGGATACCCCGTCGCCGATGCGCTCGCCAGCGTGCGTGCCATCCGAGCCGGCTTCGCGCTGATCGATGCCGTCGACGGACTCCGCTCCGACTTCCCCGGCCTGGCCGTACGGGTCGGCGTGCACACCGGCGAGACCGTGATCACCGACATGGGCGCCGGTGACAACCGGCAGCTGCGCGACGTGGTGGGCGACACTCCCAACATGGCGGCGAGGATCCAGGGGATCGCAGCCACCGGCACGATCGCGGTCAGCGCGAGTGCCCGTGAGGAGTGCGTGGGCTTCATCGATTTCGAGTCGATGGGCCTGCACGCACTCAAGGGCATCAGCGAGCCGGTCGAGGTCTTCACCGCCGTTGCTGACACGGGTGCCAGCGACCGACTCGATCTGGCAGCCGCCCAGCAGCGCCTCACCCCGCTGATCGGGCGTAGTGCCCAACTCGATCAGCTGATCGCTGCGTGGCGGCGGACACGGGCGGGCGATCCGCAGGTGGTCTGGTTGTCGGGAGAGCCAGGGATCGGCAAGACGCGGCTCGTTCGCGAGTTGCTCCGCCTCCTGCGCGCCGAAGGGGCGATCGAGATCGAATTCCGTTGCTCGATGTTGCACCAGGCCAGTCACCTGCACAGCGCCGCCGAGCAGTTCCGCCGGTACCTGCTGGGCGAACACGGCGCGCTGACGATCGAAGGGGCCGAACAGTTGGCCGACGAGAACGGCACACCGAGAAGCCTGGCCGTGCCCGTGATCGCGCAGCTGGTCGGTCTCCCCCTCGTCGAGCCGTACCGCGTCGTCGACGGGTCGTCGGATCACGTCCGCCAGCACACGCTCGACATCGTGGCCCGACTCGTCGAGGACCGAGCGAAGCGTCAGCCCGTCGTCGTCGTCATCGACGACATCCAGTGGATCGACAGCACGACAGCAGAACTCGTCGAGCGGTTCATCGTCGACCAACCGAGTTCCGACATCATGACCATCGTCACCCATCGATCCGACCACCGCCCGGACATCCCGTCGGCGTCCAACCACCAGCGGATCGAACTCGAACGCCTGAGCGAGAGTGAGGTGAGCCAGATCATCTCGGCCGTCGCCGGGACGAGCACGATCGCCGAGTCGCTGGCCAGCCAGATCTCGTCGCGAACCGAGGGCGTGCCGCTGTTCGCCGAGGAACTCACCCACCTCGTCCTCGCGAGCCCGCCGGACACCGATCCATCCGTGCCCGCCACCCTCCGTGACTCGCTCATGGCGCGTATCGACCGGCTCGGACCGGAATCGGACGTCCTGCGGATCCTGTCGATCTTCGGTCGCGAGGCGCCGGCGGGTCTCCTTCAGGCCGTGAGTGGCCTCGACACGAACGAGTTCGTCCAACGCATCGAACGCCTCCTGGCGTCCGGCATGATCGTCCGGCGCGGCGCGGGGACCACCGCCGTCTACTCGTTCCGTCATGCTCTGCAACAGGAGGTCGCGTACGACTCGATGCTGCGCTCGACTCGTCGCCAGCTCCACGCGCGGGTCGCCGATGCACTCGAGTCACGCTTCGTTGAACGCAGCTTGGCGGAACCAGAGGTGTCCGCGCGGCATCTCGAACTCTCTGGCGAGGCCGAGCGAGCCCTGCCGTACCTGTTCCGCGCGGGTGACCGTGCGATCGCCATCTCGGCACACGACGAGGCGCTGACCCATCTCTCCCACGCCCGCGAGCTGATCGACCGGCTTCCACCCGGCCCCGACCGTGACCGGTACGAGATCGATGTGCTGGTGCGGCTGGGCGTGCCCACCACCGCCACGCGAGGGTACGGATCACCGGAAGCAGAGGCGATGTACGCCCGAGCGCAGGAGCTCTCCGCGACTGCTGGCGACGACTCGCATGCCTACCCGGCCCTGTACGGCCTCTTTCGGGTCCGTCTTCTTCAGGCCCGGTACGAACGCGCCGTCTCGCTCGCTCGTCAGCTCGACAAGATGGCGAGGGCAGCGCCGCACCGGGTGGAGCTGACAGCGGGCGCGGAGCGGGCGCTCGGCAGCGTGCTGTTCTACACGGGCCAGGACCAGGCGCTCACCCTCGACCATCTCCAACGAGCGCTCGGGCTTCCGGATGCCGACCGGCCAGGCGCGTACCTCGGCAGCCTGACCGACGTGGTCGATCCGATCATCACATCACGCGCCTATGCGGCGTGGACGCACTGGATCATGGGCGACTCCAAGACCGCCAGGCAGATGAGCGACGACGCCGTTCACGCCGCCAGGAGGCTCGGCCACCCGTTCACCATCTGCCTTGCCCTGTGCTTCGACAGCTGGCTCTGCCAGTTCGAGTCCGACGTGCCCGCCACCATCACCAGAGCCGAGGAGGCCCGGACGTTGTCGGCCGAGCACGGCTTCACCTTCTGGGTCGGCTGGGCCGATGCCCTGCTGGCTTGGGGGCGGGCGATGCTCGGCGACGTCGCGTCCGTCGACGACCTGTGGGCGGGCATCGAGAGGTGGCAGGCGCAGGGCTCCCGTCTCGGCGAGACGTACTTCGTCGGTCTGGCCGGCCACGCACAGGCTGTCGGAGGCGATCTCGCCGCGGCAGGGGTGACCCTCGACGGAGCCCTACGCCTCGTCGACTCGATGGACGAGCACTTCTGGGAACCCGAACTCCTGCGCTTGCGGGCCGAAGTGCTCCGTGCGGACGGCGGCGATCCGTCACGGGTCGACGAGCTGCTCGAACGGGCCCGGCAGTGTGCGGTCCCGCAAGGGGCGAGAGCGCTCGAATTGCGCATCGAGGCGAGCCGTTCCCGGCCACGATCGGAGTTCGTCCGGCGGGCCTGACGAGACCGGCTACGGTGCACGGCGAGGTCGACCGCGGGGTCGTCCGTGGAAGGGGGACCCATGTCCGGACAGGTCGACCAGTCAGCATTGTTCCCGGGGCCGATCCAGGGGTTCACGATGCCGTTCTTCTACGCATCGCTGCAATCGTTCTGGCTGTACTACCTGGTCGAGGTCGACCTGGTCGCCTCGGTGCTCCCCGACACAGCGCCAGGTGCCGGGCTGCGCGCGGCACGCTTCACCGACGGTGGCGACGACTATGCGATGGTGTCGCTCGACCTGCAGCGATACACCGGCCACGGCGACAGCTTCCTCGAGCATGTCGAGGAGGTCGAGTTCAACGTGTACGCCTATCCCGAGGCGCGCGACGGCACGGTCCCGCTCATGTCCTGGCAGGACTACCTACGTGGTGACGACCAGACCAAGAGCATCGGCGGGTATCGCCTGCACGTTCCGTGCTCCAGCCCGCAGGCCGTCGCGGCCGGTCGCGGTTTCTTCGGTGAACCGAAGTTCGTCGCGTTCTTCGACTACACCGTCCCGGCTCCCAACAACCCGGAAGTGACCACCTGGAAGTACGGCATCTACAACATCGTGCCCCCGCCAGAGGAGCTCGCGAAGGAGTATCCGATGGCCGACCTCAACAAGCAGGGCTCCCTGATCTTCGAGATCGACGCCGACCTCTCGGGCATCGACACGTTCGCCGCCAATGCCTCACCGATCATCGAGTACGGCGTGAACCCCTACGGGAGCAATCGGGTGGTCTCGAACTGGTGGAGCTTCTACGACACCTTCGACACAGCGTTCCTGACGCCGGAGCAGGGAGCGAAGGTGACCCTCGAGCTCGGCACCAAGAACGACAAGTGGAACATGCGCGACGACCTACAGCGTCTCGTCGCCAACCGCGTCCCCGTCGCGGCGCAGACCTATCAGTCACCAATCGTCTCGGCTGAGGATGGTCCGGTGTTCGTGGTCCCGCAATGAGATCCGGCGCCAGCGAGTTCTCCGCATTGTCATCCCGACTCACGGGCTTCACGACGGCGGAGCTCGCCGGGACGGGCATGATCGACACATACCTCGCGACACTCCTCGCGATCGTTGGTGATCACCACGTGACCGCACTGCTCGCAGCGTCCGACCTTCCCGTCGAGCACCTGCTGGAGCACTCCCGGTTCGGACCGCTCTGCAGGAACATCATCGTGGTGTGGTACCTCGGGCAGTGGGATCAGCTGCCAGCGGAATGGCGGAGCGAGCACGGTGCCAGCGCGGCCGACGTCAGCAAGGTGGTGTCCGCCGAGGCCTACACCGAAGGGCTCGTCTGGCCGACGATCGGCAGCCACCCACAGGCGGCAAAACAGCCGGGATTCGGCTCGTGGTCGCTGCCGCCGGGCAGGGGCTCGTACGGATGGGGCACCGAGACACAGGTGTCGCTGTGAGCGCCGACTACGACGTCGCCATCGTCGGGGCCGGGTTCGTCGGCGCGTTGATGGCCAAGCGTCTCGCAGAACATGGCTGCCGGGTCCTCGTCCTCGAAGCAGGCAACGCCACGGGCGCCACCGCCGAGGACTACGAGAGCAACGTCCGGTACTTCCACGAGAACCCGTTCAAGACGCCGAACTCGCCGTACCTGCCGAACCAGTACGCGCCGGCGCCGTCGGTGCTCGAACTCGCCAAGATCGAGGAGGGGGAGCCGAACACGAGTGGGTACATGGTCCAGAACGGCCCGTTGCCGTTCTCGAGCAACTACCAGCGAGAGCGATCGGGTACGAGCCTGCACTGGCTCGGCATGTCGTTCCGAATGGTCCCGGCCGACTTCGAGATGCAATCTCGCTACGGCGTCGGCGTCGACTGGGCGATCCCGTACCAGGAGATGAACGCCGACTACGAGGCAGCCGAGTTCGAACTCGGCGTGGCCGCCGAGGTCGAGGACCAGACGTTTCACGGGATCGGTTTCCGCGACGGCTACGTCTTCCCGATGCACCGCATCCCGCCCAGCTACCAGGACAAGTGGTTCGGCAAGCACCTCGACGGCACGACGGTCACGCTCGACGGCGACGAACTCGAGATCGCGTTCAAGCCGCTGGCCCACTCGCGCAACAGCATCCCCAACGCCGACTACGACGGTGGCCGGGGTTACACACCGATCGGTGCGCCCGGTGCGCCCGGTGTCGGGGAGCGCTGTGAGGGCAACGCGTCGTGCACTCCGATCTGTCCGGTGCAGGCGAAGTGGAACGCGGGCAAGACGTGGGCGACCGCGCCGCAGGAATTGATCGACATCCGCACGCAGTCGATCGTCACCAGGGTCCAGCTGAGTGCCGACCGCACGAAGGTGACCGGGCTGGAAGTCACCGCATACGACCCCGCGAGCATCCCTCCCGTGGGCACACCCGAGGTCGTGACGGCAGAGGTGTACGTCATCGCGGCGCACGCGATCGAGACCGCCAAGCTGTTGCTCGCGTCCGATGCGGCGAACAGCAGCGACCAGGTCGGACGAAATCTGATGGACCATCCGTACCTCCTCACGTGGGGACTCGCGCCGGAGAACCTCGGCTCGTATCGCGGACCCGGGCTGACATCGGGGATCCCGTCACTCCGCGACGGTGACTTCCGGTCGCGCCGGGCGGCGTGGCGTACGGACCTGACCAACTGGGGCTGGACGTTCGCTGCGTTCTCGCCCGGCAGCGACGTGGAGCGCATGGTCCGCTTGGAGGGCAAGTACGGCTCGGAGTTGCGGGCGTCGCTTGCGAACGAGCTGCCGCGCCAGACCCGCTTCGGATTCCTCGTCGAGCAGCTCCCCGATCCACGCAATCGCGTCACGATCGACCGCCGGTACGTCGATGCGCTCGGCGCACCCCGACCCGTCATCGACTACGACGTGGACGCCTACACGCGCAACGGCATGGTCGCCGCACGCGAGTTCACGCGCCAGGTCTACGACCGACTCGAGATCGAAGAGTTCACGGCGTATCACCCCGGCGATCCCGGCTACATGACGCACCGACACGAGTCGTTGTCGTTCCACGGCGCCGGACACATCGTCGGCACACACCGCCTGGGCGCCGACCCGACGACCTCGGTGACCGACACCGACCTGCGGTCGTGGGACCACGAGAACCTGTTCCTCGTGGGCTGCGGCAGCATGCCGACGATCGGTACGTCGAACCCGTCGCTCACGATGGCAGCGTTGGTGTACCGGGCCTCGCGAGCGATCCTCAACGACCTCGGGAAGCGATGATGTCGCCGTCACCCCGCCACATCGAGACCCGTGAGGATCTCTGTCGCCATCTCCAGTGGGCGATCGAACTGGAGCTGAGCACCATTCCGCTCTACCTGACCGCATTGTTCTCGATCGAGGAGGGCAAGAACCGCGAGGTGCAGCAGCTGTTGCGGTCGGTCGTCATGGAGGAGATGCTGCACATGTGCCTCGCGGCCAACCTGCTGCACGCAGTCCGCGGCAACGGCCAGGGACCGAAGGTCACGGGAACCGCTGCGCCGTCGTACCCGGGTGTGCTCCGGCACAGCGACGGCATCGAGATGCGCCTTCGCTCGTTCGGTCCCAAGGCCTTGAAGTTGTTCTGCTCGATCGAGCAGCCCGCCGCCCACGAAGCGTCATCGCAGCCAGATCACTTCGACACGATCGGCCAGTTCTACGCGGCCATCGCCGAGGGCTTCGAGTCCCTCGGTGCCGATCTGTTCGAACGCGGGGTCAACCTGGGCTGCCAGGTCGAGCCTCACACTGCGTACTACGGCGGGGGCGGTCAGACGGTCGTCGTGACCGACCTCGATACGGCGATGCTCGCCCTCGCCGAGATCGTCGCCCAGGGTGAGGGCGTCGACGAGACCGTGTGGGACGGTGACCACCTGTTGTTCGGCGAGCGACGTGAACTCGCGCACTACTACCGCTTCGACGAGATCGTGGAAGGGCGGCAGTACCGGCCCGGCGATCGCCCACACTTCCCGAGTGGTCCTCCGATTCTCGTCGACACGAGCGCCGTTCGTCACATCGACCCGCGTCTGCGTGAGCGAGTCGAGTCCGACGAGTTGGACCCGGAGATCGTCCGGCTGATCGAGATCTGTGACGGCACCTACCAAGAGGTGCTGGCGTCGCTCGAGGCCGGGCTCAACGGTGACCAGCAGCGCCTGATCGACGCGGTGCCGCTGATGTACCAGCTCGAGTACCAGGGGCGGGCGCTCACGAAGATCCCGATCGGTGATGGGCGCCACGCCGGGCCACTGTTCCGGGCCGTCGCGACGTGACCCGATCCGGGGCCCCGCCGTCGGTGGACCGGCCCACACTCGTCGTGATCGCCGATCAAGACGAGGCGTCGGATCTCGTGCCGGCGGGCTCCGTGCCGTTCTGGCGAGTGCCGGCAAGCGGTTCGAACGAGCAGATGGCGTGGAGGTTCGGTGACCTCGTCGTGGTGGTCACGGGCTCGGGTGGCCCGGCGATCGCTGCGGTGACCGCCCGATTCCTCCTGCGTCCTCCCGATGACCTGCAGTTCGCCCAAGTGGTCAATTTCGGATCGTGCGGCCGGTACGGCTGGTCTGACGGGACCGGACTCGAGCGTGCGTACTTCGTCCGGTTCTCGCGACAGTGGGACCTTTTCTTCAACTTTCGTGGATGGGAGTACGCCAACGCGCCGCTCGAGCTCGCCACCCCGACGGCGTGGTCGGGTCCGCCGGTCACGTGTTTCAGCGGGGGGCGCTATTCCACGCCACACGATCGGCACTGGCCGATGTGGCTCACGGGAGACATCGAGGAGTACGAGCTCTACTCGATCGCCTGGCTGTGCGCGGAGCTCGACGTCCCGCTGGCCGGGCTGAAGTTCGTGACCAACAGTCCTGACGCTGACGCGACGACCCAGAAGGGCCAGCACCTGAAGGCAGCCCGCCGCGCGGGTACCGACCTCCTGCACTCCTTCCTCGCCGGCGACTGTGGCGAGATCGCTGCGGCTCCCGTGAACACGCAGGCCTCGCCGCCATGACCCCCGGCCGGGATCAGCCGGCCTCGGGGCAGCGCTCGGACTCGGAGCCCTCGACGAGCTCCACTCGCGATCCGGGGACCAGACCCAACGCCTCCAGACCGCCCTCGAACACCTCGATGGCGAGGTCGTACTCGGCGCCCGGCGAATACAAGGGGCACTCGCCTGCCGGCCTGTCCAGACACGGCGGCATGTCAGCCGATCCGACGTGGGAACCGTTGCGACCGAACCAGGCGATCGAGAGCGGGGTCGGCGTCTGGAACATGTAGAACGAGCCCGCGGTCGGTTCGTCGAACCGGAACGCCATCCCGACCGGATCACCGAGGTCGGTGACGCCCATCAGCCCGCGACCGCGTTCGGCCGAGTCGTCGGCGAGCCACAGGCAGACCTCGCACACCTCGCCGTCGGTCTCGGTGATCAGTGCCTGGATCGTCGTGAACCCCTCGGGTTGCCGGCCCGCCTCGGCTGTCGGGTCGGTTGTCGTCGGATCAGGCGTGTCTGCCTCCGAGCTCGCCGGGTCGGGATCGCTCGCACACGCTGCCAGCGCGACCACCGCGACCACCGCGATCGCCGCGATCGCCGCGACGGCAAGACGCCGCGCCGTCGACGGTCCGGTCATCGAGTGGCGCGCGCCGCTGAGCGTCGCCCGCCGACCGGGATGACTCTCAGCAGATGGTTCCAACGGCACTCGACGCACGCCTCGACGACGTAGGCGCTCAGCTCCTCGGCCCGGTCGTTGAGCTGGCGCATCTCCTTGGCCGTCGACACGCAACGGCCCTGCGCCGACAGGCGGGGCCCGAACACATAGGTGACCAGCTTGAGGTCCGACTCCTCGCAGATGGGACACAGCGTCGAGGTCTGCGTCCCGACATTGCGAGCGGCGCGGATCAATTCAGGATGCGCGTCGCACACCTGGTCGAGCGGAACACGGCCCTTCTTCACCTGGCTGATCAGCATTCGACGGGCCAGCCGGTGATCGACCAGGCCCCGCGATCCATCCGACCCACGAAGTGCGCCGACCGTGAACGCCATGGCCGCCGACACTACCGGCTCGTGCAGCGGCGCGCTGATCGCCAACCGATCCCCGACGACATGGCGTCCAGCGGGCACACTGGGGTCGTGGTCGCTGACATCAACTACGGGCCCGGCACGCCGGGCGACGACGAACTCCGACTGTGTGGGGAGGTGGGCGACGGCCGACGCGCCATCGAGCTCGGCATCTCACCGTGGTTCAACTCGGTGGCATTCGCTCGCGCCGGCGCGAAGTCGATCGCCATCGACACCGACGTCGAACGCATCGCCGAGACCCGCCGCCGTGCGACGGCGGCGGAGCTCCAGGTCCAGTGTCTCGAGACCGATCTCGCTGACCTGGGTGACGTCGCCTCCGCATCGTGCGAGGTGGTGCTGGCCGCCCACACGATCGACCGCGTCGACGACCTCGGGCGGCTCCTTCGCCAGGTACATCGGATCCTCAAGCCGGGGATGCCCCTCGTGCTCTCGATGCCGCATCCGTTCGCCGACATCTCGCCCGAGCATCCCTACGGCACCGGCGCCCGCACGATCGGCGAGTGGTTCACCGCACTGACCCGGGCGAACTTCCGCATCGATCAACTCCTCGAACTCGGTGCCACGGCGCACAGCCCGGCACCCGCCGCCCTCGTCCTGCGCGCGCGCAAGGAAGGCTCCTGACCGAGCGATGAGTTTCCGCGCGACCCGTCCACGCGCAAACTCATCACCTCCGAGCCGACGAACCGAGCGATGAGTTTCCGCGCGACCTGTCCACGCGCAAACTCATCGCCTCGTGGTCGAGTGGCGAGGTCAGGCGTCGGCGCGTTCGTTGGCGGTGATGCCGGCGGGGCGGGGACGGCCGAACAGGTAGCCCTGGCCCTTGTCGCAGCCCAGCTCGCGCAGCCGGTTCAGCTGCAGCGGAGTCTCGACGCCTTCGGCGACCACGGACAACCCCAGTGAGTGCCCGAGCCGGACGACCGCTTCGACGATCGAGGTGTCGTCGGCCTCCAGGCCCAACCCGGTGACGAACGACCGGTCGATCTTGATGGCCTCGACCGGGAACCGCTTGAGATACGTCAACGACGAATAGCCGGTGCCGAAGTCGTCGACCGACAGGTGCAGACCCAGCCCGCGTAGATCCCGCAGCGCCCGGCCGGCGGCAATGGTGTCGGCCATCAGGGCGGTCTCGGTGATCTCCAGCCACAACGAGTCGGCATCGATGCCGGTCTCGCCGAGCGCATCGTGAACGACGTCGAGGAACCGGCCGTCGATCAGCTGCTGCGTCGCGACGTTGATCGACAGCGAGCACGACGCGAACTGCAGCCCCACCGCGCGCCAGTGCGCGAGCTGTGCGAGCGAGTCGCGCAGGATGCCGGCGCCGAGGTCGACGATCAGGCCCGACTCCTCCGCCATCGGCAGGAACTGGCCGGGCAGTAGCAACCCGCGATCGGGATGCAGCCAACGAGCCAGCACCTCGAAGCCGACGACCTGGCCGCCTTCGAGATCGACGATCGGCTGGAAGTACGGCACGACCTCACCACGCTCGAGCCCGCGACGGAGCTCGCTCGAGGTCTGCAGTGCAGCCACCGACGCAGCCCGCGTCTCCTCGGTGAACGCCTCGACCCGGTCGCGGCCTGCCGCCTTGGCCCGGTACATCGCGGCGTCGGCGTCGCGCAGCAGTTCGTCTGCGGTGAGTTCGCTGCTGGAGTTGACGGCGAATCCGATGCTGGCGGTCACGACCAGCTCGTGCTCGTCGATGACGATCGGCCGCTGCACCGCCCGTCGCAGCCGCTCGGCGACCACGGCGGGGTCGACGCCGCCGTCGACCAATACGACGAACTCGTCGCCGCCGAGACGAGCCAGGCGGTCGGTGTCGCGCATCACGTGGCGCAGACGGCTCGCGACCTGGCGCAACAGCTCGTCGCCCACACCGTGGCCGAGGCTGTCGTTGACGATCTTGAAGTTGTCGAGATCGATGAACAACACCGACACCTGCCCCACATCGGCGCGCGCCAGGAGCTCGTCGAGGCGTTCGACGAGCGCGGCGCGGTTGGGCAACTCGGTCAGCCCGTCGTGCGTGGCGGCATGGGTCAGCTGTTCGGCCACCATGCGCTGCTCGGTGACGTCCTCGATATGGGTGATCGCCAACGCCACACCCTCGTCCTCGGTCACCGACACCCGGGTTCGCGCCCACACGAACGCACCGTCGCTGCGCACGTACCGCTGCTCCAGCAGATACGTGTCGGCGATGCCCAACTCGAGGCGGGCCCGCTGCGTGGCAGCGGCGCGGAGATCGTCGGGATGGGTGATCTCACGGATGCCGATCCCCACCAACGACGACAGGGGTCGAGCCAGCATGTCGGCCAGCGACTGGTTGGCGTCGACGATGCGGCTGTCGTCGAGTCGCACCAGCGCCATGCCGGTCGGCGCCGAATGGAACGCCTGCTGGAAGCGACGGCGAGCCTGTTCGAGCGCCACGGTCGTGCGGGCGCGGTCGGTGACGTCGCGCAGCAACACCACCAGTCCACCGCCCCGACCGTCGGTCACCGACGGACGGTGCAGCGATGCCTCGACGAGATGCGGTTCGCCGTCGGCATCGACCAGTTCGAACACGACGTGGTTGCCGATGGGCCCGGTCAGGTCGCCCGTGACGTCGAGGTCCCCCGGCGTCGCTTGGTCGAAGTGCCATCGTTCGGTCACCGACTCGCGGTCGTCGCTGCCGATCATCTCGAGGAACGCACGGCCGACGAGTTCGTCGATCGTTCGCCCGGTGAGCAGCGCTGCTCGCTGGTTCGCCGATTCGATCAGTCCACGGTCGTTGAGACCCATCACGGCGTCCGGGAGGTCGTCGAGCAGCCTGCGGATCTCCGACTGCGTGCGAGAGAGCTCATCGATGGTGCGCTGGGAGCGACGGCCGATCCGGCGTGATTCGAGCACCGTTGCCACGATGGCGACCAGTGCCAACAACGCGATCCCCACGACCACACCGATCGTCTCGGGACCGGGGTCGGCTCCTGCTCGCATCCCGGCGAACACCACGAGCGCCGCTGACACAGCGACGATCGGCAGGATCAACCACCACGCGCGGTGCGGGCGATCGTTCGACGACAACAGCCCGGCGAGATCCGCGTCGGTGTCGTCGTTGTCGCCATGATGACGGCCGCCGGAGATCACCACCCAACGTTAGAGCCGTGCGCTCCGCCGACCGCGGACTTCAGCGAGCAGACCACCACGCATCGAGCCGGCGACGGATCTCGCCGTCGCCGAGCACGCCTTCGTCGAGACGGATGTCCATCAGGAACTTCATCGCGTCGCCGACATCGCGCCCCGGGCCGATACCGAGGTGCTGCATGACGGCGTTGCCGTCGAGTTCGGGTCGCAGCGCCGCCAGTTCCTCGGCCGCTTCGAGCTCGTCGATGCGCTCCTCGAGCTCGTCCATCCGTCGGGACAGGCGGGCCGCCTTCTTCTCGTTGCGCGTGGTGCAGTCGCAACGCGTCAGCACGTTGAGTTCGGCGAGCAGGTCACCCGCATCGCGCACGTAGCGGCGCACCGCCGAGTCGGACCACCCCATCGAATAGGTGTGGAAGCGCAGGTGCAGCGCCACCAGTTCGGTCACCGCCGCCACGTCGTCGTTCGAGTACCGCAACGCGTTCATGCGCTTGCGGGTCATCCGGGCGCCGACCGCGTCGTGGTGGTGGAACGTGGTGCCCTTGCCGTCGAGGTAGCCCCTGGTGCGGGGCTTGCCGATGTCGTGGAACAGCGCGGCGAGCCGGGTGAGTCGGAAGTCGAACGCGGGTCGCTCCCCGGCCACGATCGCGGGGTGTTCGTGGGGTGGGCGCACGTTCTCGACCACGGCGATCGTGTGAGTCAGAACGTCCTTGTGGCGATGGATCGGATCGTGCTCCAACCGCATCGCCGGCAGCTCGGGCAGGAACTGATCGGCGAGGCCGGTGTCGACGAGGAACCAGAGGCCGGCGGCCGGGTGATCGACGACGAGCAGCTTGTCGAGTTCGTCACGGATGCGCTCGGCCGACACGATCTCCAGCCGAGGCGCCATCTCGCGGACCGCCTCGACCAGCTCCGGCGTCGGCGACAGCTGATATCCGGCGATGAACCGGGCGGCGCGCAGCATCCGCAACGGATCGTCGCTGAAGCTGATCTCCGGTCCGATCGGGGTGCGCAACACACGGGTGGCGAGATCGACGGCACCGTCGAACGGGTCGATCAGCGTCGGAACGTCGTCCTCGCCGGTCAACTCGAGCGCCATCGCGTTCACCGTGAAGTCGCGCCGCGACAGGTCGGCCTCGATCTCGTCGGCGAACACGACGTGCGGCTTGCGTGACTCGTCGGTGTAGGCCTCGGCGCGAAACGTCGTGATCTCGTAGGTCCGCTCGAACCCAGAATCTCGGTCGCGCACCTGCGCCCCGATCGTGCCGAACTTCTCTCCCTGCGTCCAGATCGCATCCGCCCAGCCCTCGAGGCAGCGCTTGATCTCCGCCGGCCGGGCGTCGGTGGTCAGATCCAGATCGAAGTCGTCACGCCCGGACGCGACGAACAGATCGCGCACCGTGCCTCCGACGAGGTACAAGCGGTGACCTGCGTCGCGGAACCGACCTGCGAGCGGCGCCAACTCGCGCAGCACGGGCGTCAGACGTTCGGGAACCACGACCGCAAGGCTAGGACCTCTCGTCCACAGCGAGGTCGAGCCGAGTCGTGACGGTGAGGCCGTGCCCGCCGCCGAGTACCTTCAGGGCCTGTGAGCAGTCTGGCGGCCGCACGTCCCGCACGGGCCCGCTTGGGGCGCTGGCCGTACGACGACCGTGTCGCGCACCTCGTGCTGCTCGACCATCACATGGTGCCCACCACGACCGACATCGCGCAGTGGGTCGCGGACGCCGCGTCGACCGGCGCGACGACCGTACGCACCGGAGCGCTCTTCCCCGACTCCACCGCGCCCTTCCTCGAGTCGGGATTCCGTGTAGCCGACACCTTGACCCTGCTCGACCGAGCCATTGCCGACCCCCCGCCCGTGAACCGGTCGTCCGGCAGCGTTTCGATCCCGCAGGCGGCGGGCACGGTCCGGCTGCGACGCCTCCGCCCGTCGATGCTGCACGAGGCCGCCGACATCGACCGCCGATCGTTCTCGTCGCCGTGGGCCAACGACGCCTCGGCCTTGGCGGACATCATGAACGCCACGCCCTACCACCGGTCGCGCAGCGTGCACCTCGACGGTCGCATGGTCGCGTTCTCGATCAGCGGACGCGCCGACCGCTCGGGCTACGTGCAACGGCTCGCGGTCGACCCGAGTGCACGACGGCGCCGATTCGCCCAACTGCTGCTCGACGACGCGCTGCGATGGATGCACCGGCGCAGCGTGTCGCGGGTGATGGTGAACACCGCGGCCGACAATCGGCCAGCACTCGCGCTGTACGAGTCGATCGGGTTCGAGCGGCAACCAGGGGCGCTGCTGATCCTCGAACGAGTGCTGCGGTGACCACCCGTCGCCCGCACGGCGACCGGCGCAACCGGATCACGAACGTGAACGTGGCCACGTTCGTCGCACTGTTCCTCGGTCTGCTCATCGCGGTGTCCCCGCCCGGGTCGACGGCCGACGCCACCGACCTGCGACCTGCCCAGTCCGTCGACGCGGCGCGGCTCGAACTGATCGGCCAGCAGTTCGCCACCGACCCCAACGGCGACGTCCAACTCCGCTACCTGCTCACCGGCCTCGTCGGCGACCCGCTCCAACTCGTGCCGCCGGCGCCACCCGCAGCACCGGAACCAGCGGTCGTCGATCCGGCCGAGCCCGTCGATCCGGCCGAGCCCGTCGATCCGGCCGAGCCGACCGACCCGGCCGAGCCGACCGACCCGACCCCGGTCGAGCCTTCGGCGCTCACGATCGAGATCGCGAACTATCCGACCCTCACCGACGTCGACGACGTCGAACCGCTCGTGGGGAGCGACGTCGACCCCGATGCCTTCCGTTCGGTCGCCGGGAACGCCATCGACGGCGTCAGACTCGACGCTCGCCCGCTGTTGGTCCGCAACGACGACGGCACCGTGAACCTCACGCTCGACATCGGTACCGACGTCGTCGACAGCATCGAGACGCGCCTGCAAATGCAGCGTCCTGGTCTCTACCCCATCCGGGTCCAGCTGCTGCTCGGCGATCCTGAAGAGGGCAACATCGTTGCCACGGCGGGCACCGTCGTCCAACGCCTCGCAGGTGCCGACGACACCGACGTCGAGGTCGCTCCCCCCATCGATCTGGCGGTCATCGCCGTCACACCCGCACCGCTCCCACGAGCCGACGCGGCGACGGTCGATCTCGCCCGCGATCGACTCGACGAGTCGATCGACCTCGCCGCACGGGTCGACGTTCCGGTGACCCTCGAGGTCCCACCTCCGCTGATGGCCGAGGCGGCCTCGACACCCGCTGGATCGGAGCGCCTCGCGACCTCACTCGACGGCGACGAACTGGTCGCATTGCCGCTGCTGCCGCTCGACGTGTCGTCCGCCGTGGCTGCGGGTCGCGCCGATGCCTACACCCGGCTGGTACGCGCCGGTGAGGACGTGCTCACCGATGCGGTGCCGACCACGCCGTCGCGACGCGGCGTCTGGATCACCACCGACGAGCTCAGCGCCGGCGGCGCCCAGCACCTGCGCGACCTCGGCACACGCTTCGTGGTGATCGGCGCCGACGTCTACGAGGAATCGATCAGCGATGATCTCCCGCCGACCGATCGATTCGTCGAGGCGGAACTCCCCGACGGTGGCACGCTGCCGTTCCTGGTGGTCGATCCACTGTCCGAGCAGCTGACGCCAGCGGCCGCCGACCGGATCCTGGCCAGGTCGACCGCGATCGAGTGGAGTGTCCAGACCGTCGCCGAGATGCTGGTCGAACAGGCCGACGAGGACGCGTCGGCTGCTGCCTCGACCACTCGACCGACCGCTCCACCCCGGCGCAGCAGAGTGCTCACCACCCCCGACCTCGCACGTCCCGACCCGCGCTTGATCCAGGCGATGACCGAACTCGTCACGACGACCCCGTCGATCCGCTTCACGGCCGCATCGGCGCTCACCGGTGTCACCGACGTCGCTCTCGACGACGGCGAGCCGATGACCGTGCAGCTGCCCGACGTCGCCGGACCGTCGCTCGATGCCCGCATCGAGCTGCTCGACGCCACGGCGCTCGAGTTGGCGAGCGCCGCATCGATGCTGCCTCCCGACGACCCCCGTCCGGCAGCATGGGCCGCCGAACTCGACAGCCTGATCTCCACCGGTTACTCCGACTCCGAGGTCGAGGCGGCAACCGAGGAGCTGCTCGCCGAGGCCGACGAGTTGAAGCAGGCAGTCCAGATGCCCGAACCTTTCACGTTCACCCTGACGGGCCGCAGCGGCACGATCGAGGTGCGCATCGGCAACAACCTCGCCGAGCCACTCGACGTCGTCGTCGCGCTCGACTCCTCGAAGGTCACGTTCCCGGAGGGCGACCAGCGGGTGACCTTGCGACCGCTCGACGAGACCAGCGTGATCGTGCCGGTCGAGGCCGAATCCAACGGGACGTCGTCGATCAATCTCGTGGTGGCGACCCCGGCCGGCGAGGCCCTCGGCGAGCCGGTCACGTTGACCGCGCGGGTGACCGCACTCACCGGGCTCGGCCAGGTGCTGACGGGTGGATTCGTGCTGGTGTTGTTGACGTGGTGGTTCACCCACTGGCGCAACCGGCGCCGGTCCGAACTCACCGGAGATGGCCGCGAGCGTCACCCGAGCAACGGCCAAGTAGGATCTGATGCCCTGTGACTGACCCGATCGACCCGACCGCCGTCGTGCCCGCACCCACCGTGCACGTCGTCACCGACAGCTCCTGCGACCTCCCTGCCGACATCGCGGAGAGCCTCGGCATCAGCATCGTGCCGCTCGCGATCCGTTTCGGCGACGACGAGTTCATCGACCGCGAGGAGCTGTCGACCGCCGAGTTCTGGACTCGCTGCGTCAACTCCGACACGCTGCCCGAGACGGCAGCGCCGGCACCTGGGCAGTTCGAGCAGACCTATCGGTCGGCCGCAGCGACGGGAGCCACGGGCATCGTCGTGGTCTCGTTGTCGTCGGCGCTGTCGGCGACGATGCAGTCCGCCCAACTCGCTGCGCGAGCGATCGCCGACGACCCCGACATCGACCTCGACGTGCGGGTGATCGACAGCCGGACGA
>Ga0307379_10004981_pt1 | contig 18699 bp, 14 predicted proteins | sample UN2MG_FD_202237 | JGI IMG/M metagenome (GOLD analysis project Ga0307379, IMG submission 202237) | Soil microbial communities from Risofladan, Vaasa, Finland - UN-2 | ecosystem: Environmental > Terrestrial > Soil > Coastal area > Acid sulfate soil | place: Finland: Risofladan, Vaasa | collected... | reverse complement strand
GCGGTGCGCGTGGCGCGGCGTGTTCCTGGTGTCACATCTTCATTTCGCACCTGGCGGCTATGTGCAAAATTAAGTTGTGACACCGCGTGGGGGCCGAGCATGCGACCACTCCTACTCTGGCGTGGCGCGTGGAGCGCGCGCCGGCAGGACTCCCCCTGTCGCGACAACCGGCAGCCGCTGCTGCACCATCGCCCCAGCGCGCGAACGAGCCGGCGACCAGTTGCGCGCGACCTCCCCCGCCTCTGGGCCCGAGGACCTCACGGGCATGCCGCGAGTTGCCAGGGGTCACATCTTCATTTCGCACATAGCCGCCATGTGCGAAATGAAGATGTGACCCGGACACCTGTCGGCCCCTTCGAGCCCACCATATTATACACCATCTTGCCGTCTTCTCAAGCCTCGCTTGCCGAGGGCCATTTCCTCGAACCGGTCGAGGAAGCCGTCGAGGCCGAAGCGCTCTCTCACAAGGGCCCGGCCCCGCGCACCCATGGCGGCGATCCTGGCGTCGTCGAAGTACAGCTCCCGTATCGCGGCTGCAATGGCCTCGGGCTGGAAGGGGTTCACGTGGAGGCCGGTCTCCCCGTGCACCACTGTCTCGAGGGAGCCTCCGTGGTCGGAGGCGATGACGGGCGTGCCGCACGCCATCGCCTCGAGGGGGATGAGCCCGAACGGTTCGTCAATGGGGACGTATACCGCGAGCCGGGCACGGGCGTAGACGCCCGGGAGCTCGCCGTCGGGGAGGTGCCCGCTGAATTCGACCTCGGGCCGCAAGCCATACCTCGCGACGAGGCCCTCGAGCGCTCCCCTGTCAACCCCGTCTCCCACGATCCTCAGCTTGAGGCCCTGCACGTTCCACTGGTTCACCAGCACGTTCATTGCCTCGACCACGTTCTGGACGTTCTTCCGCGTCCTCAGCGGCGAGACGACGCAGAAGTAGTCCCCCTTGCCGGAGGACGGGGCGGCCGCGTCCCCAAAGGGAATCCCAAGGTAGCAGAGGGCAGGGCTCACGCCATAGACGGCCTCGAAGCTCCCCTTCGAGAACCGGCTGTTCACCAGCACGGAGTCCATCATCTCCAGCGCGGCCCGGTCGAACTCGATGTCCCGCGCCCGGCTCCGCATCCGGCGACTGCTCCTCGTGGCCGCCCGCCGGTCCCGCTCGGCCTCTTCCCGAAGATGGGCGTCGAACTGCGAGTGCCCAGCACGGGAGATGTGGGCAACGAGGTTGGTGTCGGTGATCTCCCAGTAGAGCTTTCGGCTCGGTTCCTGGCAGTACCACACGACCTTGGGGAACCTGCCGCTCATTCTCCTCGCGCGTGCCACCCAGATGTTGGCGGGCCAGTTGTGGCAGTTGACGAGGTCGAAGCCGCGGAGCTTTCGGCTGAGGACGAGGCCAAGCCGAGTCAACGCGAGGCGGGTTGACCTGAGGAAGCGCTCGGTGTGCCGGAGGACGACGACGTTGAGCCCCGCCGTGTACTCGCCTGGCCAGAGCGCGGCATCATACCCGCCCGTGAAGATCGTGACGTCGTGGCCTCTCCTCCCCAGGCCCCATGCGAGCCAGACGACGATATTGTCCGCGCCGCCCTTGACCGCCAGGCTTGGGTGGACAATGGCGATCTTCATCTGGCTCGCCCCCACAAGCGGTCACGACCTCGGCCGCACGCGGGCCTCGAACCGCTCGACCGCCGTGCGGCCGATGAGGCGCTGGAAGGAGCCGACCACCTTGCCCATGCCCACGCTCTTCCGGGCACGGTGATAGACCCACTTCCCCCTGTCTCCGCGCAACCGATACCAAAGCTCGGACGCGAGATGCGTCGAGCACTGACGCAGTCCCGACAGAATCCTGCCCGCGACGTGCCACTTCGTCGAGGATGGCGCAATGTAGGCGAGAGAGATCGCCTGGTGGAATTGGAGGTCGCACAGGTAGTCCGCCGTGACACGCTCCGGCCCCACATGGTGTTTCACCACGGAGCGTGGAGCATAGAACATGCGGAACCCCTTGGCCAGCGCTCGTTGCACGAACTCCGTCTCTCCGCCTCCCAGGAGCACGTTGCCCGTTCGGTCGAGCCCGGGGATGAACTCGCCGATGGCATCCACGAGCCCGCGACGCCACGACAGGTTCGCGCCGATGGCATCGCTGCCCTTGAACAGCTCGATGACCTCCTGGCCATGGTCCTTGCAGGAGAGCATGGCCTCGAGTTGCTTCGTGAACCAGCCCGGCTTCCGAGTCGTGTCCCACCAGAGGTCCACTTTCCCTGCCACCAGGTCGGCCGGATGGCTCTCGTATGCCTCCAACAGGCCCACGACCCAGCCGGGTTCCACCCGCACGTCGTCGTCCAGCATGGCAATGATCGTGCCGCTCGACGCCTGGACCCCGACGTTCCGGGCCAGGTTGACGTTGGCTCTGGGTTCCTCGAGACAGGTCACGGGGAACCCCAGGTGAGCGGCGCGCTGCTCCACCATTTCCACTGTGTCGTCGGTGCAGGCGTTCGCTACCACAATCAGCTCCATGTCCTCACGCGGGATCGTGATCTGCTCCAGGCTTGCCAGGGTGCGGCCGAGCATGGCCGAACGGTTGTGTGTGGGGATGAGGATGGACACCCTCTCGCGCATCTGCATTCCTCAAGCGGCCCCTCGTCGTTGTCGGCCGCCCGTCAGTGTGTTTCCTGCGCCTTCGTTCGGGCCGATCTCAGCGTCACGTGGTCCAGCCACACCGTGGCCTTCCCGAAGGACGAGAACCTGCACACGCAGGGAACGTCGCCGTGGCCGCCGGGCACGCTGAGGCGAGCCCGGTACGTCGCGTATGCCTCCCCTTCTGGAGGTCCACTGGGGAGCGGCACGGTGGCCACCACCTGGCCCCCAGGGCAGATCACGGAGAGTTCGCCCGCCAGGCCGGGCCCCTGCTCGTGCCCTGCGACGCGAGCACGGAACGTGAGGTCATACGTCTTCGGGGCGAGGGACACCGGGAACGAGAGGCTTGCCGGCGAGCCGGCCGGCTCGATGCGCCGGCACCAGCCATACGTGGCCGCCGAGTCGCGGCACCGGGTCCCCACGTCGGTCGGCAGCGAATCGAACGGCACGATCCTGGGCCGGCGCCCGTGGAGCACCGACAGGAGCTGCCCATCCCACCAGTCCCAGAGCCTGCTGGGATACTGGTCCACCGAGGGTTCCATGTTCCACAGGCGGGGCTTGGCCGAGTACACGCCGCATGCGTGGGTGAGCACCGACATCGTCGCCAGGGCGACGAAGGCGCCCGCCAGGATGCTCCTCGGCTTCCGAACCACGCGCTCGGCGACCGGGACCAGGAAGAGAGCTGCCAGGGGCATGATGTCCGCCGAGTACCGCGGGCCAAACGACCAGCCCGCCCACCACACGGCAAACTTCGAGATGAGCGCCAGGTGTCCGACACAGATCAGGGCCATGCACAGGAATGCCGCATCCCGCTCGCGGACCACCTTTCGCCAGAACCCGACGAGCGCGAGAACCAGGACCGGCGAGAACACCAGCAGGCCCCTGTTGGGGTTCACGACGTGCGCCGCGAGAGTGGCCCAGAAGGGGCCGCCCCACCACGTCCCCGGGTGCTCGTGGTAGTGGCCGTAGTAGGGCCCCAGCACGGTGCCGTAGTCCGAGTTGTACCACGCGCCGAACACGAGGAACGGCAGGCCGGCGAGGACGAAGAGCGGGAACTGCCCTCTGTGAGCGATGAGGATGTAGCTCCCCACCACGAGCACCGCGATCACGTTGGTCGGGCGCGAGAGGACGGCCAGCCCGAGGAGGGCGCCCAGCGGCCACAGCCGCCCCGTGCGCCGCCCCCGCACCAGCACCAGGGCCGCCGCTGCCAGGAAGAGCTGGCTCGGCCCATGCTGCCACAGGGCCTGAGCGCTCGTGCTGAACGCGCTGGTCCCGAAGGCGTAGACGAGCGACACGATGAGCGACACCGTTCCCGACGCGATCTCTCCCGCCGCGAGAAAGACCAGCACGGCCGAACACGCGACGATGAGCGAGGCAGCGATCTTCTCCTGCCACTTGAGCGACTCGTCCGTGTCCGGGTGCGGCAGCAGGTGCGCCACCAGGTGAACCGGCACGGCGAGGAACCCGGCCATCGGAGGACTGGCCGACCGGTACGACTCCCCGCACTTCACAAAGTAGTAGGGCACACCGTCCCTGAAAAGGCCCGTGAACTCGTTGAAGTCGGTGTTGAGCTCGTGCAGGATCGTGGGAGGCAGGTATCGAGCCGGCACGGTGTCCCCGCTCCAAATGGTCTTCCCGTTGGACATGTAGCCGACAAACACAAGGGCGCCGAGGCACCAGGCCCGGCACCGGCCAACCCGTCCGAAACCCGCCCGAAGGACATCAAGCACCCCACGCGGCAGCTCTCTGAGTCTCATCGCGCGGCCCCCTTCCTGCCGCTCGATGCCATGCACGCGAGGCAGGATCGCCTCACGGTGTCAACCGCACTTTCGCAAGACACAATGGATGTTCCCGTAATCCGTGTACACCTTTCGGCGGAAGAAGAACCGGAACAGCTTCACTGAGCCGAAGACGCTGAGCAGTTCACATTCGGTCCGTCGCTCCAGGATCTCGAACGTCGCCTTGGTGTAATAGTGGAACTTGCTCAGGAAACGCGATGGGGCTTCCTGGGTGAAGTAATCGAAAGTCCGTTCCGTGAATCTCGACACGTGTGTCGGGTCGTGAAGGAAGTACGCGGACCGGGCGTCCGGGACCCGTATCCTCAAGATCCCTCCCGGGACGAGAATCCGCCAAAGCTCCTCCATGACGCGGATGGTATCGTGAAGGTGTTCCAGGATGTCCTGGGCCAGGATCTCGTCGAAGGAGCTGTCCTGGAACGGGTACGGGAATTGGTTCAGGTCGTGAACCACGCTCACGCCGGGAAGCGGCACGCAGTCCAGGTTCACATACCCTTCCTGGATGTCGCGCCCACATCCCAGATTGAGCCGCCGTGCTTGCTCGGGCATCCCGCTGGCCTCATTCCTCGGGGGCGACACCATCGCCCCCCTGCTTGCGTGCTTGGCCCTCGTGCTCGTGCCAGGCGATGGTGCGCCGAAGCCCCTCGCGCAGCGTCACGCTGGGGACCCATCGCAGGACTTTCCTCGCGCTCTCGATGTTCAACACCCGGCGTCGGATGTTGTCAATGTCGCGGCGGTCAATGTAGACGGGAGGGATGTCGCTGCCGTAGAGCTCCATGATCAGCCTGGCAAGCTGGTTCACCGTCGTTTCCGTCCCCGTGCCGAGGTTGAAGACGTGTCCCTCGGAGCGGGGGCTCGCGAGGGCCATGAGCGTGCCCTCCACGGCGTCGTCCACGTAGGTGAAGTCGCGGGTCTGCTCGCCGTCGCCGTGGATTTGGGGCGCTTCCCCCCTGGAGACACCCTCGACAAACCTCGCCACGACGCCGCAGTACGGGTTCTCCGGGCTCTGGTTCGGGCCGTAGATGTTCGAGTAGCGCACCACCGTGGCCGGCACGCCGTAGGACTCGTAGAACGCCAGGCAGTAGTGCTCTCCGGCGAGCTTGCTCACCGAGTAGGGGGAGAGAGGGCTGACGCCTTCATCCTCGTTGATCGGCAGGTGGCGCGGATTGCCGTACACGGAGGCCGAGGAGGTGTAGACGATGCGCTTGACTTTGGACCGGCGGGCCGCCATGAGGACATTGAGGGTGCCCCCGATGTTCGTCTCGAAGTCCTCGCGCGGATTCCTGGTGGAGACGATGATGTTTCGTGCCGCGGCATGGACCACGAATTCGGCCTCGCCTACGGCTCTCTCCACGGCGTCCGGGTCGCACACCGTGCCTCGCACGAGCGCGTAGCCCCCGCCGGCCGGCAGGTTCTCCGCCCTGCCGGTGAAGAAGTCGTCCAGAACCGTCACCGATGCCTCGAGGGCGAGGAGGCGCTCGACGATCTTCGAGCCCACGAACCCCGCGCCGCCCGTGACGAGCACTCTTCTGGCTTTGAAGTCCACGCTTGTCTGCCCCTCAGTGGGTCATGGGTCGCGGGAACGCCACGCGCCTGCGAGGCCGTCAGCTTCGCAGCCGCAGCTTCAGTAGCACAAGGGGCCGCAGGATCCGCCACCAGTCCCGGAAGGCACGCATCTTGGTGAACCCGGCCCTGCGGGAGTGGTAGCGCACCGTGCACGGCACCTCGACCAGGCGGACGCCTGTGCGGATCGCTTGATAGAGCACGTAGGGCTCGAGCTCGTACGTGTCGAGCCAGGACTGCCAGAGGTTGATCCGCGGGTCGTCCAGAATCGAGAGGCGGAAGGCCCGCAGGCCATTCGTCCCGTCCGTGCAGCGACAGCCGAGGAACAGCCGCACCATCCACGCGTAGGCGCGAGTGAGCACCCGCCGCGCGACGGGGATGTTCTCGACCCGTCCGCCGGGCATCCAGCGGGAGCCTTGCACGAAGTCGGCCTTGCCCTCGACGAGGGGCGCGAGCAGCCGGCCAAGCTCCTCCGGCACGTGCTGGTCGTCGCCCGAGATGACGGCGGCGACATCGAAGTGGTTCTCGCGGGCCCAATCAATGCCGGTGCGAATGCCCGCGCCCACGCCTCGGTTCCGCTCGTGCCGCAGGACGACGGCCCCTGCGGCTCCGGCCTCGGCCGCGGTCCCGTCCGTCGAGCCGTCGTCCACGACCACCATCCGGAGGTCGCACGGCAGACGGGGAGCGACAGCGGCGACCTTCTCGACCACCCGCCCGATCTTCCCCTCCTCGTTGTATGCCGGCGCAATCAACGCCACGAGCGGGCTCTCCTGCGGCGGCGCCGTCCCTTCTACAGTCTGTGCCCAACCCTCGCGCGTTCGGCCTGAGCTCATGTTCACGCGAGCATTCTAGCAGGTTGCTCCGAAGAGTGTCAAGGAAGGCGATGGGACCGAGAATGGCCCGCAGTCCTGGCCAGGGCCACTCGACACGCCGAGGCGCCCGTGGCATCCGATGCCAATCGGCTGGACGAAACCCCTTGGTTGCTGGTATTCTGTACAGGGTAGGGTCGAGCTTCCGGATCGGGTGGCGATGCGCGAAGGGGAGGTCGGCTTCATCTCCACGGGCCGAGGGATGAAGCCCAACGACCGCAAGCTCCTCCTGCGCCGCGCCTTGCATCCGTCCCGCCGACGCCGGCAACGCTGCCCGCGTGGGTCTTGAGATAGTCTCTAAATGGGGAAATGGCGAGGGCGACGGGACTCGAACCCGCAACCACCAGATCGACAGTCTGGTACTCTAGCCAATTGAGCTACGCCCCCGCTTGTCAACGAACCGTTCGGCCGGCTCGCCGCCGCCGCTTGGTGGGCGATGACGGGTTCGAACCGCCGACTTCATCCTTGTAAGGGATGCGCTCTAGCCAACTGAGCTAATCGCCCAAAAATGCTGGACGCGCTCGGCCAAGAGTATATAATTACCAAATCCGGGGGATTCTGTCAACTGGGTTTTCCTCCTCCGCCGCGTGTGCGGCCAAGGGGTCGTCAGGATGCGAAGACTCGTCGGGGCAATGGTGGCGGTGGCGAGCGCGCTGGCCTGCCAGGCGGGCGAGGTGGCGGTGGCGCTGCGGCCGGCGTTCGACGGGCACTTCCGCCCCGGCGCGCCGGTGTGGCTCCGCGCGACCGTGGCCAACGCGGGGGCGGGGTTCGAGGGCACCCTGGACCTGGTGGTGGACGGGCTGACGTGGCGCCAGGCGCTGCGCGTGGGGGCGCAGACGTCGGCGCGGGTGGACGTGCTGGTGGCGCCCCGGTCCGAGGCGACGCGGGCGCGGGTGGTCGTGAGGTCGAGCCGGGGCGAGGTGCTCCACGATGCGGGGGTGGGTCTGGGCCTCCGCGCCCGAGGGGATGGCGGGCCGCTGGTGGTCGCCGTGGCCGCGCCGAGGCGGGTTGTGGAGGATCTCTTCGGAAGCTGTCAGGCAACGGTCGAGGCCGGTGAGTTGCCGGCGCTGGCCGCGGGCTACGCCGCGGTGGACGCCTTGGGCTTTGCGGGCGATGGGGGCGAGGCGCCGGCGGCGGCGCGGCGGGCCATCGCGGAGTGGGTCCGCGGGGGAGGGGTGGTGGGCTTCGCCCTCGAGGATGCGGCGCCGGTGCGCACGGAGTCGCTGCTGGCGGAACTGGGCGGCTGCGCCGGCAGGGCAAGCTCCGAGGAGTGGCTCGCCGCCGCGGCGGCTCGGCACCCGACGGAAGGAGCCGATGGCAGGCTCCTGTGGCGGCTCGGCCTGGGCAAGGTGAGCGCAGGCACGCAGAAGGCGCTGGCGCATGGGCGCCTCGGGGGGCTTCTGCGGGCCGGGTCGGCAGGAGAGGAGTGGGTGGACCCGGGGCTCCACGCCGCGTTCCGCGGGGCGCGCTGGGAGGCGGCCCTGCGGTGGCGCCTGGTGGGAGGCGCGGCCGCGCTGCTGGCCGGGGGCGTGCTGGTGGCGCTCGTCGGGCTGCGCGGCCGGCGACGCGCGCTCCGGGCCGCGCTGGCGGCGGGCGTGGCGGCCGCGCTGGCCGCCGTGGCCTGGGGCGTGATGTTGCCCGCGGGGCGCGGGACGCTCGAGGCCGCCTGCGTGCTCGAGCGCGTGGCAGGGCTGGCGGGCGAGCGGCGCACCGAAGTGCTGTGCCTCGAGGCCGTGGGGCGCACGCGCGTGCGGCTCGACCTCGGCCCGGCCGAGGCGGTGGTGCCCTTCTACCGCAGTGCCGACGACGCAGGCGGCGGGGGCGAGGCCGTGATCGAGCGCGACGCCGCGGGGCGCTGGACCGTGCAGTGTGTGCTGACCCGACAGACGCGGCGCTGTTTCGCCGCATGGTGGCCGTGGCGGGAGACGCCCGAGGCCGAGCCTGCCGTCGGGCGCGGCGACGTGCTGGTCCGCGGCGGCCGCTTCGCCGTCGCAGAGGCGCAAGGAAAGTTGCCCGGCGAGCCGTGGCAGCGGCTCGACGAGTTGCGGGAATGGGGAGAGGCCCATCGCGCCCTCGCCGCCTGGCAGGCCCGGCGAGCGGGCACGGCGGCCACGTGGCGGGTCCGCCCCGACGCCGCCTGGCAGACGCTGGTGACGGGGGCGGGATTGCTGGACTGCCGCATGCTCGCCGCCCAGGTGTGGACGCGGGTCGGAGACTGACCGCGTCCTTTCACGGGCGGATGACGATCTTGCTGTGGCCCGGCACGACGAGGTCGAAAAGCCACTCGACATCCTGGTTGGCCATGCGGACGCAGCCCTTGGATTCCTCCTTGCCGATGGCATCCGGCTCCCAGGTGCCGTGGATGCCGTATTCGGCCTGGACGGTGATCCAGCGCGTGCCGAGCGGGTTGTTCTTCTTGTCGCCGAAGGGCACGGGGGGGTAGACGGCGGCGTAGACGGGCTCGCGGAGCTTGTGGCCGGCGACAAATTCGCCGACCGGGGTCGTGCCGTTCTTGCCCAGCCCGATGCGGAACTCCCGCACCCAGAACCCGTCCTTGGTCACGGTGAGGTGGAAGTCGCTCTTGTCCACCGCCACGTCGAAGCCGCCGGGCACGATCTTGAGGTTCTGGCCGATGCGCAGTATGTCGCCCTTGATGCCGTTGATCCGGCGCAGCAGCTCGACTGTGGTCTTGTGCTTCCCCGCGACCTTGATCAGCGAATCGCCCGCGACCACCTTGTAGAGCACGGCGAACGGGGCGACAACCTTGCCGGCGAAGAATGCCTCCTCGCTGAGCTTGACGAGGCGCGACCGGATCTCCTCGCCCCGCTTGGCCTTGGGATCGCTCAGGAGCGCGTTGGACAACGTCCTGTAGGCATCCACGGTCTTGCCCGCCGCCAGCTCCTCGTCGGCCTTGCTCAGCACGGCGTCGGCGTCCACCGGCTCGACCTTCTTGGGCGGCTCGACGGGCCCCTTGGCGGGTTCTTCCCCCGGCTTTGTGGGCGGTTCGGGCGGCGTCTCCGTGCTCACCTTGGGCGAGGGCTCGGGCGGCGCCGTCACCGAGGGCTTCCGCGGGCGGAGCAGCAGCACGATGGCCACGACGATGACGACGACCACGGCGCCGAGAGCAATCCACGACCTTTTCATCAGCCTGCCTCCGAGGGGTCACTAGGGCTTGGGGGCGGCCAGCCCGGCGGACCCGACATATAGGAACCGGTTGCGGACCTCACGTGCGCGCGACTGTTCCGGCACGGGATCATCGGGGAGTGCTCTCGCTTCGGGGACCGGCTCAGGGGCCATTGCCCCAAGCCATGCCGTACCGCTCACAAGTGTATCAAATGCCTCCGGCAGATTCAAGACCCAGGCTGCAAAAAAAGCCGGGCCGCGCTGGCCGGGGTCACTTCAGCGGCGGCTCGAAGACGTCGAATGCCGTGACCGCGAGCGGGCCGTTGCCTTCGGCCACGAGCCTCAGCGTGTGCGGGCCGTTGGCCAGGTTCCAGGCGAGCGTGACCCGTGCCTTGTCTTCGCGGAAGCTCACCCGCCCGACGGTGCAGCGGGTGACATCGAAGGTCCACTTGTCGCCCGTGCGGTTGCTCTCGGGCTGGCGCCAGAATTCGGGCTCCATGATGATCTGGCCGCTCTTGCTGGTGAAGGGCTTCTTGTTGTTCCCCGTGCCGTCGGGGCCGGTGACGCTGCCGACGAGTTCGTAGTCGCCCGCGTCGTTGGTCATCGTGAGGGTCCAGCTCTGGGGCACGACGTTGGTGCCCAGCGACAGGCGGTGGGGCGAGCGGTCGCGCGGCGGGTTGGGCCGCAACGGGGCGTTCTTGGGGTCGGGCTGGATGTAGCTGGCCTGGAACACAGGCGCCTCCGCCGCGGGCTTGCCGTCGAGCCACACCTGGGCGCTGCCGCCCTCGGCGTGTCGCCACGCGATGAGGTCAATGCGGTTGCCCGTGAAGCCCACCTCGATCGCGGCGCCCTTGTCGCTCGCCGAGACCGAGCCGGTGCCCCTCGACCAGTTCCCGCTCAGCTTCACGTCGGGCGAGGTGTCGGCCTTGATGCGCCGCTCGCGCGAGCGCGGGTCGTAGGCGAATTTTCCCCCCGGGCGGTGGAAGTGGCGGGCGATGTTCCTGTTCGTCATCAGCGCCGCATAGGCGCTCTCGTGGACGGCGTCGGCCAGCAGGCTCTTGATCTCGAGCTTGTTGGCGACCATGTACTCGGTGATCTCGCGGCGGCTCTCGACCAGCTCGACGCCGTGCTTCTCGCACACGGCGCGGAGCCTCGGGATGTCCTGGTGGCTGCACGGCAGGTCGGGGTCGGGCCACTGCTTCTCGTGGGGCAGGCACCAGTGGATGGTGCCGACGACGATGTCGGCGGTCGTGCCCTGCCGCAGGTCCACGATCAGCTTCTCCAGGTCGTCCACCTTCCCGAAGTTGTAGAGGATCACGACGTCGGGCTGCTCGGGGATGACCAGGTGGCGTGCCCAGCCGCGCGTGAGGTGATAGGGCGTCGAGTTGCCGGCGAAGCGCTTGTAGACCACCTTCGGCATGTTCGGGAAGCGGGGCTTGAGCAGCCCGACGAGGGTCGAGCCGTCGCCGAGGCCGTTCGTGAAGCTCGACCCGATGGCCCAGATGAGCAGGGGTCGCTCGGGGTCGAAGCCCTTCTCGAGCTTCTCGATCGCGAGCGCCATGTTCGCCCCATCGCTCGGCCGCGGCGGAGCCTGATACTCCGCCGCGCCTTCGGGCGGCTTCGGCGCGGGCCTGGCACCCCCCTGCGCCTCGAGGCACAACCCCAGGCCCAACGCGACGGCCAGCACAACTGCCGTTCCCGCTTGCATCTCTGTCTCACTCCTTTCCTCTCTCACACCCACGCAAGAGCCTACAGAACTCCGTCCCCGCGCGCAAGGGGGCAGTGAGGCCCCCACGAGTCCGGTCTGAGGCATTCCGCGCCCCAATTCGCCCATTCTCGCCCTTCCGGCTCAGAGTTCCTCAGAGCTCGCAGAGTCGCTCGACGAGGCCGGCCCGAAGCGGGTTGCGGTGGACGTAGAGCAGGAGTTGCCGCAGGTAGGACTCGTCCTCTATCACGAACCCCCTGAACCGCCCCTGGAAGAGGTGGCCGCTGCGGTCATGGCGGGCGTTGAACCAGTTGGTGTAGGCGACGCCTAGCCACGGCATCGCGCGGGAGAGGTTGGGGCGCAGGGTCCGGAGCACCAGGTGGTGGTGGTTGGGCATCAGCACGTAGGCCCATGACACCCGCCAGTCGGTGGCCCCTTGACTTCCCCGAGCGGCTGGGCTACATTGCCTCCGCAGCACGCGGCAACGCAGGGGCCCAGCGATGAACGTCGTGAACAGGAGAAGCTCATGAGAAAACGTTCCCTGGTTTGCTTCCTGGCCATCATGGCATCGTACGCGCTGGCGGCCGCCAGTGGGGGGCAGGCTGAGCCCATCACCAAGGGGCAACGCGTCTTCACGTGCGGCCATAGTTTCCACGCGTGGGTGGCCAATGTCCTGGCCGAGATTGCCCGAAGCGCCGGCATCAAGGAGCACCAGGTGGTCGGCGTCTCCATGATCGGGGGCTCGCGCGTCATCCAGCACTGGAATGTGCCCGACGAGAAGAACAAGGCCAAGGGGGCCCTCACGGCCGGCCAGGTGGACGTGCTCACCCTCTCGCCGATGCATCAGCCCGATGACGGCATCGAGAAGTTCGCGAAACTCGCCCTGGAGCATAACCCCAACATCCGCGTGACGATTCTGGAGTTCTGGCTGCCCTGGGATTCCATGCAATGGCCGTTCAAAGGGAAGAACGAGCCGGCCGACGTTGATGCGCGAACCGCGGAGGAGCTGCGGAAACTGCACGAACCCTACTTCAAGACATTCGACGACTACGTCCTGGCCTTGAACAAGAGCCTGGGCAAGCAGGCCCTCTACGTCGTGCCGATGGGGCAAGCGGTGCTCGCCTTGCGCGAGAAGATCATCGCCGGCCAGGTGCCTGGGATCGCGAAGCAGTCGGAGCTGTTCACCGACAAACTCGGGCATCCGGGACCGGCCTTGCAGATGCTGGAGGGGTATTGCCAGTTCGCCGTGGTGTACCGGCGCACGCCCGTGGGCCTGCCGATGCCGCCCAGGCTGGCTCGCAAGTACAAGGAGGACCTCAACCGCCTGCTACAGGAAATCGCCTGGGACGCCGTGACGCACCATCCGCTGAGCGGCGTGCAGGCGGAGGCGGCGGCCGCCGCCGGTGGGGCGGACGAGGAGTTCGTCCCGCTTCTCAACGGCAAGGACCTGTCGGGCTGGAACACGACGGGGAACTGGGCCGTGGAGGAAGACGGCGTGGTGGCTCTGCACCCGCGGCCCGGGGAAAGTGGCTGGACCCGCTATGACGCTTACCTGACGACCGCGCGGAAGTACAAGGACTTCATCCTCGACCTGGAGTTCAGGATTAACAAGGGCGGCAACTCCGGGGTGTTTCTGCGCGTGGGCAATCCGAAGGAACAGGTCGGCAGCGGCTTCGAGATTCAGATTCTCGACACGCACGGCAAGACGAACCCGGGCGCGCATGACTGCGGTGGCGTGATCGGCGCCGCGGCACCGTCGAAGAACATGGCGAAGCCGGCCGGGGAGTGGAACCGCTACGTGATTGCCTGCCAGGGCACCCGCCTGAAGGTCGAGTTCAACGGCGAACAGATCATTGACCTGGAACTCGACAAGTCCCCCCTGAAGAACCGCCCGGCGGAGGGCTATATCGGCTTCCAGGACGAAGGCCTGCCCGTGTGGTATCGCAACGTGCGGATCAAGGAGCTGCGGTAGACCGTGCGGGAGGGACGGGCAGGGAGAGCCAGCAGACAGACGAGCCAGGATCGGCCAAGGCTGGGCCGCCTACTTGAGCCTGCCGTCTCTCGTCGCCATCCTTGCACTGGTGGCGGTGTTGTGCGCTTCAACGAAGGCAGCGACCTCCCGCATCGTTTGCTCGAATTCTTCCTCCGTCATGCCATACACGTAGTGCGAACGCAGCCGCTGGTTGCACTCCATGCTCCAGTCGGTGTCAGGAGAGATCAGGCCGCGATGGACGAGCTCATCATACATCTCTGTCCCCGGTATGGGGGCGAACCTCGCCAGTGTCAGGAACGGAGGGTTGATCTCGCGGACAAAAGCGAGGGTCTCCTTGACCGTTTCCTTCGTCTCCAGTGGAGTGCCCAGGAGCAGGTACGTTGACCAGTAGAGGCCATGCTTGGTGAGAATCTGCGCCGCGCGCCGGACTGCGTCCAGCTCCAGGCGTTTCTTCATGTGCCGCAGGATCGCCTTACTGCCCGACTCAAGCCCGATGCGGACCGTGACACAACCTGACCGCTTCATGGCCGCCACCATGGCCTCGTCCAGCAGATCCGGCCTCGTCAGGCACTCCCAGCGAATCCCCATCTCCCGACGCGAGATCTCGCGGCACAGCTCCTCCACGCGCTCGCGCGAAAGCGTGAAGGAAGCATCTCGGAAGGAGAAGTACTCGGTCCCGTAGGTCTCGTTCAGCCACTCCATCTCGCGTATCACGCTGGCAACCGAGCGGTACCTGACCTTCCGCGACCAGAGATTGGCCACGCCGCAGAAGGTGCAAGCGTAGGGACAGCCGCGGCTGCCCATGAGGGCACCGAAGTCCACCGGCCGGTACGAGTCCACGTGCATCAGCGCGTCAATGGCGGGCAGGGGTAGCACGTCCAGGTCGGGGATCGGCTCGCGGTCCGGGTTGTGGCGGACCTCGTCTCCGTCCCTATACGACAGGCCCGCCACGTGCGCCAAGCGCTGTCGGTCGCCGTCCTGAAGGCAGGCGACCAGGTCGGCCATCGTGGCCTCGCCCTCGCCCCGAACCACAAAGTCAATGTTGGCGTCTTGCAGCGTCCTGGCGGGGAAAACGGTCGGGTGATCGCCGCCGACAACGACGGTTATGCGGTCGTTGACCTCTTTGCAGATGGCGGCCACCCTGGCGCCACTCGACGCCTTGACGGAAAGGAGCGTGATCCCCACGATGTCAGGCGCGAAGCCGCTGACGACGTCCTTCGCCTCCCGCCACAGCGGGTGGTCTTGCGTGTGCAGGCCCTTCAGGAACTCCTCGTGGCGTTCCGCAACGGCGCTCCAGGAAAGCGTTTCCGCCGACTCCAGGTGGTCCGCATCGTACACCACCACCTCATGTCCCGCCTGCCGGAGCACGGCAGCTATGGAGGCCAGGCCAAGGGGATAGTAGTAGCGGTAGAACCCCATGAAGCGCTGGAACGGCGGATCGATCAACAGGATCCTCATGATATCACTCCGCGCTCGCGCAGCAGCCCCTCGAAACGCTGTGCCTCGTGCTGCTCCGTGTTCTGGAGGGCCACGGCCCGATTCGCCTCGCCCAGCTCCCGCCGGAGCTCGGGATGCGCTATCAGTTGGCACAGTCGGCGAACGAACTCCTCCGCCTCACCCGATGGGAAAACGAAGGCGCGGCTGGCGCTCGGAAACAGTTCCGAGCACCCGACCCGATCCGAGGTGACGACCGGCAACCCACACGCCATCGCCTCCAGGACGGTGCGGCCGAACTCCTCGAGCTTCGCCGGCAGAACGTAGATGTCCAGCGCGTGGAAGACGTCCTGAACGTCCGCGACGGAGTCCGAGAAGCGCGCCCGGTCGCCCAGGCCCAGCTCCCTCGCCATGGAGCGGTAGTGGCCGACGTTTCTCTCCTTGCCGACGACCAGGTAGTAACACCGCCCTCGGAGTTCGGCCGGCAGCCTCGACACGGACCGCAGGAAGAACGCCACGTTTCTCTTCTCGAAGTTGCCCGACGTGACCAGGCCGATCAGGATCCCCTCCTGCCCGATTCCCAGCTCCGTGCGCAAACGAGGGCGTCGGGCATCCCTTTCGTCCCCGTTGAACTGGGCCGGATCGTGGCCCCGATGGACGACCCCCACACGCTCGGGCTCAATGTCGAAGCGCTCGATGATGTCCTTCGCCATCAGGCTCGAGTTGGCGACCAGAAGCCGGAAGTTCTTCTTGCTTAGCACCTCCCCGTGTACTCTGCCCATGACGTGGTTGGCGGGGGTGGGACGGCCATGGATCAACTCGTGGGCCAGGTGAACGCAGTTGTGGAGGCACAGCACGTCCTGCTCCAGGATGTCCCCGTGGCCGATCACCAGGCCGTGGGGGTTCCTGTGGAGCCGGCGCAGGACGCGCGAGTTGAAGACTCTTCGCCGCCAGTAGCCCCCGAGAGGCCATCCCGAAAGGGCGTGCGGGATCCCCCCACTCTCCCTCACGGCCCGTTTGTCCACGGACTCGCCGTAGACATCCACCCGTGCCCCCAGCCTGTGGAAGAGGCGAGTCTGGACGCGGGCGTGACGGACGGCCCCCGTGTTCCCTCTCAATTGGCGGATGGCGATGGCGACGCTTGTGAGTCTATCCATTCGGGCTATTGGCCGCTTCGTTGATGGTCATGTCGTCCCTGGACCCATCCGCCACAGCACCCGGTGACGACAGGCCGGGCTGAGCACACCAGGGGCGCTATTATCATGCACACTTCGCCGTTCCTGTCAAGCGGCAGGAGAGTTGACACGCCCCCAGTTTCGGTCTTCGACTTGTCCTGAGCCCCAACGGGGCGAAATGGGATAGCCCAGGGCGAAGCCCTCATCTTTGCCCACATCTCGGGCCCCGTAGCCCGCCGAGGGCGGGCGGCAGAGGGTAGCCCACGGCGTGAGCCGTGGGAACGCCGGGGTCCCCCACGGGCAAGCCCCGTAGGGGCGACAGAACGCCCGCGGCCAGGGTTTCTGCCGCCCCTACGGGACTGTGGGCCTTGTGGCCACCTGAACCCACGGCTTACGCCGTGGGCTACCATCTCACGCCCCTAACGGGGCTGGGAGCGCTCCTCCTCAAAGATGTGGGCAAAGATCAGGGCGAAGCCCTGGGAACCGAGCCCACCCCGGGACCAGCCCTGAAAGGCCGAAATGGGCTCATGAGCGCCTCCTATGCCGCCCTTGCAGGGCTACAGACAGCCGAACGCGGAAACTGGGGGCGTGTCAGGCAGGAGAGCCGACACGACCCACGCCGCGGTTGACACGCCTGGGCCGAAATGCGACTATGACGGCGAAAGGAGGGTCGGGAATGCCCAACGAACTCCCCAAGCCTGCCGTGTGCAAGGTGGGACGCGCCCAGGAGGCCATCACCCCGCAGATCGGCGTGTCGCTCGCCGGCTACTTCCACGACCGCCGGGCGGAGTACGTCCGCGACGACCTCTTCGCAAAGGCGATGGTGATCGAGTCGGGCGGCACACGCCTCGCCCTCGTGTCGCTCGATCTGATCAGCGTGTCAGCCGAGGTGGCCGATTCGGCGAAGGACATCCTCCGCCGGGAAATCGGCATCCCGCCCGACCACGTGCTCCTCTGCGCCACGCACACGCACACGGGGCCGGAGCTGCGCGAGAACGCGGTCGTCCCCCCCTGCCTCCAATACGTTGGCCTGCTGCCGCGCCGCATCGCCGACACGGTGAAACGGGCGGCAGACTCGCTCGTGCCCGCCACGCTGCGGGCCGGGTCGGTGAGCGTCGAGGGCTACTCGTTCAACCGCCTGTTCCGCCTGAAGGACGGCAGCGAGGTCTTCGGCAAGGGCGGCCGCGAGGCCCAGGTCATCGGCCCCGCCGGCCCCATTGACCCGCAACTTCAGACCCTGAGCGCCGTGGATGAGAAGGGCAACCTGCTCGCCCTCGCCGTCAACTTCGCCCTCCATCCCGACGTGATCGGCGGCGGGCGAGCCAACTTCATCTCCGCCGACTGGCCCGGCGAGATCGGCAGGAACATCGCGGCCGTCTACGGCAAGGACGTGGTGACGCTGCACCTCCAGGGTACGTGCGGCGACATCAACCACTCGCCCCACGACCCCACGAACCTGCCGCGCGGCGGTCCGGCGAAAGCCGTCCAGCTCGGCCGCGCCCTCGCCGGCGCCGCGATGACCGCGATGGAGCGCGCCGAGCCGATGACCGCGCTGTCCCTCGCCTCGGTCGTGGAGACGCTCGCCATCCCCTACTACACCCGCGACGCCAAGCTCCTCGCCGAGGTCGCCGCGCTCAAGAAGAAGGACAAGCCCTCGCCCTTCGAGAAGTACCTCATCGAGCGCTGCGAGAGCTGGCCCCACGACGGGAAGAACGCCGACGTGCCCGTCCAGGTGATGCGGATCGGCGATGTTGGCCTCGTCGCCCTGCCCGCCGAGATCTTCGTCCGCATCGGACTCGACATCAAGCAGTGGTCGCCGTTCCGCCAGACCTTTGTCGTCGAGCTGGCCAACGCCCGTGCCTCGACCTACGTGCCGACCACCGACCAGGCCGAGCGGGGCGCCTACGGCGCCAAGCCCATCCTCAGCCGCTGGCTCTGCTCCGACGCCGGCCGCCGCATGGCCGACGCCGCACTCGTCATGCTCCACAAGTTCCACACCGCCCCCGCAGGCTTGACGCAACCGAGATGAGCAAGGTGTTCAAGTTGTTCACCGCGCAACACACGGGGTGAACAACTTGGAATCGGGCGGGGCAGGCGGAAGGCGGCTCCACATAAGTGCCATGGTTATAACCACTTACGGCGCACACTTCGAGTCCAGTCTCCCCTCCGCGGCCCCGCCAAGATGTTCACCCCCTTGCCGAGGCACCGAAGGGCCGCATCTGTCAGGGAAGCACGACAGCGGGCCGCCTTGAGTCAGCGCCTACACCGTGCGGGAAGGGAAAGCGGTCTCAAGCGACGAATGGCATGAGATTAGGGGCATATGTTGTGTAAGTGCTTGGCCCGCAGTACGTTATGATGTATACTGTCCTGGAGCGTTTCGGGCCGTTCACTCCAGGAGGATGCACGATGGCAC
>Ga0307379_10004980_pt1 | contig 18703 bp, 23 predicted proteins | sample UN2MG_FD_202237 | JGI IMG/M metagenome (GOLD analysis project Ga0307379, IMG submission 202237) | Soil microbial communities from Risofladan, Vaasa, Finland - UN-2 | ecosystem: Environmental > Terrestrial > Soil > Coastal area > Acid sulfate soil | place: Finland: Risofladan, Vaasa | collected... | reverse complement strand
TTCCGAAAATTTTTGTGGTGGGATATGGATTAGATTATAATGGACTCTACAGAGAATTACCGTACATTAAGAAACTTAAGTTAGGTTAACTAAATTCGATTTTTAACGAAATTAAATAGTAATGATCTCTCCTTTTTACCTACAACCTCAATTAGTCCCATTTTTCTTAAGCTGTATGTCGTCATACCAGCTAATTTAATAGGCTTTTTTAAATAATTCGCAAGGTTTCTATTGGTAAAAGGAACGTTTAAATCATCCGGAATTAACCCGAGAAACTGTTTAGAGTTTGAGTATACCTTACGTTCTAAGATTTTAATTAACTTTATATCTTGGATGCTCCATCCTCCCCTTCTCCAGCTTCCTTGACCGTTATTTACACGGATTTCTTCTGCTTGAATTAATACCAATTCAATTATTAAATTTGGATGCGATATAAGATGAGGAATCCGTATTAACTCTTCAAAAATATTTTCAAAAGAACAATGTTTTGGTGAAAGATTTCTCCGCATCACCTGATTGCTTTTTAAATCGACACTTATAATCCATTTATCGCGAATTATGGGATGTACTAATAAAACTCTATGATTCTGAATCAGGAATTCTAACTTTGATCTGATAGCAGAGAAATTTTTTGTTTGGATTTCTACTAACAGATTTTCTTTCACAATATCTATAAGATATTTTCCTATTTTGACTTCCAGTTCTTCTCCGGGATTCTTATAAATCTCTTTTAATTCTCTATGAAGTGAGCTTTCGTTTAACGTACCAACTAGGTTTTTAGATTTATTTATAACTTCTGTCATGCGAAAATGGTATTATTCTTTAATAAATTATGATTTCTTACTTAAAAAGAGAGATAATATTGTTATGTATCTTCACTTTCTAAATTAACAGGCTTATACTCTATGCTTGACTCAATGCCTCGTTCCATGTAGAAAAATTCAGATCGCGATGGTTGAAGTTTTTCTTTCAGGAATTTGATAACTTTCAATCCTTTTGATAACTCGTCACATATAAATATATCTATACTGATATAACCATGTTCTGGCCATGTATGGATACTTGCATGGCTTGTTTTTAAAATTGCGACAGCACTGAATCCATGAGGTTTGTAAACATGATTATACACATCAAGGATGATCAAATCAGCGTGATTTAAAGCATCAATAAAGATTTTATGGAGAACTTCGTTTTTCAGCAATTTTGTTTGATTTTTAAAGTGCATTTCACCTATAAAATGAAATCCTATAGGACGGAACGAGATTTCATCATGTTTTTTTACTTCAGAAGTATATATTGGTTTTAATTTTAAACTTAAAGTATCCTCTGTTGATGCTGGTTCTGTTAGTTCTAAATAATATAAATGGCTAAATTGACCTAATATGCTTGCACCTTTATAGATATTGAAGTAAGGGATCATCTCTTTAATAATAAATCCATGATCTAAAATTGATAATTGAATGTGTTTCATTTCTTCGGGAGGTTTGTTGCCAAAACATAGAAGACATTTTTTACCTAACACTCTATGTACATTCCCTTCAATTATTATGCTAGTTTTTAAAACTTGTTTAGCTCTTTTAAGAAATAAACGCAGACCTTCATTCGTATAAGGAGGATCCATCAAAACAATATCATAATTGTTAAGAATATTAGTGGGGCATGCATCTCTGAGATCGTGAGAAATAACTCTAAATTTTTTTAAAGAAAGATTGTTTGCTCTCTCAGAAAGAAATTTAATAACGTTGGGATCGATATCTATAACCATTATTTCATCAGCTAAGTTCAATAAGCCAACAGCTAAAGAAGTAGCGTCGTCATCCCCAAGGAATATTATTTTCCTTCCCTCAATATCTCCTTTTTTTAAGAGATAAAGAGCACGATTTACCACTGTAGACGAAATGGCATGAGATTGGTCTAAAGTAAAATCTGGTTCCGGACGATTACTTAAAATTTCTTCGATTTTATTAAAAAATGCAAATTCTTCAGGGATTTCAGTTAAAACCGATTCAAAATTATTTGGAAGAGGATCATGCTCAAACTTTAAGTTCAAATTTTCTCGAATCCAAGTCCTACCATTTTCACCAAGAAAATTTTTCTTTTCTATAATCCTTGCTTTTACTAATTCCCCTCGAACAGCTGCAAGAGCTGGGATTGCGATTCCAGTTTTTTGGGAAACTTTTTTATTTTTTAATAATGGAAAGCGAAACATGGTTACTAATACCGATCTTACACCCTCGACACCTTCTGCTAGCTGAGCCCTCTCAGCTACTAATGTGAGTATATTTTCTGCTTCTAAATCCATTTTTAGTTAATCCTCATGATTATAATTGTTAAATCCTTTATGAGCTGATGAAAGTTTATAATTAATATAGGATTGAATTTTATATCTTTTTTTGGCTAATTTGAGAGAATTAATCCAGAATCCATAATTTAAGATGAAACACTAGGAAGGTTTAAATATGAATGGGTCTCATATAGGATGGTTTTTAACAATCTATCAAGTTCAAACTTAACTCTAATTAATGGCAGATGGCTAAATGCAAAAATGGAAAATGCTTTTCAGATCTTAGGTGACGGCGCTGCATTTCTTTATCATCCAAAAATACTTTTCATTCATTTTGATGTTTTCTATGGAATTCCGTATAATGCTTTCGAAAGTTTTGAAGCTGATGAAATACGAATGATCTCAAGATCAAGAGCTCCCGAAGTTAATCAAATTATTATAGATTTTTTAGCTGAAAAATAAGTTATTCTCATTGGGATTATGTATAATTAAATAAGGTGAAATGACCATAATTATTCTTGTAGTTATATTATTATATTTATATTTTATAATCCATGCTCTAATCGTATTTCTTACTTATTATATCTAGTTTAAAGGGAGGAAAACAATCAAATGAAGCAGCTGGGAAATAGGAAGAAAAGGCAGAACGATTTAGTAATTGAATTTAAAGATAATAAATACATATTCTCAAAAAGAGCTCTATTATTATTTATTCTGGGTACAATAATATCTGTAGTTATTATGCTACTAATTGTTGATACTATAGAATTTGTCTGGTTGCACGAACTGTTTGCTAAACACACGGCTTTTTTTCTTCAACTGATTTTTAACTTGGACGCTCAACCATTATATCTACCAATATATACTTGCCCTTGGCACCTTTTTATTTCACAAGATGTTATGGTTTATATAAACAATGGATGTACTGGATTGCCTGCGATGAGCGTGTTTACTGCGGTGATTCTTTTAACTCCTCATTCGCAGGATCCTAAAACTAGCAAAGATATTTTTACAAGAAAATTATTTGCACTTACTGCTTCCCTTTTAGCTATTTATATTTATAATGTCTCCCGTGCAGTAATACAATTCTATTTATACTCCCATGGATTTACTTGGAATCTGGTTCATGATTCTATTTATGCCTTTTCTATTACTCTTATAATCCATATCTCCTTTTTTTTAATTTGTGTCAAAATTCTTCCAGAAATATATTTCTCACTTAAATATATGGTAAAACTGAGTTACAATTATCTAAAAATAGATGATAAGGCAGAGTCATTAAATCGCATAAAATTTGCAGACAAATTACCTCTTTCTATTAAAAGAGAGCAACATATTCAATTAGAAAGCTTATTTAAAAAGGAAAGTATTAATGTGTACCTCATAAAAACACATCAAATTGATTCCCGCATTATTCAATTTCTGAAAGAAAGTAACCATAAATATACGCCAAAAGCAATTAAAAATAAGTTATTTTATCATTATGAAGAAGTGACGGAAATTATTATTGAGAAAATCCTAATCGTCCTCGCAACTGCTAAAGTGGTGCTCAGTGAAAATTTTGATGATAAAATTTACTATTTTGCTTAATATATTCATTTCTTTTTTCTTTGACGTAGTAACTTCCTCTTAATAGTCCATTTTACCGGACCAGAAAGGATGCTCATATAATATGAATTAAAATAGTGTTGAAAACTCTATTAAATAATTTTTCTCTTAATCAGGAGTAAAATCCTTTCTTAAATCTTCTTTTTCTTTCTCGTTATCATATAAATCATACCAATCCCAAATTTTGAGAGCAAAATCGGTGAATGCGTAACCTTTAGCAGTAATTAAATTTCCATCTTGAATTACTCTTTTTTCTACATAAGAGTCTCTTGGAAAAGGATCTATTTCATTTTTCTCTTCATATGATGAGGGTTCTTTAGTGGTTGTATATTTTTTGCCGTTTAAAATCCCCGTTTTAGCAAGAAATTCAGCTCCTGCACAAATTGCAGCTAACAATTTTTCTTCTTCATTTAATCGTTTAATTAATTTTTCAAGCTCTGGTTTAAGTATTCTAGTGCCTCCTCCAGGTATAATTAGGCCTTCAAACTTTTTTATATCAACGATTTCTGAAACTGTTTTATCCGGAATAATCTTCAATCCACTACAACCATAAATAGGTGTGTTCTCATATGCTATATAAATTATTTTGTAATTAACATCTTCATTTAAGCCTGAACAAGTAAGCACGATTTCAAAATCTGCAAACCCATCATAAATAAAACATAAAACTTCTTTCATAGTTTTTTTCATCTCTTTAATTTAAACCAGACCTAACTCTTCGAAAATTGAACTTAAATCTTGGTATCTCGGCATTTTTTCTCAAAAATATTTTTTATTAAATAACAAAAATTATACATAAAAATATCTGGTTCGCCATCCTTTTTATAGTTTAATTTAATTCATATTTTTTCTAATCACCCCTCAAATGTGAGAGGATTATTTATCCCTTAAACAAAAATCCTTCAAATGGATTAATATAGAAATTTATAGAATATTTGATCAAAATTTATAATTCAGTTTTAATATCGAATCTTATGCAAGTTGGAAATAATGACAATATGGTAGAAATGAGCTCACCCAATAATATTCCCCTTATTAAAACACGTGCCTTCAAAATCTGGTTAGGACTAATCATATTCACATTTGTGGAAGTGATCCTCATCTTTTGTCTTGAACCGTTTTTAAGACTTAATTTCCCGCCCTTAAATCCCGATACGGGTCCCACAGACTATTATTGGAAATTAAATGCTCGTGATGCATTAACCATGATCATTACTTGGACGTTTTATGGAACACATCAACTTAGCGTTTGGCTTGTGATTTTCTGGGCACATAAGAATTATCGTGAGAAAAAACTTGATGCAAAGAAATTGCTTACATACACCACAATGATGATAGTTATATTGATTGGTTTTACCCTTCTTCACTTAGTTCAGACGCATGTATGGTATGATGGTCTTGCTCAAGATGTACCAATCTTGACGAGCCAAGGAAGTGTGATTATCATGCTTTCAATTCTCTTAGTGATGCAAAATCCCAAGCGCGGTTTATTCTTTGGTATCAAGGAGAAAAAATTGATGCGTCCCGAAGTCGCAAAGACAATGATGACAAGTCATCAGTTAATCTTCAGTTGGGCTTTAGTATATACCTTCTGGTTCCATCCTATGGATTCATCTCCTGCTTTACTCAGCGGATTTTTCTTCATGGGTCTCTTGTTTATACAAATGGTATTAGCCTACACGCGAATGCATTTAAATAAATGGTGGTTGTTAATCTTAGAATCCTATGTCGCTTTACACGCAACGATTGTAGCACTTGCTCAATGGCTCGATTTTGGTTCCAATCAAATGTGGCAAATGTTCTTACTTGGATTCCTCGCAATGGTCGTATTTACGTATATCCACGGTCTAGGCTTACAAAATTGGCTACGGTGGTCAATACTTGCTGCCTATTTTGTATTCTTGGTTTTTATATACCTCCCCCAACCATTCGGCTTTGGTCGAGATATTTCATACTTTTTAAGACTCGAATTTATCTGGATTCCCGTCATATTATTCCTCATAGCATTCATTGCTGCTGCCTTGGCTCATATCTACTTAATTATTAAAAAAAGAAGATCTTAGATATTATCTCTAAGAATTTGATCCCAAAACTCCATCCATCTTTTTTTTATTTTATTAAAAAATAACTAAAATAATAGAAATATAATTGTTGTAATAAATCAGTAGATTTTGGGGCGTATTTTATGCTATAAAAGGTTTCAAAATCAGCAAACCCATCATAATTAAAACATAACATTTCTTTCATAGTTTTTTCCTCTCCTTAATTTTTCCCTTAAATCTTATTAGATATGTTTTTGGATAAAGAAAAAGTTTATATATTCTAAACAATAGTCTTAAATGAGAATATTCTCATCTAAGAATAATATTTTTTTAAAAGAAAATGGTGGAAGAACTAAGTCATAAGCAGTTTGTTATTCTAGGTTTGGTAGCAGAAACACCTAGTCATGCTTATAGTATTAATCAAAGGATAGACAAGAGAGGAATGAGAAATTGGACAGCAATAGGTAAATCTTCAATTTATAGGATAATTCAAGAATTAGAAAATTTAAAATTTGTAGAATCTTACGAAGAAGAAGTTGATCACCGGAAACGAAAAGTGTATACAATTACTGACTATGGAGCTAGGATACTTAAAAAGAAGGTTTATAATGTAATTAAGGGATACATTGGAAAAAACGATGAAGATTTTTATGTTGCTTTTTCTATACTTCCAATCCTTACTAAAAAACAATTGATCGAAGTATTCACTTTTTCAATGGAGACTATGAAGAAACATAAAAAAGAACTTGAAGAAATGCTCGATAGCAATTCAAATTGTCCAATAAATGTATCGGGGTTGTTTATTCATCCTATAAAAATCCTAGAGACCGACATCGTATTTCTGGAGGAGGTTATAAATGAAATTAAAAAAGGAGATGGTATTATTGAGTCAAAAACGTCTAGTAAATGATTTTATTCATAGAATAGGGTATCATTGTGAATCTTCCTCAATGAGAGATCTTTTTGAATTTCACGGATTTCCAATGTCTGAACCCATGGCCTTTGGTTTAGATGCTACGATGGGTTTTGGATTTTTTGATACCACAAATAGTGTTTCTTTTATTCCAGAGTCAGAAATCCCTTTTTTCCTTGGAGGAAAGCAAGGAACAATTGAGCCAAATTCTTTAGCTTGTCGTTTATTAGGAATTACTCTAAGAAAACAATCTTTTACTAACGCTAGTAAAGCTTGGGATGAATCAAAAAAAATGTTAGATCAAGACATTCCTTTAATACTTAAAGTTGATTTGGGATATTTACCATATTTTGAAGAGGAGGGAAATATTCACTTTGGTGGACATGCAATCACTCTAGCGGGTTATGATGATCAGAAAGGAGTTGCTTATGTGGGTGATTCGGAATTTGAAAGTTTTCAAGAGGTCTCTATAGAAAAACTTAAGGAAGCGAGAAGTTCTGAATTTGGTCCTAAATTCATGCATCCTAGCAATACCCAATTTTCTATGATTAGAAGACCTGATGGTAAGCATCCACCTTTAGCAGCAGCTGTAAAAGTTGCTATTCAAAAAGTTGTGGTAAATATGTTGCGTCCATCGGTGAGCAACAATGGTATTCCAGGGTTAAAACATTTCGCAAATTCTATTCCTCTGTGGAATGAAAAATTAAAGGGAGTAGCAAAGGATCCACAAGGAAAATCGATCTCACGTGCGAGATTGATGTTTGAATTATTGTATGGATATATTGAAACTTGGGGTACTGGTGGTGGGAGTTTTCGTAATCTCTATACAAATTTCTTAGAAGAATTACAGAATCATCCAGAAATGAATGAAGGTCCTAAAGCTTGGAAAAGTGAGGATTTTAAGATTTTGGAAGAAAATATACCAATAATTAAGGAATCAGCCAGACTTTGGACAGATATAGCAAAAACTTTAAAGAAAGCTGCTGATATCTACAAAGATAATTGTTTGGAAAATGTAGATTTAAATAATTTGCAGGAGCAAGCACTTCTAATTCTACACAATGAAGAAATGTTGTTTAAAAATCTATTGAAATTAAAAATTTAAAGGAGTAGAAAAGATGAGTGAAAAAAACTTAGCAGCACCATGTGGGATATACTGTGGTGCTTGTCGGCAATATCTCCTCTCAAAAAAGGATTTATTAGAAGATAGAGGGTATAAACAAGGCTGTAAAGGTTGTAGAATTAGGAACAAAAATTGTGCGTTCATAAGAAGAGATTGTCCTGCTTTAAAAAAAAGGGAATTAGAATTTTGTTATGAATGTGAAAACTTTCCTTGTCAAAAACTACAAAAAATAGATAACTATTATCAAGAAAAGTATTCTGTGAATATGATCGGGAATCTAAAAAGACTTGAAGAAGTCGGAGTCGAGAAGTGGCTCCAAGAGCAAGAAAAGCTCTATACTTGCCCCAAATGTGGTGGCGAGATTTGTGTTCACGATGCCGAATGTTATGATTGTGGTAATAAAATCAATCCGAATATAGAATAAGGAGGCACTAAATTTGAGTGAAAAAATTAGTTATTGTGGTCTATATTGTGGAGCTTGTCCTTCTTTACAAAAGAAGACATGCTTGGGATGTAGATCTAATAATAAAAACCAAAATAGAAAATCAAAATGGAGTTGCAAGATTCGTAAATGTTGCATTGAACTAAAGAAGATTCAATACTGTGGTGAGTGTGATGATTTTCCTTGTAAGGAAATTAAAAGAAAACTCATAGATTCTCATCCAGGCGATCCTAGATTTAATTATCGCCATAAAATCCCTGATAATATGGAAGAGATAACTAAGTTGAATCTTGAAAAATGGTCTAAAGAGCAAGAGATATTGTGGACCTGCCAGAACTGTGGACAACCCTTGATGTTCTATTATAATCAATGTAGTAACTGTGGAAAAGAAACTGATCCACAAGCAACTTAAAAAACACATAAAAAGAGGAAAAAAAATGTCATATAAAGAATCATATACACAAAAATTGAGGGAAAATTTTCTTAAATACGCAAGAGAGGCATTTCAACTACTTCCCAAGATGGAAAAACCTACATTACTGGATTTAGGTTGTGGCTCTGGTGTTCTTACCATCGAGCTTGCAAACTTAACTAAAGGTGAAATAATAGCAATAGATATTGATCAAGTGCTCTTAGATCGACTAAACAAAAAAATAAAGGAGAATCACCTCGAAAATAGAATCACCACTAAAAAAATGGATCTTCTAAAGAATGATTTTGAAGATAATTATTTTGATTTAATCTGGGAAGCGGGCGTAGTTCAAATAATTGGTTTTAAGGAAAGTTTCGAAGCGTGCCATCGCATACTCAAGGTTGGTGGTTATTTAGTTCTTGGACAATCTATCAAAGCTATGGATAAGAATCACGATTTGATAACTAAGTGCGGTTTTGATCTTATCAAACAATTGAACTGGCCTATGGGTTGCTGGTGGACTGAATATTATGAGCCATTGGAAAAAAAAATCAAGGAGATCCGTGAAGGGAAAGAAGATTCCGATATTTTCGAAAATATTAGCGTTATCGAAGCAGAAATTAGGATGGTAAAGGCTAATCTTAGTGATAGTGATTGTGCGCATTATATATTACAGAAGAAAGGAGATTAAATTATACAAAGCGATAAAGATGGATAAGATAAAAGTAGTAGGAGCAAATCTTCATAATTTAAAGGATTTAAATGTGGATTTATCAATTATTCTAATTTTTTTTTTTTATCTTCTTCCTTTGACTCTTTCAATTCCAATTCATTAATTTCATGTTTAAATTCATCATAGAAATCAATAAATTCAGAAGGGTTTGAACATGGAGTTTTAACTAATTCATTTAAAACATTTTCATATTCATCATCATTTTCAAAAATATTTTTAAATTTATTTTCAATCTGTTTTGGCAATTCATGATATTTATATGATAATGTCACTAGTTGGTTTTTATTTTTGATATTCTGATATGGAATGATTGAGAAGTATTTATTTATAAACTCATAAGCTGAGTTATACTCGTTCATATCTATACAAGATTTTTCTAGAAGTCTTTTAAATTTATTTTCAAAATCATTTGTAAAATTATTAACACAATCTCTTAATAATTTGGATGCTTTAGATGCAAGTAAACCAACAGTAATATATTCAGATCTGTTCACAATAAGGATCCCTTCATTTAGATTTATATCAAGGATCCCTCCTACATGCATTACTTCCTCACTCATTATCTCAACGGTATTAAGAAAACCCTGAAAAAGCAGTTTCGGTTATATTCATCTCTTTCCAATCATGGTCATATAGAGGATTACCTTTATTGTCTCTTACCGCGATTCTATAAACAACATTAGGCAAAAAATAGAGAATTTTAACTTTTTTCATGATAACTATTGTTATTATTAATATTCTAGTGAAATTTGAAAATTGGACGATAGTGTTAAAAATAAAAGAAAACATTCCTTCATATCTAACAAAAAAAATTAATATCACTTTTTTTTAAAAAAAAAAGATATGATATAAAATGGAACCAAAAAAACAGACTATAATTATTGTATTAGTTGCAGTACTAGTTACAGCCGGAATAGCTGTAGGAGTAACTTACGTTCTTGTGGCCCCCCCTCCAGAAGGAGCAACAGATGAACTTGAAATATACCACTGGTGGACATCAGGTGGAGAAGCCGCTGCAGTTGGGGCGTTAGTAGATGTTTTTAAAGATTTATATCCTACTACTATAGTTAAACAAAGGGCAATATCAGGCGGATCTGGAATAACAATGATTCCAATTATTACAGCTTTGATACTTGCAGGGGAAGCCCCAGATGCTTTCCAGATGCACGCTGGATACGAAGGTATCGAATATTTTAAGGCAGATCTATTAGATGATATAAATGATATATGGACTGATAATAACCTTGAAACTGTCATCCCTGATGTAGTGCAAAGCATGTGTCAGTTCGATGGGGACTATTACATGGTGCCTGTGAATATCCATAGGTCTAATGTAGTATGGTATAATTTAAAGGAACTTGAAGCGCTGACCCCAGCTATTGATCCCAAGACTTTAACTAATTGGACCGCGTTTTTTGATGCATGTATTGCTTTCGAAGCAGAAAATCCTGGTAAAGATGCGATATCATTAGGACAAGCTTGGACACAAGCACATCTTTTCGAACAAATCCTGGCAGGCGAAGGAATCGCTGTTTATGAGGATTGGATAAATGGAGATATTATATCTGGAACTGACCCCGATCTTTTAGCCGCTTTAACTATTTTGGAGACTTTCATGACTTATACCAACGATGATTTTAATACTATAACGTGGAATGACGCAACTGATTTACTAATCCAAAATAATAGCATATTTAATGTTATGGGTGATTGGGCTAACGGAGAGTTCTTACTTGCTAACTCAGTATATGACGATGATTATGGAACAATTGCAGTACCTGGAACCGGTGATATGTATGGTCTTGTTGTTGATGCCTTTCAACATCCAGCAGGTGTTGCTCATCCAAAAAATTCAGATAGATGGCTAGAGGTTGTTGCTTCTAAAGAGGGTCAAGACGCCTTTAATCCCTTAAAAGGGTCGATATCTGCGCGTACTGATTCCAACCTTGCTTTATATGGGCCGTATCACGAATGGACTATTGATGACTTCAATTCTGTAGCATATATGTTCCCAAGCGTAGTTCATGGAAGTGGCGCACCTCAATCTTTCTCATCAGAATTAAGTTCTGTAATAAATGCATTTTGTACTGGTGGCGCAACAAAAGCTGAAACTGCTATCGCAATAGCTGCCCTTGCATCCGAGAATGCCGCTGATTTTACTACAGTTTGGTCGTTAGATTGAATGTAAACTTCAGTTAAAAAAATAATAAAATTTAAATTTTTTTTTTTTAATAACTTTAAATAACACTAAAGTATCTTGGGGTAAAAAAAAGGTGAATATTAAAAAAATTACAACGAGATTTAAAAAAAAAATTAAAAAAATTATAACGAGAGATAAGATATCCACAATACTATTTCTTATAATACCTATAGTGTTTGTAATAATTTTTATCTATATATGCATCATCTGGAATATAGTCGTATCTCTTTCTGATTGGGAGGGCTTGAGGCCAAGTTATAATTTTAAAGATTTTGGCCAATATATAAAATTATTTACTAACAAGATATTTTTAACATCCCTATGGAATAACATTGTATTAATATTAATTTTTGTTCCAGGTAGCCTTGCTATGGGGCTTTTTTTAGCAATACTGCTCGATCAAAAAGTAAGGAGAGAAAATGTTTTTAAACTTATATACCTATTCCCTTTTACCCTTTCTTTCGTGGTTACCGGATTTTTATGGAGGTGGATGTATAATATTAGAGTAGGTGTTTTAAACACCCTGTTGGAGTCAATTGGGCTTGGATTTTTAAGTAATAAATGGGTCCAAGATGTAGATTTTGCTATGTTTTGGGTTTGTGTGGTCCTCATATGGCAATATTCAGGGTATATGATGTTAATTTTTCTAGCCGGGATAAGATCCATCCCCGAATCTCACATTATGGCTGCAGCAGTGGATGGTGCGTCAAGCTTTCAAACGTATTATCGTGTTATAATCCCTCAGTTAAAAGCTCCGATCTTTACTGGATTTGTTATACTCGTTGTATTTGCTCTTAAAGCATTTGATTTAATATTTATTTTAACTGGTGGAGGTCCTGGATACGCCACAGAGATTTTACCCATAACGATGTACAAAGAGGTCTTTAACAAGAAACATTTTGCCTATGGTTCCGCTATCGCCACTGTACTATTCTTGCTTATAATGATTATTGTTATCCCTTATCTCTATTCAACGTATGGAGGGAAAAAGAATGAAAGAAATTAAAATTGGTTCAAAAAAAATGAGATTACCACATCCTACACGAGTATTGCTTTATTTTTTGCTCATATTTTTTGCATTTTTAGCTCTCCTTCCTCTTTGGAGTGCCGTTATGACTGCTTTAAAAACACAGGAGGCTTTAATTTATTCAAATCCAATACAACCACCCATAAAACCGTCCTTAGACGCATTTGGAACGGCTTTTAATAAATTGAGAATACCTATCTTAAATAGTCTTACATTTACGATACCTGCCACGATTCTATCTTGTGTTTTAGGTTCCATGACGGGTTACGCATTGACCAAAGTCAAGTTCAGGGGAGCCAATACTATATTTCTCTTAGTTATCGTTGGGATATTCATTCCCTATCAAGCAGTACTTATCCCCCTAGTTCAGATAATAATTGAGCTCGGTATATATGGCGAGATATCTGCTCTCATCCTAACACATACTGCATACGGAGTCCCCATATGTACCCTCCTTTTCAAGAGTTTCTATGATAGCATCCACGATAGTCTTATAAATGCAGCAAAAATCGATGGAGCGGGAATATGGAGAACATATATTCATGTCATATTACCCCTTTCCGTTACACCATTCGTGGTCGCAGCAGTTTTTCAGTTTACTCAAATTTGGAATGATTTACTCTTTGGTTTAGTTTTGTCAGGGGCAGGTAGTAACCAGCCAGCTTCGGTAGCGTTGTTAAATTTACAAGGGGGTTTTGTTACTGCGTGGAATGTTCAAATGGCAGGTACTTTATGGTACACAATACCATCATTAGTTGTATATTTAGTACTTGGAAAATATTTAGTAAAAGGCTTCATGGCAGGAGCTATTAAAGGTTAAAAGTGATGTGAAATGACAAACGTTGTTATAAAAGATTTGATGAAAAAATATGGAAAAACTATAGCTCTTAAGGACGTATCTCTTGAGATAAAGGATGGAGAGTTTTTTATCTTACTTGGTCCCTCTGGATGTGGAAAGACTACTACTCTTCTGTGTATCGCAGGATTGCTCACACCAAATAAGGGAGAAATACGAATGGGAGAAACAGTACTTAGTTCCTCAGAAAGTGACGCATTTATAAGACCACAAAATAGAGATGCAGCTATGGTATTTCAAGATTACGCAATCTATCCTCATATGACAGTATATAAAAATATTGCTTTCCCGTTAAAGATTAGGAATATGGAAAAGAGTAAAATTGAATCAAAAGTTAGGGATGTGAGCCAACGCTTAGGAATATCTAAACTTCTGGACAGAAAGCCAAAACAGCTCAGTGGTGGACAAAGGCAGAGAGTGGCGTTAGCGAGGGCAATGGTTAGAGATCCTAAAATCTTCTTGATGGATGAACCCCTCTCAAACCTCGATGCCAAATTGAGGGTCTATGCTAGGGCAGAATTGAAGAAATTACATGAGGTTATGGGTACAACCATCGTGTATGTTACCCACGATCAAATTGAGGCAATGTCAATGGGTGATAGAATTGCTATCTTGAATGATGGAGTTTTAGAACAAGTAGGTACGCCAATAGAGATATATGAAAATCCAAAAAACTTATTTGTTGTTGGTTTTATTGGGAATCCTCCAATAAATATAATTGAGGGTACTCTTATAGAGAAAAATGGAGAATTTATTGTTGAATTTGGATTTTCTTCATATCAACTTTCGAGTGGAATTGAAATAATGAAGAAGACAAAAACACCCGAAATTATGTTAGGAATTCGACCAGAGAATATTACCATTACAAAGGAGAGTAGAGAAAATGCAATTCAAGCAGAAGTGGAAGTCGTTGAGCCATTAGGGAGGGAAAATATTTTTCATTTGAGAATTAATGATAAACCGCTCATTGCAGTATCTATTACTAATAAGGATCTGAATGTAGGAGAAAAGGTATGGATCTCATTCGATACTGATAGGATTCACATTTTCGATAAGATAACACAGAAAAAAATCAATTAAGATAACTTTCTTAAATTATTGTTTTTTTATTATCTCAACATCATAATTCGCAGAAATAGCAACAAAATTCAGTGGTTTAAATTTCAAACTCAAATGAAAAAGGAAAAGAAGAGGTGAAGCTCGAGACAGTAAAATTCTCGATAATAGTTAATAGCATCCTTATTTTTATTTTAATCACTTTTATCTCTATAATTTTCCTTAATTTTTGGGGATTGTTATTATTTAGAGATATCGATTTCTTACTTGGATCAATTATCAGCGTATTTTTTGCTTTGAAAAAGAGGAAACCTGATCAATCTCCTTTAAAAATAGGTATCATGGTAGGTATTATTGGAGGATTCTTATCTACTATTGCCCCTACTATTTATATATGTACAACATATCAGTTGCCTATTGATTGGTATTTTCTTTATATAGGTATACTAAGTATAACTGGACTTGTTACTGGGAGTATAGTTGGACTACTAATGGGGTATTACTATAAGAAAAAGGATGCTAAAGCAAAATATTCAAAGGATGATGAATTCTATCAAGGTTTAATAGTGAGATAATTTAATTGCATTATTACACATGATTTTTTTTATTTAAATCATTTGAAATCATAAATCCTATTAGGAGGTTATCATTTGGTGGGTTCCTTGATCTATAAAGGACGACCCGAAGATATTTTAATATCAAAACAAAATGCAAGCAATTCAATTAAAGCAAAAATTGATATTATAGAGCCTAAGGGGAGAGAATTTGAAATACATCTAGATTTAGGTGAAAAAATATTTATTGCTGTTCTTAGAAAACTTGATAGTTTTAACATTGGTAACGAAGTTTATTTTACTTTTGATGATAAAAAAATCCGTTTATTTGATAAAAATACTGAAAAAAATATATTTGCATCAAATTATAACGATTACTTCCATTGGAACAAAAGATATTATTTTTTATTCCATTCTTGTTTATAATGGTTTTGCTAATATAGCTTTAACTCTATGATTTTTAAATTCTCTTCTTGGTGCTGGTTTAATTAGACAAATCGTATCTGCCCCTCTCTATGTTCTACCAATAGCAATGGTCTCTCTATTAATAAAAAGGATATGCAGTCACACAGTTATTTCAATTCGATTTTTTTCAGGATCTAATATCGTACTTTCGAAATAGCCGTCCCCGGTATATCTTGGACCGCCTAGAACTTTATAACCATCATTAGCTAACCGAGTAGTCAAAGCAATTACCTTTTCCTTAGATCCTACAGATATGGCTAAATGAATTAAACCTGTAAACTGTGTATATGGGTTATTTGAAGATTCTGGAATTGATGGCATTTGCATTAGTTCCAACCTAGTTCCATCATCAAAGGTTAAGAAATTTGACGAGAACTCATGTCTACTATTGAAGTATATATCATTTGATTTTGCACCAAAATAAGTTTCATAAAAAATTCTAATCTTTTCCAAGTCCCTAACCCAGATTGCAATATGGTCGATTTTCAATGGAATTTCTCCTTAAATAGTTTTAACTAATTTAGCCTAATCTTCTTCTAATTGCTATTTGTTATTTTCTTTATCTTTGTTTCTTAAAATTAACGTATAGTAATTATTTATTCTCCGGGATATTTAAGATGCCACTGAGAACGTAACATGTCCATAGTTTTCATTATTTCTAAAGTTTCACCTAATGGCATGATTTTACTTTCGAGTTTACCGGTGTTTAAACATTGCATTACTTCCATTGCTTCATAGTTATAACCGGTTGATTTAAACGGTATCCTAATTGTTTTCTTTGGTTTTCCCTCTAATATCAAAATCATTTTCGTTGGATGAAAAAAGTCAGGAATTTCCATATATCCTTTAGTTCCAAAGATGAAGGCATCATGCGTCATGATTAGTCTATATGAAGAAGAGAGCATAGCCGTTTGTCCATTTTCATATTCAAATAAATAACAAGATTTTTCATCCACATTTGTTTTTCCAATGCAAGCGCTACTTTTTATTTTTGAGGGAGATTTTTTATAAATCATTCTCGCAAATGAAATAGGATAAACTCCTAAATCAAGTAATGCACCCCCTCCAAGTTCAGGATTGAATGGACGCGCTTTAGGGTCTAATTCATGTTTAATTCCAAAGTTAGCCGTAACATGTTGAATTTCTCCTAATATTCCCCTATCTAAAAATTCATTTAATTTTACGATACAAGGTAAAAACCTTGTCCACATAGCTTCCATTAAAAATACATTATTGTTACGGGCTGTGTTAATTAACTCTTCAGCTTGTTTAGCATTCAATGTAATAGGTTTTTCACAGAGAACTGGTTTTCCGTGATTTAGACAGAGTAATGCATTTTTATAATGAAAATTATGAGTAGTCGCAATATAAATAACATCCACAGCGTGATTGTTAACCAAATCTTCATAATTATTATATGTGTTTTTTACACCGAACATTTTACCAAAACTTTCAGCCTTTCCCTCTGTTTTAGAAGCAACACCCTCCAATAATGCATCGGGAAGTACCTTTAATCCTTCAGCAAACTTATAGGCTATCCTTCCACAACCTAAAATTCCCCATTTTATTATTTTACTCATATTATTCATTTATGATGTTCAGTTTAAATTTTTTTTTTCATAAAAATGTAAAAATGTATAATTGAAATTTTTTTTAAAAATAATATCATTTTCTTCCAAGCTCTTCCTCTATGCGAAACAGCATAAATTTTATCAGATATAATAAATAGTCTAAATATATAAATTCAATTAAAATAATAAAAGTTGATGTTGAATTTATTATATATATAATAGAAGAAATAAACTAAAGAGAACAATGAATTAAAAATGGATAAGATAAAACTAGTAGGAGCAAGACTTCATAATTTAAAGGATTTAAATGTAGAAATTCCGAAAAAAAAAATGGTAGTAATTACTGGTGTATCAGGTTCAGGTAAATCAAGCTTAGCTTTCGATATTATCTTCGATGAAGGTATGAATCGATACTTACAATCTATAGGATTTCCTCCGAAATTTGAAGATGAAAAACCATTTGATTTGCTTGAAGGTTTAAGTCCTACCGTAGCAGTGGAACAAAGAACAACTCGCGTATTTAATCCTCGTTCTACAGTTGGCACAAAAACTAGATTATATAATCTATTAAGAATGCTCTATGCAACAGAGGGGATCTTAGACTGTCCTATTTGTAAGGAACCAGTAAATAAAAACCTTGAATGTGATATATGTGGAATGGTAGTAGAACGATTGGAGATTAAACACTTCAGCTTTAATGAACCAAGTGGATTATGCTTAGCTTGTAAGGGACGGGGATATCAATTGCATCTTACAGAAGAATTAATTGTTCAAGATTATAATAAAAATCTTATTCAAATCACAAAAGCGGGTTCGGCAGTATTTGCTGATCAAATCCGATTTGTAGAACAACTTCCGAAATTTTATGAATTTGATATTAAAACTCCATATAAAGATTTACCAGAACATGTTAGACACATCTTTTTATATGGGAGTGGAAAAAAGCTACCTTTTAATTGGGCGTCTAAAACATTTACGGGAATATTAGAAAGAGAATTTGAGGGAATAATTCCCCATATAGAACGTGCGTTGGCAGATTCAAAAAGCGTATATCGAAGAAATAAGATTAATAAAAATTTTATGTCTTTAAAAAAATGTGATGAGTGTGAGGGATATAGAATTAACGAGCAGGCAAGAAGCGTTAAAATTGGAGAAAAACATATTGGAGAGATAGCAATGATGCCAATCGACCAATTAATCTCTTTTCTAGAAGGATTGAATAAAAATAATATATCAACTGTTCAAGGAAAGAATATGTGCGAGCTAGTAATTAAGGGATTGAATAATATGAGGGATGTGGGTTTATCATATATTAATTTACATCGAGCATTACCCACATTAAGTGGTGGAGAACTCCAAAGATTATCATTAATGACTCATTTAGATGCTGGTATTGATTCCCTTATATATATTCTGG
>Ga0307379_10004978_pt1 | contig 18707 bp, 9 predicted proteins | sample UN2MG_FD_202237 | JGI IMG/M metagenome (GOLD analysis project Ga0307379, IMG submission 202237) | Soil microbial communities from Risofladan, Vaasa, Finland - UN-2 | ecosystem: Environmental > Terrestrial > Soil > Coastal area > Acid sulfate soil | place: Finland: Risofladan, Vaasa | collected... | reverse complement strand
TCCCGCGAATGCGGAATCTGCCAGGCTGATGATCAGAATCTGGGACGGCGGCGAAGGCACCGTTACCGAGCATTTCAAGATTAACGGCCATCCGTATTCGATAACATCCGGCAGTGCGAACCACGACCTGGTATTTACAAACGTCGAGGTGGACGTCAAACATCTCAAAGCCGGCGCAAACACATTGGTATTACTCAGTGACACTGAGCACCACGGCATTGAAGTCCTGCTGCCGGGACCATGCCTCTTGCTCCGATACGGCAAATCCGTGCAACTGCCGTTCGACTAAGCTCTCCGGCGAATTCCTAATCCCTTAAATTCTATTAGCGTTAATGAGAGGATTCTGCTATGATGTGAATTCAACAGGCTTTAACAATTGTGTAAAGGTCCCGTGGAAAACGCCTGCGTGTTGGCAAGCTCCAGGGAAAAAATGGGCCGGATGTTATTGAAGATGTTCGCGATGAGGCAGGACCAAGATGGTGATAAGGCAACGGGAAATAAAAGCTCATAATTCAAGTTTTATTCTTTGCGCTTTGATATTCGCAATTTCCTTGTTGTTTACAGGGCAATCCGCCGGCTCTCAGGCTGCCGAACAGATACGTGATCCGTATAGCAAGGCTTTGTCGGACCTGGAGATGGTCAATCCGGCCGCAATGCGCCGGGCCATTGCCGATCTGATAAAAACGTTCGGCGCCGATTATCCCGGGGGGAAGGATTATCTCAAAACCCTGGAGACCTGCGAGAAACAGTTGCCGGGAATTAAAGACGCTCTGAAACGCACAAGTAGGGGCGATTCGCGAACCGCCCGTACGGCTTTGAGAGCCTCCGAAGAAATCGTCGCATTCCAGCGTCAGGCCCTGCTGGCCAATCCCCTGCTGAACTTCGATCGGCTCTTATTGATTAAGCGTAAACCTATTGGCGATCCCCGCAGGTCGGAAGAGCCGGACAGGGGAATCGGCAAGTTCGTGGGTATGCCCCAGCAAAGCTCATGGCAGCTTCAAACCATGACCGACACGGACGTCTGGGACAACGAAATCAGCATTCTCTCACCGGTCGGGCCGGAAGGAAAACTGACGACGCTTTACAGCCCTGCTGACGGCAGACTCATCAGCGAGATGGACCTGAATTTTGACGCCGACAAATTTATGTTTTCCATGCCCGACGGACGCAAGTTCTGGCAGGTCTTCGAAATCCGAACCGACGGCACGAAGTTAAAGCAGATTTCGCCGGACGACCAGCCGGATGTGCATAACTTCGACTCATGCTATCTGCCGGACGGCAGGATCGTTTTCATCTCGACGGCGCCGTTTCAGGGTGTGCCCTGCAACGCCTCGGTCGACGTCGGTATGAGCTACATAATGGACGCTGACGGCCGGAACATTCGCCAACTCTGCTTCGAGCAGGACCACAACTTCTGCCCCACGGTAATGAACGACGGACGCGTTCTTTACCTGCGATGGGAATACACAGACATCCCGCACGTATGGGCGAGATTTTTGTTCACGATGAATCCCGACGGCACAAGCCAGAGGGAATTTTACGGCAGCGGCGGCTATTGGCCCAACGCGATCTTCTACGCCCGGCCGATCCCCGACCATCCGACCAAGATCGTCGGCATCGTCACCGGCCATCACGTCGGACGCGTCGGCGAGCTGGTTGTTCTCGACCCGGCACTGGGCCGGCAGACTACCGAGGGAGTCATCCAGCGAATCGGCAGCTCGGCTACCAAGGTCCAGCCTCTGATTCAGGACAAACTGGCAATGGAATGCTGGCCGAAATTCCTCCACCCATGGCCATTGAGCGATAAATATTTCATCGCCGCCTGCAAACCAAGGCCGCAGGACCTCTGGGGCATTTACCTTGTGGACGCCTTCGATAATATCGTCCTGCTAAAGGAAATCGAAGACTACGCCCTGCTCGAACCGATTCCTATCCGCACAACAAAACGCCCTCCCGTCATTGTCGATCGCGTCGACCTGGCCAGGGACGATTCGCTGATATTTCTTGAAGATGTTTACAAAGGGCGCGGACTTAAAAATGTCCCGCGAGGAGCGGTCAAAAAGCTTCGCCTGTTCACTTACCACTTCGCATATCACAAAATCGCCGGCATCAATCACCGCGTCGGCGCCGACGGCCCCTGGGAGCCAAAGCGAATTCTCGGAACCGTCCCGGTGGAAGCCGACGGCTCGGCGGTGTTCCGCGTCCCGGCCAATACCCCCATCGCCATCCAGCCGCTCGACGCCGACGGCAAGGCCCTGCAGTTGATGCGAAGCTGGATGACCGCCATGCCCGGTGAAATCGTCTCCTGTGTCGGCTGCCACGAGACACAAAGCACGGGGCCTCCGAACCAGCGGACGATTGCGGCCGGCAAACAACCTGCCGAAATCGAACCCTGGCACGGACCGGCCAGAGGTTTCAACTTCAAACGCGAGGTCCAGCCCGTACTGGACAAGTACTGCATCTCGTGCCATGACGGCGGCAAACGAAACGACGGCCTGGCCATTCCCGACCTGCGCGCCGACCAGGGCAGGTTCTACGCGTACAAGAACGGAGTCCCCAAAGCCGACATCATCTTCGGAGTATCGCGGGAGCGACTTGTCAAAGCTTACGGCGGCGTTTTTGAACCGTCTTATATTACGCTGCGCAGTTTCGTCCGCGTCGGGGGTCTTGAGAGTGATTTACGCATACTCGCTCCGGGCGAATTCTCCGCCGATACGACCGAGCTGGTCCAGATGCTCACCAAAGGCCATTACGGCGTCAAACTCGACTCCGAGGCGTGGCAGCGAATCATGACATGGATTGATTTGAACGCTCCGTGTCACGGAACCTGGGCGGAGGTCGTGGGCCGGGATAAGACGCTAAACGACAATAAGCGGCGTATCGAGCTTCGCCGGCTTTACGGCGGGCCGCTCGAAGATCCGGAAGTCTACCCGGCCGTGGCATCAGAGACAATCGTGCCGGTTGTGCCGAAGCCCGTGCCCAGGCAGAAAGTCCAGGCTCTGAGTCTGACCGACTGGCCATTGGGCACAATCGAGGCAAAGCTCCTTCAATCGCGTGCCGGCACAGTTCATAAAGTTGTCGACCTCGGCAATAATATAAAGCTCGATATGGTTCTGGTCCCGGCGGTCCGGTTTGTCATGGGTGACGCCGACGGCTGTGACGACGAACTGCCGCCCGCGAGCGTGCAGATTGACAAGCCCTTCTGGATGAGCCGGTTCGAGGTCACCAACGCCCTTTATGCGAAATTCGATCCCTCGCACGACAGCAAGTACGAGCACAAGGGAAGCTGGATGTTCAATGAGTGGGACCTCGGCTGGCCGCTGAACGAACCCAATCAGCCGGTTTGCCGTATCTCGTGGGACGAAGCGATGGCATTCTGCCGCTGGCTGTCCCGCAGAATCGGCCAGGACGTCTCGCTGCCGACCGAAGCCCAATGGGAATGGGCCTGCCGGGCGGGCTCGGATACTCCCTTGTCTTACGGCGACCTGGATACGGATTTCTCGCAGTTCGGTAATATGGCTGATGTCACGATCCGGGACCTGGCGTACGACGTTAGAGACCAGTACCCGCCGGACCTGGTGCCGAGGGACGGGCGATTCGACGATGGAAAACTTGTCACGGCCAATGTCGGCAGTTACCGGCCGAACGCATGGGGCCTGCACGACATGCACGGCAACGTCTGGGAATGGACGCGCTCGAGATACCAATCATATCCATATAAAGCGAACGATGGCAGAAATGATATCAAGGATACCGGCGAAAGAGTGGTTCGCGGCGGCTCATGGTATGACCGGCCGAAACGCAGCCGATCCGCCTTCCGCCTGAACTACCCGGCATGGCGAAAAGTTTACAACGTCGGCTTCCGCATCGTTATCGAATCGGATATCTCAAACGAGCGGTTCGTAAAATCAGCAAGATGATATATCTTCGACCTCGTCGATTGTTTTCGGTATTTTCCTGCCTAAAACACGATGGCTGGTATCCGTTACCAGAACATCATCTTCAATCCTGATGCCGCCAAAATCTCTGTATGTCTCAAGCAACTGGTAGTTTATATATTGTGAATTTTTTTGCGTTGTTTTCCATCGGTCGATCAATTCGGGAATGAAATAAATTCCCGGCTCGACGGTTATTACAAAACCCGGTTCAAGGGCCTTGGCAAGCCTCAACGACTTGAAGCCGAATTCCGGATTGCGTTTGATCGAGTCGGTATAACCGACATACTCTTCCCCCAGCCCCTCCATATCATGGACATCCAGCCCTAACATGTGCCCCAATCCGCATTGAAAGAACAATGTATGCGCTCCGGCATGAACGGCCTGTTCGATATCGCCTTTCATCAATCCGAGGTCCTTCAAGCCGGATGCGAGTATCTTGCAGGCGAGAAGGTGAATATCTCTGAATTCAACGCCGGGCCTTACCGCTTCGGTCGCTTTTTCCTGTGCGTTCAGAACGATAGCGTAGATTTCCTTTTGTCTCCGGGAGAACTTTCCGCCAACGGGTACGGTCCTGGTAATGTCACTTGCATAGTGAAGAGCCGATTCGGCGCCGGAATCGTTGACGGCCATGTCGCCGGCCTGCATTTTGTTGCCGTAATAGTGATTATGAAGCGTTTCGCCGTGGATCGAGAAAATCGTCGGAAAGGAACGAGCCGAACCGCGTGCTAAAACAACCGCCTCCATCGCAGAAGCAACCTGCCTTTCATATACTCCGGGCTTCGACATTTTCATCGCGAGCGTTTGCATCTCGTAAGAAATATCCAATGCCGCTTCAATCTGCTCGATCTCCTGCTCGCCCTTTATTGACCGCTGGGCAACTACCGACCTTATCAATGGCTCTGAAACGCACCCGGCAATAGCTGACGGATGTATCCCCAGCAACTGCTGTATTTTCAGGACATTCTCCGGCCGATACTGGGGGAGAAAGTGAATTTCTCTGCCCTGTTTTACGGCCTTGTTTAAAACGTCCGGCAACTTATCAAGTCCGGCAGTTTCAGAAATACCGGTCTTGCTGCATTTTTCTTTCAATGCCGGCTGCGGCCCGGTCCAGACTATATCGTCGACGGTCAAATCATCGCCGAAGATGCACTCAGTGCCCTGATCGACGTCAATGACGGCAGCCAGGCCGGGGCAATCGAGACCAAAGAAATAAAGAAAGGAACTATCCTGCCGGAACGGATACTGATTGTCCGCATAGTTCATCGGGCTTTCTTCATTGCCCAGGAAAAGAATCAGGCCGGCCTGGACGTCGGTTCGCAGGCGTTTTCTTCTTTCGATATATATATCGGCGGAAAACATATATCAATCACCTCCAGTTGACTGTTGCTTTTGGGTAAAAAGACTAACGACTATCAGGCAGATGACCGAGAGCGTTATTGCGGGCAGTACCGCGTCGAGATTTGCCACCTGGGCGGGAAGACGGTCCTTGATGACTTCGGCCCACATAAGAGTGGTGATAGTGCCGGCGAGGATCGAGGTTATGGCGCCTGCCTTAGTCGCTCCCTTCCATATCAATGCGGCCACGAGGCACGGGGTGATGGCTGAGCCGTAAACAGTAAAGGCATACAGCGACTTTTCAAATACGGTCGTACTCTCGGCAAATGCCAGCGAGATGAGCCACGCGATGACACCGAAGAAAAGTACCATAAAGCGGCTCATAAAGATGATTCTTTTTTCAGGAGCCTTCGGGTTGATGTGCGCCTGGTAAATATCCTTGATGAAGGTCGTGGCCGGGACTAACAGGAATGAATCGGCGGTTGAGATGATGATCCCAACAACGGTTATCATAAAAAGCAGTCCGAGGGCCATGGGCATAAAGTGCCGGGCGGCGTAGATTAAAACGTAGCGTCCATTTTCGGGATCGGGTATGAGGCTGCTGGCGAACCATGCCTCGGCGATGATCAATTCCTCGATCAGCAGGGCTACAAAAATCATGATAATCACGGCCTTCCTGGCTCCCCTGGCACTGCGGCTCGCAAAAATACGCTGGTACTGATTGGCGTCGCCCAGGACCAGCAGAAATACCGGCAGGCAAAAATTGATATAATCCACCGACCCCCACACGCCCAACATCTGCATATGATCGGGCCGGTCGCCCATTTCCGCAAAGGCCGCCGCCATCCCGGCGAATCCTCCCGCCTTAATCAATACGATGGGGAACGCGACTAATAAAGTTCCCATGATGACGGTTCCGGTGACAATGTCCGCGAAGGCCAGACTCATAAGGCCGGCCAGCATGGTATAGGCCACAATAAAAACCGCGGCGATGATCGTGGCTTTCTCCGAGGTCAGCTTGGGCTCGTGCAGGTAAACTTTTCCTGTTTTTGGAAGCTCGGCCAGCCGGAATATCTGCTCATTTTTTCCAAAACCTTCGCCGTACCCGGAAATTGTAATCCGGGTGATCGTATTGCGCTTGATAGCGACGATATTGTTGAGATTGTCTATGGTTTCGATTTCGGATGCAGCGATACCGTCGAGGGAACCGGCCGCTTCGGCAAGGGGTGAGACCGAATCGGTGTCGCACGCCGTTTTTAATGCCTCGTTGACTCCAATGATCTGAGTGGAAGGGACAACAAGAACGGTGAACCGCCTGGGGCTGCCGGACCATTGCCCCGTACTCTTATCTTTAGTTTCGAATCCAATATGTGCTGCGCCGGTCCAATCCGCCGGGGGCTCATATCTGAAGTAGCCTTTACGAACCTGCCTGGTGGTCAGCATGCTCCCGGTATTGAGTGTGACAGGATTCTTCTTGCCTGTAATGACTTCCAGCACCATCCCTCCGGCATTAAACTGGTAGCTGACGATTACCATATAGGCGACTATGAGGGCCACGACGGCCAGCATCCGTGCCGTGCCGCCAAAACGCTTGCCGATGATTTCCGGCACGGTAAGCGCCTCGATATTGCGCGCTCGGGTGGCGATAAAAGACAGCAATATCATCCCAATGAATGTCCCGCACGGCAGCCACAAAGCCGACATTCCGACTTGATAAGTCTTGCCGGCGTTGCCCACAATGGAGCCGGTCCCGATCCAGACGGCCAGCATTGTGCAAACCATGATCCAGGGCGAGAGCGTTCGTCCGGCGACGGTGAAGTCTTCCTGGGTTTTGACCTGCCGGGATTTGTAGATGCCGATGCCTGAAAGGATAAATAAGTAGATGAATATGGCAATCAAGTAAGTCATATTTTTTGCTCCACAGCGTATTTAGGGATCAGGATTCATGTGTCGGCTCATGGGTATCCCCGGCATTATTTTACAAATTGCTCTACGAAGTACTTGGGCGTCAACGGCTCGCCGGTGGCTCGTTTAATCATGTCGTTCCAGCGATACAGGGCGCCGGGGCCAAGGACTTTTTCTCGCAGATAATCGCCGAGGATTTTGTCGCCCACATAGCTTACATCGCGGTCCGATTCGAGCTTAAAAACTTTGTGAACAATGTGGTGATGCAGTTGAGAAGCCAACAATTCACCCATCATGTAGTTGTGATAATAACAAGGCGCCGAGGTGAAATGCAGTTTGGAAGCCCAGCCGGCGTCAACAGGTCCCGGCGGCCTTTTGATGAGCTGGTACTTTTCAACAAGCTGCCACCACAGGTTATTCAAATCCTGGTCGGGATCGGCGTAAAGCTGCTTTTCAAAGTTGTACATCACCAGTGCCCAGCGGGCAAAAAGGACCTGCTGAAAGCGCAGGTATTTCCTGCTGACTTCTTCAATCTCCATTCGTTCATTCTCGGACAGATCGAGCATCTCCTGCATCCAGGCGGCATTGCGGCTCAACCGGCCGAAAAACATCGCTATCGCCTCGGTGGTAAAACTGTGGGCCGGCTCCCTGAGCAGCCAGGGCTCATTATAATCGTGGTATTTGCTGTAAATCGCATGGCCCAATTCGTGCAGTATGGTCTCCATCCAGCGTTCGGTATTTTGAAGATTGCACAAAATACGAACATCCCCCCGCCGGTCTATATCATGGCTGAAAGCGTGCGGGTATTTACCTTCTCGATCGTATAAATCACTCTTCGCGAGGATATCATCCACAGGCAGGCCGACGCCGGCGTAGTATTTTTCCGCCAATTCTTTAACGTCCTTGTCCTTATAATAGAAATCCAAATCCTGTTCATAAACCAGCGGGGTCCTTTGAAAGAAAGGGTCATGATAATGCCACGGCATCAAATCCCCGGCGGCAATGCCGTAACTGTCCGCCAGGATGATATCCAGCTCATTCTTCATCCGGGCGAACGGTTCGGTTGTCAATTCGCAAAGCTCATCGAAAATACGGTCGAGCTCTTTTACATTCTGCTGGCCCGTGACGATGGTAAGAGTATGATAATTATCAAAGCCGACTTCCTGTGCCGCTTCGTTACGCAGCTTGACCAGCTTGATGAGATCATCAACAATCACATTCCCCACTTTTTTGCTTGCCTTCCATGCCAGCTCCCTTTTACGGCAGTCTTTTTCCGTTGTAAGGATGTTATAGATGTCACTCATAGTGACATTTTTGCCATCCATCGTTCCGCGAAAGCTGCTGTACTTTTCCTGGATTTTGCCGTCCAGGCCAACTATCTCTTCGAGCAGCTTCGGCTCCACCTGGTTCGGCAGGTAAGCGTAGTACAATTTATCCAACTGCCGGGCCAGCCTGGCATTTTTGATCCGGCCGGATTCTTTTATGCCCTTGATAAAGGCGAAATCCTGAGGATTGTTATAGAGCCGGCTGATTTCAAGCTGTAATTCGCTGAACCTGTCATAATATTCCGTTTTGCCTGTTGTTGTCGCATCCCAATAGGCAAGATTTGCCTCCGTTGTCAAAGGTTCGACTTTTTCGACATGAGCTTCGATAAATCCCTCAATTTGTCCCTGTTTAGCGGCAGGCCCGCAGCCGGCAAGAAAAACAACTGCGACAAACACAGTGAGCAAAGCCAATATTCTCTTCATAATAAGTCTCCACTTCAGAATTCGTAGGGGCAACCCCGTGTGGTTGCCCAGGGCAGGCACGTGGGCCTGCCCCTACAGTGACCGTTGTTCGGTGCGGGCGATAATTTCATTTTGCAGGTCTCGGCCTACGTCCACAAAGTAATCGCTGTAACCGGCGACTCTCACGATCAGGTCACGATGCTGTTCGGGATTCTGCTGGGCCTTTCTTAGCATTTCGGCGTCAATAACATTGAACTGGATATGATGGCCGTCGAGCTTGAAGTAGGACCTGATCAGATGAAGCAGTTTATCGATACCTTCGCCGGCGAGCACCTGCGGATTAAATTTCATATTCAACAAAGTTCCGCTGGTGCGTGCGTGATCGATTCTGGCCGCCGACTTGACAACAGCGGTCGGCCCTTTCGTATCGGCGCCCTGGGTCGGCGAAATACCTTCCGAGACCGGCTCACCGGCTTTTCTGCCGTTCGGAAGGGCGCCCACCACAGAGCCGAAATATATATGTACCGTCGTGGGAAGAAGATTCACACGATACTTACCGCCCTTGGTATTCGGGCGGCCGTTAAGCAGATCGTAGTAAATGTTAAATACTTCTTCGGCAATGCCGTCCGCGTAATCATCGTCATTGCCGTACTTGGGTGTATTGTAAAGCAGCTTTCGCCGCAGGTGTTCGTGTCCCTCAAAATCAGCCTGCATCGCTTTTAGTAATTCATCCATCGAGATGTTCTGCTCGTCAAAAACATGATACTTCACCGCCGCCAGCGAATCCGTTAACGTACCGATACCAACGCCCTGGATATAGGTCGGATTATACCTCGCGCCGCCGTTGTGGTAGTCGAGCCCGCGGGCGATGCAATCATCCATCAGAATTGACATGAAGGGTGCGGGCATGTAATTGGCATAGAGCCGTTCGATGATATTATTGGCTCTGATTTTCAGGTCGATAAAATACCTGAGTTGCCGGCTGTACGCATCCATGAGCTGTCTGTAAGAAGTGAATTCGCGAGCGCCTCCGGTTCGAGGCCCAATCTGCTCGCCCGAATTAGGATCGACGCCGTCGTTGCAGGCAAGTTCGAAAATCCTGGGCCAGTTAATGTAGCCTGTCAGTGTGCAGCTTTCCTTGCCGAACGAACTGACCGTCACGCAGCCGCTGGGACCGCCGGTACGGGCATCCGTTATGTTCTTGCCGTCCTGGAGCATTTCCTTAATGATGACATCGGTGTTGAAGACGGAAGGCTGCCCGAATCCGGTACGAATGACCTCGCAGGCGCGCTTCAGGAACCGGTCGGGATTCCTCATGCTGATTTGAATGCAGGAACTCGGCTGGGTCAGGCGCATCTCTTCGACCACATCCAGCATCATATATGAAATATAGTTGACCGCGTCGCTGCCATCGGCCGGCGTTACTCCGCCAATATTAATCAATGCAAAATCGGTGTAGGTTCCGCTTTGTTCCTCGGTCACGCCAACTTTCGGCGGAGCGGGCTGATTATTGAACTTTATCCAGAAACACTGCAACAGCTCTCTGGCCTGCTGATCTGTTAAATTTCCTTCCTGCCGGCCTTTTTCGTAGAACGGCAGCAAATGCTGATCGAGCCGGCCCGGATTGAAGGAGTCCCATGTATTCAATTCCGTAATCACGGACAAGTGCACGAACCAGTACGACTGCAATGCTTCCTGGAAATTGCGAGGGGCATTAGCCGGCACGTGCGAACAGACCTCGGCAATCCGTTCCAATTCGCTGCGGCGAGCAGGATCGCTTTGTTGTTGTGCAAGCTGTGCCGCTTTTTCGGCGTGCCTTTGCGCAAAAGTAATAACTGCATCGGCGCAGATATCCATCGCCTGATACTCCTGGTCCTTTTCATAGGCGCGCGGATCATTGAAATAGTCGAGTTTTTTCCGGTTCTCCGCTATGTCATTTTTAAATTGCAGCATGCCTTTTCGATAAATCTTATCGTCAAGGATGGCGTGGCCGGGGGCGCGCTGCTCCATAAACTCAGTGAACACTCCGGCATTAAAAGCCTGGTGCCACTTTTCGTCCATCGAGGCGAAGAGTTTTTCCCGCATAGTCTTGCCGATCCAGAAGGGTATGATTCTCTCGCTGTAGATTTTTCTAACCTCTTGTGAGACCACAAAGGGAGTTCTTTCCCGGCTGTTGAGTATGCGCAGGTCTTCCATAGAATGACAGCAAAGCTCGGGATAAGTCGGCGTGGCTTTCGGTGCCGGACCTCGCTCGCCGACAATCAATTCGCCATCGTTGATACATATGGTCTTGTTCTCCATAAGGTGCTTGAACGACAGGGCGCGGCAGACTGCAACAGATTCGCGATGGGGAATATCGCTCTGGTAGAAATCGGTCATCAGCTCCGCCCGCTCAGTGGAGATATAAGGCCTGATCTCAACACTTTCTCTTCGTAGTTTGTCTACTCTTTCATTCATATCACTAACCACCAATGTTAACTTCGAATACGTATTTGCTCAGATTCTCTGCAATCGAGTTCATTTGTCTTTCATTCGGAGTCTCAAACTGCATGGATTTAATCTCACCCGTGAGTCGAGCAGATTTTTCCACCCCTCCACGATTAAAGGGCAGAATGTCTATCCTGCGTGCTCCGGCTTCCGACGCCGCAAATTTGCCCGTCGCTTCGATATTCGCCGTCTCGTCATTGAAGCCGGGAATAATCGGGATCCTGATTACGATTTTTTTATCCGCCTGCGAGATACGCCTGATATTTTCCAGAACCAAGTTATTTCCTACGCCGGTAAAACGTTCGTGCATTTCATTGTCCATGTGCTTGAGGTCGCAAAGAAACAGGTCGGCCCTGTTGGCAACCGATTTCACAATCTCCGGCTCCGCGTAACAGCTCGTATCCACCGCCGTGTGTATATTCCGCGCCCGGCATTGATTCAGCAGAGCCAGAAGAAAGTCCGGCTGCATCAGTGGTTCGCCGCCGGAGAACGTAACGCCGCCGCCCGACTGGTCGTAGAATATAACATCACGTTCAACTTCGGCCATGACCTCGCTGACGGTCGTCTCCCGCCCGATGATCTGCCTGGCGCCGGCCAGACAGACATCCACGCATCGGCCGCAGAGTATGCATTTCTCCGCATCTGTTACAGGACGGTTTTCAACAAGCGAAATCGCCTCGTGTGGACACGCATCTGCACATTGACCGCATCCGACACATCGGCCACTGCGAAAGCCGGGTTCGACATGTGCCTTCCAGCTTTCCGGATTATGACACCACAGGCACTTCAATGGACAGCCTTTGAAAAACACCGTTGTTCGGATCCCCGGGCCGTCATGGATGGCGTACTTCTTGACATCGAACACGAGTCCCTTTGTCTCTAATTCCGTTCGCTTGCTTTGGTGCATATTAAAAGTTAATATAGATTTACCGTAATATCTTTACTTTGCATTAAAATACCAAATCCGGCGGTAAAAAGCAATTGCCACGATTGCCGTTTTGCAGATCCTGTTTTGAAAAGAGTCCAGCAACAGTTCGGTTAAACCAATCGATAGCTATTGGCAGGCTTACACGGTGATGCAGCTTAGCGGGCGTAAATCGCAAATCCCCGGCTGATTGAAGGATTTGGCGGCAAAAGAAAACCCCCGGCGGCAAACCGGGGGTTGAGTAAATGCTTTTGGAAACGACGTAGGGGCGGTTCGCGAAGAAGCCCGTACTTACGCCGGGCGGAGTTTTCTGAAGTTCTTGTAACATAGCTCGGCAGCTTTCAGCGGAGGATAAACGTCTTTTTCTTCCTCGATGATGTACCACTTGGTGCCGCCGATGGTCTCGCAGACGTTGAGCAGCTCTTCCCAGGGGATGTCGCCTTCGCCGACCATGGCGTTCTTATTCGTAGCAGAGTATTCCTTAAGATGGACGGTGACGGCTCTGCCGGGGTAGCGCTCCAAAAATGGGATTGCATTTCCGCCGCCCTGCATGGCGTTGCCGGTGTCGAACTGCATGATGACGTCCTTGCGGGTGTTGCCGAAGAAGATATCCCACGGCACCTGGCCGTCGACGGGTTTGAATTCGTGCGAGTGATTGTGGTAGCCGACCTGCATTTTGTGCGGTTCGACTTTTTCCGCCAGCTCGTTGAACATGTCGGCGGCGTTTTTCCAGCCTTCGACCGAGCTGTACTTGTTCGGGTCGAGCCAGGGAACGATCAGGTATTTGTTACCGATGATCTTGTTGAACTCGATGGTCTTGGGCAGGTTGTCGCCGAGCAGCGTGTCGAGCTGGGTATGGCTGCCGCAGCATTTCAGGCCATTGTCATCGAGCAGCTTGCGAAGGTCCTTTGCGCTATAGTCGTAGTAGCCCGCGAATTCGACGCCCTGGTAGCCTATGTCGGCGACGGTTTTAATTGTGCCCGGCAGGTCCTTCTGACATTCCGCCCTGACGGAATACAATTGCAGGCCCAGCGGGATGTTTCGTTTCGACTTTCCAAGCTTCATTTCTCCGTCACAGCCGGAGCCAACGGCACAGGCCGCTGCGATTGAAGCTGCGGTGGTCTTTAGAAACGTACGGCGGGAAAGATTCGGGCTATTGTCTCTTGTATCCATAATCCTTTACCTCATTTCATGATTAACAGCATATTCCGGAACAACAATTACACGCGATGGTTCCTTGTCAATGTGATTGTAAGTTGATATCGTCCTTGTGTCAAACGGAAACGTTTTTTCATGGCATTTGCTGATCTGTATGGATTCAAATGGCAAATCGACAAGATTTTGTGGTTTTGCCAGACGAAATTGTGTGTTATTATCTGGCTGTTCAGAGACATGTAACAAAATAAAGCAAGGTGTTATTCAAGGGCAAATCGGAAAGGATTAGAGATGAGAAAGTGTGCGATTATAGTTATGGCGGCCGCGGTGCTGGTCTGGGTGACCGGTTGTGCAAGTGTCCGGACCACTGCGACCGACAAGCAAATGGAGAAGAAGATCGACGAGTTGCTTGCGAAAATGACACAGGAAGAGAAGGTCGGGCAGATGACGCAGGTGACATTGGAGGTCGTGGCGGGCCAGAGTAGGCAAGACGGATCGCTGAAGCTCGATAAGAAGAAGCTGCAGGACGCGATTGTTACCCATCAGGTCGGATCTATCCTGAACTGCGGCGGACAGGCGAGGTCCGTGGATAACTGGCAGGAAATCATCACGCAAATGCAGGTTATAGCTACAAAACAGACACGGCTGGGGATCCCTATCATCTACGGGATCGACGCGATTCACGGGGCGAACTATACCCTGGGGGCTACGATATTCCCACAACACATCGCAATGGCGGCGACCGGCAACGTAGACCTCGTAAGGACGGAGGGCGAAATTACCGCCCTGGAGGTGCGGGCGTCGGGTATGCCCTGGAACTTCAACCCGGTACTGGGGCTCGCCAGAAATCCGATGTGGTCGAGGCATTGGGAGACGTTCGGGGAGGATGCGTACATCAGCTCGGTCATGGCGGCGGCGTATGTCGAAGGGCTGCAGGGCAATGACATATCTCAGCCCACGAAAGTGGCGGCCTGCATGAAGCACTACCTCGGCTACAGTGTGCCGCTGTCGGGCAAGGACCGGACGCCGGCATATATTCCGGAGCGGCAGTTAAGGCAGCTATTCCTGAAGCCTTTTGCGGCGGCGGCAAAAGCGGGCGTCGCAACGGTCATGGTCAATTCATCGGAGATCAACGGGATTCCCGTCCATTCGGACAGGTTCCTGCTGGTCGATCTGCTGCGGGGCGAGCTGGGTTTCGATGGTTTTGTCGTTTCGGACTGGGCGGATATAGATAATCTCTACAAACGGGAGATGGTGGCAAAAGATCAGCGTGAAGCGGTCAGGATGGCGGTCATGGCCGGGGTGGATATGAGCATGGTGCCTTCCGACTACAGCTTTTACGACCACCTTGTGGATCTTGTCAAAACCCGCGAGGTGCCGATGAGCCGCATCGACGAAGCGGTAGCCGATATCCTGCGGGTCAAGTTCCGGCTCGGGCTGTTTGAGAAACCGTATCCGGATAAGGAGCTTAAAGAGCAGTTCGCAACGGATGCTTCACGTCAGGTGAATCTCCAGGCGGCGAGAGAAGCGATGACACTGCTCAAGAATGAGAATGACATTTTACCGCTCAGCAAAAGCAGGAAGGTCCTTGTGACGGGGCCATGCGCCAATAAGCTTTCCGTGCTGAACGGGGGCTGGACAATTACCTGGCAGGGTGATAACGAGGCCCTCTATCCGCATGAAAAATCGACCATCCTGGAGGCGATACAGGATAAAGCCGGCGCAAGTCGCGTTGAGTACATCGAGGGAGTAACATTTGACGAGGAGCTGGATATTCCGAGAGCGGTCTCGGCGGCGAGCCGTGTGGATGTAATCGTGGCGTGCCTGGGTGAGCCGGCGTATTGTGAGACGCCCGGCAATATCGATGATTTGACGCTGTCGGCGCCGCAGATTCGCCTTGTGCAGGAGCTTGCCAAGACGGGCAAGCCCATCGTTATGGTGCTGACCCAGGGCCGGCCCCGGGTGATTCGAACGATCGTAGACCATGCCGGTGCGATTCTGATGGCGTATTTGCCCGGCATGGAGGGCGGACAGGCAATCGCCGACGTTCTCTTTGGCGATGCGAATCCAGGCGGAAAATTGCCGTTTACATATCCGAAATACTCCGGGTGGCACGTTTGCTACGATCATAAGAAAAGCGAGGATGCGGCTCCCAATAAATTCGATCCGCAGTGGGAGTTCGGGCACGGATTGTCATATACGACCTTCAAGTACAGCGATCTGAGGCTTGACAAGAATAAGCTCTCGGCAAACGATACCCTGACGGTCACGGTCAATGTAACTAACACAGGTCAACGTGAAGGCGCCGAGGTTGTGCAGCTTTTCCTGTCGGATATAGTCGCGACCGTAACGCCCCCGGTCAAATCGCTCAAGCGGTTCAGCAAGGTGCCTTTGACGCCCGGCCAGAACCTGACAGTCAAGTTTGAGCTGAGCCGGGATGATTTCGAATTCATCGGTCGTGACAACAAGCCCGTTGTCGAGCCGGGCGATTTCAAGGTCAGCATCGGCGGGCTAACCGAAACTTTCGTGATTCAGTAACCACTTGCCAATGCTGAATAATGTTGTATGATACAAGCGTTTTCTCGTTCACCGTTGATCTCTGGAGAAATTAAACGGAACATTTTAATGGCCGATACAATTACTGGAATATTGAGAAGTATCAACAAACAGCAGTTCGCGATCAGAACCGCCGAACGTTCTTATCGAGCGGAGCCGGCTGAAGTGATAGTGCAACCGGATATAACTCGCCGCCTCGGGCTCACTAAAGGAGCAACCGTCACCGCTCAGATCGAACAAAAGAAAGGCAAACGCAAGCTGGTTTCTATCGATTCGGTAGGAGGCATGAAACCGGAGGCATTTCGCAAACGCCCCCGGTTTACCGATTTGGTGGCCGTCGATCCACACGAACGTTTTGACCTGGGCTCTTCCGGCCAGGAGAGCATGCGTATCGTCGACCTCATCGCGCCAATCGGCAAGGGCACGCGTCAGTTGATCGTTTCGCCGCCCAAAGCGGGAAAGACCGTTCTCCTGGAACAAATCGTCCAGGCGATCCGGCAATGTTCCCCTGAAAGCCGTATTATCGTGCTGCTGGTGGATGAGCGGCCCGAGGAAGTCACCCACTTTCGCAGGTCCGTGGAGGGAGCCGAAGTAGTGGCAAGTACGAGCGACCACAGTGCCGACGAGCACGCCGACCTCGCCGAGCTGATGCTCGCCCATGTACAAACGGAGCTGGAATGCGGCAGAGAGATTGTCCTGCTGATCGACAGTCTCACGCGAATGGGAAGGGCTTTCAACAACAGGGGCCGCCGGCGAGGTGCACCGCGCCGCCAGACTATGAGCGGCGGATTGGAAGCCGGCATCCTGGAAATCCCCCGCCGACTGTTCGGACTTGCACGCAAAATTGAAAACGGAGGCTCCGCAACCATCATTGCGACGTGCCTGATAAATACCGGCTCTCGAATGGATCAGCTTATCTTCGAAGAGTTCAAGGGAACGGGCAACAGCGAAATCGTACTCGACCGCACCCTTGCCGAGGCCAGAATCTTTCCTTCGATCGACATTCCGGCCAGCGGCACACGAAAGGAAGCCAAGCTCTACAGTGATGACCATACCCGAGGCCTGGCCACGCTCCGGCGTGTTTTGTCCAACTACGGACCCCGCGGAGCCCTGGACTCCCTCTTCAAGCTGCTCCAGAAGTACTCTACCAACAAAGAATTTCTGGACAGTATGTCTGCTGGGATTTGATCGCCGGTGAACCAAATTCCTGCTCATTACCGCAACTACGCCGGCACCCTGCATGTCAATATGCCTTTCTGCGATTATAAACGCGGAATATCCCTGATTTCTATGGCTCATTTTTGCTTCGAACAGCATATCACAATTATTTGCAATTTTTTCGTAATATTTTTTATTTTTTCACTTGCCTTTTAGAATAAACCGACGTATAATTACAGTTTTCGCTGTATATGGAAGAAGTAAGCACCTTTCACTCCACTGTAATTTGCGGAAATCACTGAAGGATCGTTAAAGACCTCTCGCCAGGATGGTGGGGCGTGTACAGTTTCGCTATGGCTCTTTAAAGGCCGGGCGAAAAAAGAATTAACATTATAATTAATTAATAGCATTGAGAAAAAATGAAGCAGATTAGTAGAATCAGAAATATTGGTATTTCGGCACATATCGACTCCGGCAAGACAACGCTGAGCGAGCGAATTTTGTTTTATACGGGACGTATTCATCGCATGCAGGAAGTCCACGCCAATGAAGGCGGGGCAACAATGGACTTTATGGATATCGAACGCGAGCGAGGCATCACAATAACCTCGGCCGCTACACAGGTAACCTGGAAAGACATGAGCATCAACCTGATCGACACTCCGGGCCACGTGGATTTCACCGTGGAAGTCGAGCGTTCGCTGCGAGTCCTGGACGGGGCGATCATGGTCCTCTGTTCGGTGGGCGGCGTCCAGAGCCAGTCGATTACCGTCGACCAGCAGATGAAACGGTACCGCTTGCCGAGAATCGCTTTTATCAATAAAATGGATCGTGTCGGCGCCGACCCCGAACGGGTGCGTCAGGACCTGAGAGAGAAACTCGGCCTGAACGTAGTCCCCATCCAGATCAATATTGGAGTGGCCGAAAGCTTTCAGGGCGTCATCGACCTGATTACCATGCAGGCCATCACCTTCGAGGGCAGCAGCGGTGGACAGGTCGTCCGGGGACCGATCCCCGCCGAGTATGCCGATTCCGCGGCAAAAGCGAGAGAAGAGATGCTCGATGCTCTCAGCATGTACAACGACGAAATGATGGAACTGCTGCTGGAAGACAAGCCGATCGAGCAGGATATGATCCGCCGGACGATTCGTGAAACCACAATCAACCGCGACATCGTGCCGCTGATGATGGGCTCGGCGTTCAAGAACAAGGGCGTTCAGCCCCTGATGGACGCCGTGTGCGATTTCCTTCCCAGCCCCATGGACCGCTCCAGCTTCGCCCGCGATCACGACAATGAGGGCACGGAAATCCCGCTGGCAAGCGATCCCGATGCACCGCTGGTGGCAATGGTTTTCAAGATTGCGGACGAATCTTTCGGACAGTTGAGTTATGTACGCGTCTATCAGGGCCAAATCATCAGAGGCCAACAATACCGCAATGCCCGAACGAATCGAATGCAGCGAATCGGCCGGATTGTCCGAATGCACGCAAACAACCGCGAGGACGTTACCGATGCCGGTC
>Ga0307379_10004977_pt1 | contig 18707 bp, 18 predicted proteins | sample UN2MG_FD_202237 | JGI IMG/M metagenome (GOLD analysis project Ga0307379, IMG submission 202237) | Soil microbial communities from Risofladan, Vaasa, Finland - UN-2 | ecosystem: Environmental > Terrestrial > Soil > Coastal area > Acid sulfate soil | place: Finland: Risofladan, Vaasa | collected... | reverse complement strand
CCCTGCTGCATAAAGGATTAGGCGGACTGAGAAAATTGGGCACATGTCGAACTCAGGTTTATTGAGAATTCTCTAAGAGGATAAATTTTCCTGCGCCCCGGAAAATTTTGCCGGTTCTAACCTGAAGGATGTGCCGAAAGTATTTATTGTGTGCCATATACTAACAGGTGACACTAAGACGTCCTATAAGAAACAACACCGTCTCGCTGTAAATTTGGCTTTTTGTTTTCGCCTTTTTGTTTTCATAAAGTGTCCGATAAGATTGTCGCATAACATCGATGCCTTTTTGACCTTGACAAATCGGCGACATTATTGGCCCGTCCCATAAAAAATTAAAGTTGTTTCTGCTTAACTGTCGATTTAGTTGTCTGTTGGCCTATAGGTATGGGGTATACGGTATCTGTGAAACAGAAATGTCTGTATGAGGGGGGATAAAGCTTATGGTTTTGTAACAAGATGAGTCTACGCAGGATTGTTGTTGTAAGCAGGGAAGCGCAGGTCACGCAATTAGCGCAGCGGGTGGGCCAGGAAATATTTGTGGCTGATGACCCGGTTGAGGCCCTGGATATCGTTGAAACAGTCAATCCGAATTTAATTCTTTTTGACCACAGGTTTACCCCGGCTCATATCCACGAATTCCAAGATGTGGCCTCTAAAAATTCGATAGAGATCCCACCCATCGTAGCAGTTGGTAATGACGAGCAAGACAGCGACCTCTCTGTAGAGTTTAAGCGGACTGGTGCATATGACTATCTGCGGGGAAGTCGGGATTACATCCGGCTGGAGGAAATTGTAAGCCGGGTTAAAAATGAAACAAAGGTTGTTGATTTTGAAAAAAATGCGAGCGATTTTTTTGCTGACGACTTTGCTGCCTCTGTTTCTATGGTCGGCCGGAGCAGGGCGTTCATCAAAACCCTTGGGATGATTAGACTCGTCGCTGCCAGCCAGTGCAATCCGGTTTTGATAGTCGGCGAAACCGGCACCGGCAAAGAGCTGGCTGCAAAGGCAATCCACACGCTTAGGCATCCGAAAGAGCCTTTTGTACCTGTCAATTGTGCGACCCTGACGGCAAATCTGCTCGAAAGTGAGCTTTTTGGCCATGAGAAGGGCTCTTTCACCGGCGCCGACCGTGAGAAAATAGGGCTTTTAGAACTCGCTGGGGCCGGCACAATGTTCCTTGACGAAATAAGTGAAATGCCGATAGACCTGCAGAGTAAGTTGCTAAGAGTCCTTCAGGAAAAAACTTTCAGAAAGGTCGGCGGCGTCAAAAATATCACCTGCAACGCTACGATAATAGCATCGAGCAATCGCAATCTATATAGGGAAACTAAAGCTCATCGCTTCCGAAGGGACCTGTATTATCGTCTCAACATCTGCCCTGTTATTATTGTGCTTCTGAAATCGCCTGACCGAAAAAAAGATATTCCACTGCTGGCTGAATATTTCCTCAAGACATCCACTATTTGTCCGGAAAAAAGCAATAAGATAACCTCTCTGACTAATTTAGCTGTCGAAGCTTTGATGAAACACGATTGGCCCGGCAATGTCCGTGAACTCTGTAATGTTATTGACAGGGCGATACTGCTGGAGACAACGGACAAAATCGGCCTGAGCAGCATTATAATTGACCCGGCCGAGTGCGGTGAGTCAACTTACTCAGCAACTGGTTACATCAAGGATTTTTCACTGGAAAAGGCCGAACGGGAGCTTATTGCCAGGGCTTTGCAGGAAACAGGCTGGCAAAAGACAAGGGCCGCCGCCCTTCTCGGCATAACCAGGGCAACTCTTTATGCCAAGGTCAAGCAGTACAATATCGAAAAAGGTTCGTTGCTTGCAGGCGACCACCCTGTGCCTGCGCAGCCGCAGGTACAGGCAGGAGAAACGCGAGATTCACTCTCATCACCATCCTTTCCTCAGCACGTAACTTCTTGATAATCAAGGATTTGGGCTGCCCTGACAGAATGGTGCCTCCTAATTTTTAATCCCACACAAATTCCCCGGTCCGCCATAGGCGCGTGGCAGCCTCAATCGCAGGGCTTCGACTGAACTCAGCCGAATGTCCTTGGGGATGGCGCCTCTTTGGAAGCACGAGCCGGTTTCTGTCAGAAAATCTATCGGCTCGTCTAAAATCCTGACATCCTTTTGCAATACCGACGGACTGATGTGGGACGATAAGTCGATTTCCCGGTCAAAAGGGTCCTAAACGCACCTGGACCGGCATTGGTAGTTAACCTGGCACAATTATTGCTATTCATAGAAGAGGTTATGAAATGCGCTCTCAGGCTCTTTACTCAATGAGCCCGGATTTAACGGGCTCACATTGAGAGCAGAGTTAGAAATTATGGCCACAGAGAACCGACAAGATATTCTCGAAGAGAATGCCGAGAACTCGGGACCATCGGATAGTGAATTATTTGCAGATGAGGTCCACGAGGGACTCTTGGAGCGTGAAGTATTTACTGGGGACGAAGAGTTCTATAGACGTCTGGCCGGCCAGGGCTGGCCCCAAACCGATGCGACACAAACCCAACCTCCGCCCGCCGAGATTGACCTAAGCGAGCCAGGTGAACCACCGCAGGTGCCGATTCGGCGAAAACGTTTTTCGAAACTACAGAAGCTCCTTGCTGCAGGTATTGCCGTCGTTGCCCTAACATTGTTATACACGTTGTTGAAACCTCGTTTAGCGTTTCTCACCGACTGGTACCGCCTACGTATCGCTAAACAGGCACCTTCCACTAAACCGCCGGACACGGATTCCACACAAATAGGCCCGGAGCAAATACAAAAACCAAAATCTTTGTTTCCGTCGACAAAAGCTCTGTCTCTCAAAGTTGCGCGAGATTTCTATCTGCAGAAAGATTACGAGCAGGCTTATACCGCCTATGAGCAGCTTCACCAAAGCCTTCCGGACACTGCCGAAGGGGCATTGCTCAGAGATTTTCTTCAGCTAAAGATGGCTCTGTGTATCAAAAAGGCGGGTGTGTCCGACCAGGCAAATAATTTATTCAGGACTCTTTTACGAAGTCCGTCACCTGTTGTCAGGGTGCTGGCAAATTATCACCTGGCCTTTATTGAACTGAAGAGAGAACAATACTTAAAAGTACGAACCAGAGCTTATCAGACAATTGTCTTATTGGATGCGGTGGATTTCGACGAACCCTGGGCTTCGTCGCTGCTGCCGGATTGTCAATTCCTCGTTGCTGAGTCGATGACCAGACATATCCTTTCACTCTGCGATGCCGACAAAGACCTTCCAGGCCGGTTGTGGAGCACTGTTGCGGAGACCGACCCTTTCATAAACCTAAACGAGGCAGAGCTGCGTTTGCTTTTGAATTCCGGCTCAGAACAGTTAACCAAAGGTCTGCTGGGCCCGCAAATTGAAAACATCGAGCACAAAGGCGCCTTATCTCGCTGGTCTGTTGTTTGCCACGGGGCGGCGATTGACGAGTTGCTGGCGAGATTTGCCGCCAATGCCGGCCTTAATATTACCTGGGATTTCTGCAAGGCGCCGGACACAGAAACAACAAAAGATGCCATCCGCAAAAGACCGGTCAGTGTGTATCTGCCAACAGCAACGACGCAGCAATTTATCACAGCCGCGGTGGGGCACGTTGGATTGTTGGCCCGTATGGAGCAGATAGGGAACGTAAATATTTTCAATCCAGCCGATTATTCCTCATTATCAGAACACATTTCTTTGCTTACCGAGGAGACTATTTCGCTCTGGAAAAGATATTTGTCCATGTTCCACAGTAACAAACGTGTCCCCAATGCTCATTTTGCTCTGGGGCTTCTGCAGGCCCGGATAGACCATGTCACCGATGCCATTGCGGAATATAGATTGGTGGCCAATCGCTACGAGCTGTCATCCCTGGCGCCGTTTGCTTTGTTACGTTCGAGCAAGCTCAAAACTAATCTTCGTGACTATTCTGGTGCCAGGGAGGATTTGAAGCAGCTTGTCGAGCAGTATCCGGACAGCGAGCTTTCCGTCCAGGCCTGTCTCTATCTTGCGGATGCCACGATGAAAGCCGGACTTTTGAATGAAGCCCAACGACTCTACTCCAAAGTGTACCACCTTGGTCTGTCTATCGAATCACAGGCTGACTCTGCCTTCGGGGCGGCCGGATGCTTCTACGAGGAAAAAGACTATGAATCCGCGGCCCAATGGCTGACTCGACACATCAAACTCGCTGGAGAAAGCGCAAGCAGAAACCTGTATCGGGCATACTTTCTGTTAGGTAAAAGCTACCTGGCTCTAACAAAGACCCAACAAGCCTGCGAGGCTTTTCAATACGCCCTCAGCGGACCGGCAGGGCAATTGACAGGAGAAGAATACGTAGAGGCCGTCTCGGCTTTAGTCGAAGCTCAAATACAGCAGGAGCAGTTTATCGAGGCGCTTGCACTATTAGAAAACATACCTTCTCGCCGGTTCTCGTCGAAGGATTCTATCGAGATATTGCTGCTCAAGAGCAAAGTCCTCCGGACTATGGGCCTGGTTGAAGAAGCTATGGTCGTGATTGGTGACAAAGCGCAATATGTTCGCGACCCACAGGTAAAAGCCGGAATTTCTTTCGAATTAGCTAAATGCTCCATCGCTGAAGGAAATCTGGGACTTGCCCGTGGAGACCTGGCACAAATCCTTGTCATTGTTGAACCGGGGCCTTTGGCGCGCGAAATCGCTCTCGAATTGGCTGATGTTTGTTTGAAACTTGGCCAAAGTTCTCAAACCGTCTCGATTTGCTCACAGCTACTGGATTTGGGACCATCGGAACAGATAAAGCAAAAGGCATTGAACATCCTGGCGGAAGCATATAATCAGCAGAAAAATTATGACAGGTCGGCATTGGCCCTTTTGGGCCAGTGGAATAAGAACCAGGGCCAACACGAAAAAGAAACACCTGATAACTCACCCGCCACAGACCAATTGCTCCCGGAAGCCAAACAGAACACTATAGAACAGGACAGTTAACACAATGAAGACGGAAACCAAAAACGTAGAGCCAAACTCAGGCATCGGGCATCGAGCATCGGACATCGGGCGCCGAGCATCGCTTTACACCCTTTTGTCTATTTGTTTCTTAACATCTCTTGTCGATGCTCAAATATCATCAGAGCAGCTTGACCCAACTAATTCTTTAGTGCCTTATTTAACGCAGACTCTATTTGATGTGAATATTCCACCTGTTCATCTGATGCAGCCTGTTAAGTCTCACTCAACCACACAGCAACAGTCGCAAATCAGCAACGTCGATGCTGTAAGTTCTGCGACGGAGGCTAATCAGAAAATGCCACGGAGAGGTTTTACTGTTCCGGAAAAACAAGGTAATAGCCTCGGACGTCAATTATGGCGTGCCGGGATTAGTGCTTATGAAGGCGAAAAGGAAGCTAAAAGCAAAAGTAAACTCAGGCGAATAATCGAACAAATTCGCTCTATCGAGTTTGCGCGGCCGAAGAAGACTGTCGAACCTGTTATTATTGTCGAGCCGGTGGTAAAAACAGTGGAACCAAATGAAACTTCATCCAACGCAGAGGCCAAAGAAGAAACTGTGAAAAAGGCTATTGAGCCCAAACTGCCATATGGGCTTCTAACCGGCCGGACATTGCAGTTGGTCGGCAATCTGGCACAACATCCTGACCGGTCGGACAATCCTTTTGCGTTGGGCGAGGTTTTGTACTACAGCGGACGTCTAAAAGAAGCAGCGGTGTTTTATCAGGAAGCTCTTAAACGAAAAAGCTCGGACAAGGCCGGCTCCGACCAGGATAGGGCCTGGATTTTATTCCAGATGGGCAACTGTCTGAGGGGTGATGACCCGCCAACGGCAAAGAAAATGTACGGACTACTAATAGCAGAATATTCCGATTCACCCTGGGTCGACCTGGCCAAGGCAAGGGAAGGATTAATTGATTGGCAGCAGAAAGACAAACCCAGGACCTTGATTGCAGCAGAATCTCAATTGTAGATTGTTGGGACCACATTCTCACCTGTGCCTGCGTAAACTGTGCAGGCAACCACAGGTGCAGGCGGTGGAAAGTGGAGTATCTTTGAAGTGAGTAACAACACAGTAAAAACCATAAGCCAAGACCGGCACAGTGGGCCGGACCAACAAACCCAATCCCTGATCCCCGCTGTTGCGGGGACAAGTTTACCCCTGCGGAAGCAGGGGCAGGGACGGGCCTGCACACCCGGCAGCGGATGTGCGTTTGGAGACCCCGAAGATATTGCGAATGTCTTGATAGTTGATGGCGACACTGAGCTGGCTCGATTTATGCTTGAAATTTTAGCTCAAAAGGGGATTCGGGGTCACTTGGCCGGTGATATAAAAGATGCCATCGACTTCCTTGACAGGGGAAGTTGCGACCTCGTATTTACCAGTGACAGGATAAGCCCATCCGCCACAAGGCAGGGCCAGACGCAGGATGGTCTCGAATTGCTTGAGAAAATCAGGGCAATTTCGCCGGAGCTGCCGGTCGTTATGATAGCAAACAGTGAATGGCAAAAAGCCTCTGATGCTTCGTCTTTGCGAAGCAAAACGGCAGGTAAAACACCACGAGCAACATACGAACTGATTGAGACGGCAGTTAAGGCCGTCCGCCTCGGCTCTTATGATTTCCTAATCAAGCCGTTAGACCGTGAAAAAATTGGGAGATTACTGGATACTTTCCTGCCCAACCACGGCGTCTCAACGATAGCTTCTGCCTACGAGGGTACCAACTGTCTGTATCGAATCGTGGGCAGAAATGCAAACATGGTTCAGACCGTCAATTTGGCTAAAAAAGTAGCTCCAACGTCAGCACCGGTTTTAATAAGTGGCGAAAGTGGAACAGGCAAAGAATTGCTCTCTTATCTTATCCACCACAGAAGCAGAAGAGCACAAGGTGCATACATTAAGGTTAATTGTGCCGCCTTAAGTGACTCCCTTCTTGAAAGCGAGTTGTTTGGTCATGAGAAGGGCGCGTTCACCGGAGCCTATAATCGGCACAAAGGTCGATTCGAAATGGCTCATGGAGGGACACTGCTCCTGGACGAAATTGCCGAAACACCAATAAAATTTCAGGCAAAGCTGCTGCGGGTTCTCGATCAGCAGGATTTTGAACGTGTCGGAGGAAACGAAAACATTAGGGTCGATGTTCGAATAATAAGCACTACAAATAAGGATTTATTGCAGGCGGTGCAGCAGGGACGATTCCGTCAGGACCTTTACTATCGACTAAACGGCATAAGATTAGTCATTTGCCCTCTGAGGAAACGAAAGGATGATTTGTCTGACCTCGTATGGTATTTTGTCAATCTTTATGCCCGCGAAGCCCAGCGTCGTATCACTGAGCTCGACGCGGTGATGATGGACATTTTCGCCAAATACCACTGGCCCGGCAATGTGCGGCAATTGCGCAATGTCGTGCGGACATCGCTGATTTTGGGTCTTGGCGAAGCCCTGTCACTGGCCGATGTCTCCTGGCTCTTTGACGAATTACAACCGCTGCCACAGGAAAAAGAAAACGGTCATAATTCGTCGTGCGCAATAGATGCGTATGCACCCACTCCTTCTTGTGAAAGCAGGAGCGAGAGCGGACTTGGCGGAGTACCCCTTGAGCAGATTGAGCGAAGAGCTATCCTGGATACTTTACAGCAGACCGGAGGCAACCGGACCAGGGCCGCAAAGGTATTGGGAATTAGCGACCGAACGTTGCGGGACAGAATACACCGATATCGCAGAGAAGGCTTCGATGGTGAGCTTAGCCGAACCGGGTGCTTGCAGCCGGCCTTCGGCGCGAGCGCTCAGTCGAACGCTTAAGACCCCACACTTACGTGTGGGGAAATAGAAGGATACCACACATATAAATGTGTGGAGGAAAGGAAAGACGAAAATGGCGGATACAGATGAGACAAAAGAGCAACAGCAGGAGCAAAAGCAAGAGCAAAAAGAACGGGAGCAGGTAAAGGCGGAACCGAGCGATAAGAAGGCCTTTGGGGGCCGCTTGCAGTGGATAATAATGGCTGTTGTTATAATAGTTGGTGCCGGTGCAGGCTTTGGACTCGGTCGAATATTTGGTGGTTCCGGCACAACCGAGACCGCCCAGGCCACCGAAGGCGGACCGACTCTGCCGGAGGGCATAAAAGTGAATACCCCGGATTTGACCGGCGACGAATCTCAGGGAACCTGGTACTATGATTTGGAGCCTGTTGTGGCAAATCTTGATGCACCCGGCGTAACACGCTACGTTCGGCTGACTCTGACACTGGAAATAGACCCTCAAGTCGAGCAGAAGAAAGGAGTCGTTTTTATTGAGGAGAAAAAACCACTCCTGACAAACTGGCTTACCATCTACCTTGCAGGTTTAAGCCTTGAAGATATAAGAGGGGACAGGAACCTCAAGAGTATTCAATCCCAGGTACTTGATGCTTTTAACGAAAAGCTTTTTCCTGATTCCAAACCTCGAATCAGACGCGTTCTGTTTAAGGAATTTGCCGTACAATGAGTACCAGAGCAGCTCACAATTTAACTAAAGAAATGATGCAACAGCTCCTTATGGCTATCGGTTCGGGGCCGATGGAGGATACCACGCAGATAAAGGCTACAGAATACAGTTGGCATCAACCTCACTACTTTGATAGAAGCCAGCTCAATAAACTCGAAGATTTCACAAAAAAAGTGGCCAGGACAATCGCTGAAAAATTCACTGACTTTTGCAACAACGAGTTCGATGTAGCGGTTGTCTCCATCACCCAGCATTTTGCTGCTGAGCTTGTTGACCTGGCCCTGGAGAGCAAGCAGAATGATTATTACCTGGCTTTCGGCAACAACCAGGAGACTTCATGTGGACTTATTTGTGTACCTACACAAACTGCATCCATCTGGGCGACACAATTGCTTGGGGATACTGAATCCGAAGGGGATTCGAGGGTGGATTTATCGCTGTTGGAAGAGTCGCTTTTATTAGACATCACCTCTGCCATCGTTGACGCGTTTTCCAGCCCTTCTAAAACTTACAATTTCCAGCCGGCTGAGAATATTGTCAGAAGGCTCTTGCCTCTTGACCTCAAAGGCACAGAAGAACTCTGCAAATTTACTTTTCAAGTCAAGAAAAACGACCAGGAGGACAGCTCCGAAGCTTACATCTTAATACTCTCAAACAAACTCCAACATATGGTGGGAAAAACCGTGGAAGCTGTTGCCAAATTCTCGCCCGAGGAGATTTCAAAAGCAATCCTTGGCCGTATGCAGGAAATGCCCGTTTCTGTTGTGGCTCAAGTGGCTTCTGCCGTGCTCCCCTTTGGAGAAATAGTGAGTCTTCGACCCAATGATATACTCTTACTTGATAAGAGAATTGATGAGCCGATTGAATTGATAGTAAACGGACAAAGGGCCTTTCTGGCCAGGCCCGCAAAATCAGCCGGAAAGCACGCTGTGCTGATTACGGAACTGGCTTGTAATACATAAAAGATATAAATCCAATTACAGGTACTTAATAAAGAAAAGGAAATCAAAATATGGCGGAAACAACTGAAGCCACAGAAGAAAAGACCGAAGAAAAGCAGGACCAGGAAAATCCGTCAGAGGCTGAAGCACAGGAAGACCCAAAAACGCAGGTACAACCTGTTGAATTTTCCGAGGTTCCTGCAGCAGGGGACACAGGTGCCGGCGGAAGTATTGACGTCTTACTGGACGTGGGCATTTTTATTACTGTTGCTATTGGACAGACAGAGATACCTGTTCGCAGACTCTTGCAGCTTGGACCTGGCTCGGTGTTGGAGCTTGATAAATCTATTGATGAACCGGCAGACTTGTACCTGAGGGACACTAAGTTTGCCACGGGAACTATAGTGGTGGTGGACGGCCGGTTCGCCATCAAGATAAAGCAGATTCTTGGCCTTGATGATTCTGCTCTCGATGCGTAAATCAGAATCACCCGCTTCTTGCTTTCGCAATCCACAGGATGCCTCTCGGCAGAAAGCAGCGGGGTAGAAGGAACCATAATGGCAGACGCGGCACAACAAAGCTCATCAGGATTGGTGGGACCCCGTTTGCGCAAAACAGCGGAGCCGAATCCCATCAATATGCCGCTTGCGTCCCACAGCAATATTATCTTGGCTGTTGGACTGGTGGCGGTCCTTGCCACAATTATAATCCCTCTGCCCACCCCAGTGTTGGATATGTTTCTCGCTTGTAGTATATCCCTGGCTGTGGCTGTCTTGATAGTTACACTATCGTCAAAAGAAGCACTCGAATTATCTACTTTCCCTTCACTGCTGCTTTTTGTAACGCTGTTTAGACTTTCTCTTAATGTCGCCTCAACCAGATTGATACTTCTACATGGCAACGCAGGCAGGATTATCGAGACCTTCGGCGGCTTCGTTGCCGGAGGCAGTTTCGTCGTCGGGCTCGTAATCTTTTTAATCCTTGTTGTCATCCAGTTTATAGTAATCACAAAAGGTGCCGAGCGAATAAGCGAAGTTTCTGCACGTTTCACACTTGATGCTATGCCCGGCAAGCAAATGGCAATTGATGCCGACCTTAACGCTGGAACTATCACCGAGGAGCAGGCCAACGAGCGCAGAGCAAAAATTGTCAAGGAAAGTGAGTTTTATGGCGCGATGGACGGTGCCAGCAAATTCATTCGGGGAGATGCCAAGGCAGGGCTGCTAATCACCGCGGTCAACATAATCGGCGGGATAGCTATGGGTTATTCACGCGCTATGCCCCTTGCCGATGCTGTAAGGACTTATTCTATCCTTTCCATCGGCGATGGACTCGTAACACAGATACCATCGGTAATAATCTCCGTCAGTTCAGGCTTTTTGGTAACAAAAATCTCGTCACGCTATAGCGTTGGACAGGACCTGTCCAGACAGTTTCTTAAGGCCAGCCAGCCGCTGATTATAGCGGCTGTTGTCATTGGTTCGCTGGCGCTTGTGCCCGGCCTGCCCAAAATTCCTTTTCTACTGTTGGCTACCGGCGCCGCCATGTTTGGTCGAGTAGCGGCTAAATCTGAAAAGGGCCGCAGCAAACGCGAGGCTCCTCCGAAGGCAAAGGCTGAAAAACAGCCGGTTGAGGACCTGCTCGAAGTCGATAGGGTTTCTGTACAGGTCGGCGTCCGATTGATTAGCATGGTTGACCCTCGTAAAGACAGCGCCATTTTTGAGCGTATCGGAGCATTGCGGAGAAAATTCGCACAGGAGCTTGGTATTGTTATACCTCTCGTGCGACTGCGGGACAATATCAGCCTCGAACCGACTGCCTACGAGATTCGACTATCAGAGCTGCCCGTAGCAAAGGGACGATTGGAGCCCGACATGTTCCTTGCTATGGATTCCGGTGCTGTCCAAACCAAAGTCGAGGGTATAGAAACTACCGAACCTGTGTATGGCTTGCCCGCTCTCTGGATTAAACCGGCAAACAAGGAAAAGGCCGAATTAAACGGATATACCGTCATCGACCCTGAATCCGTCTTTATTACGCATCTGTCCGAAACACTGCGAAAACATGCTGACGAGTTGTTGACACGTGAAGACGTACAGCTTCTTGTTGACCGTCTCCGCAAGACTCAACCGTCATTGGTGGGCCAAATCGTTGGCGATGACAGAGAAGTATCTATTGGACTGCTTCAGCGTGTGCTTAAAAGCCTTCTGAAGGATGGAATACCAATTCGTGATTTAACAACAATACTTGAATCGCTGGGAGAACACGCCTCAAAGACCAAAAACCCTGTTGCTTTAACAGAGATGGTTCGAAAGTCGTTAAGCAGGACCATTACCGACCAGTTAAAAGACGAGGCCGGCAAAATCTCAGCCATAACCCTCGACCCCGCCCTCGAACATCAGATGACTTCAACTTTGCGGCAGGAAGCGGAGACAATAAACCTCGCATTGCCGACCGAAATGGTAATGGATATAAGCCGAAAAATTGCACAAGCCTGGAAGCAGGCGTGCGACAAAGGCAGGGACAAGTTAGTTTTGCTGTGCGATTCGAGACTGCGTGCGCCTCTGTCGGCAATGTTATCACGAACGGTGCCGCTGTTGCCGGTCGCCGCCTATGATGAAATCGTGCTCGGAACCGAAGTAGAACCAATAGAAGCTATATCTATCCAGCAGACTGAATTGACACAGCAGCAGGAGCAGGAACTTGCTGGAGTCTTAAAGTGATAATGTAATTCGTCGCCCAGCTTGTTCGCTTTGCGAAGAAAAGCAGCGGCGACACAAAATACGGGGCACAAAATTATGCCGTTACACGTTCGGTCAATTGCAGTAAGCGTTGCGGTGATATGTTTTTTCGGCCTGAGCTTAATCGGCTGGGCCAGTGCTCTGTCACCGTTTACCTGCTGTAAGAGGGCTCTCGCCGGGGCGGCGGTTGCGTATATAGCAGGAGCCTGGGCTGTAAAAGCGATAAACGCTATTTTGATGAACGCGATAGTTACAAGCTGGATGAAGCGCCAAGAGGAAAAAGAAAATGCCGATAAAGGCTGAAAACATTCCTGTGCGTCGGTTTATTGGGGGGCAAAAGGAATGCGGTGAGTCTTCGATGGTGAGCTCAGCCGAACCACCCAGTCGGACCGCTGATAAATCGGCCTTGGGGACCGCTCCGGCTGAACTGAGCGTCGAAGCCCTTAAAGATAGCAGGAAGCATCTGAATACCGCCGCATTGCGCGCATACGCCGGCCAGAAAACACAATCGCTCAGGAATGAACGGATAACTGAATTTTTGCCTATGGTTCGTAAAATAGTCTACAAGGTCGTAGTGTATCTGAAGCCTCCGTTATCTTTTGAAGATTTAGTATCCGCAGGAGCTGTTGGACTGGTCAAGGCCGCACGCGATTTCGACCCGTCTCACAATACCGAGTTCAAAACGTATGCTTATACTAAGGTCAAGGGAGCTATTTTGGATGAACTCAGAGGCTCATCTTTGCTGCCTGCAAATCTCAACAAGCAGATTCGCAATGCAATGCAGTTGGCACAGAAAATCACCGAGCGGACAGGCGCCGCACCCACTGACGCCCAGTTGGCTGAAGAGCTTGGAATAACAGTTGATAAACTTTATGAAACATTAAAAAGTGCTCGTGCCCGGCATTTTGTCTCCATCGATGGATTTGGAGAGGACACGCCTGCACTGGGCGACCTCTTGACGGCGCCAAACACCGCTACTCCTGTCCAGCAGATCGAACAGGCCGAGCTTATAGATAAGTTGGCCGAGGCGATACAACAGTTACCAGCCAGGCAGAGACAAATTGTTCTGTTTTATTATCAGCGGCACCTGACGATGAAGCAGATTGCAGAGGTTTTTGAAATTACCGAGCCGCGCGTCAGTCAACTGCACGCAAGTGCTCTATTTAACCTGTCCGTAGAATTGAGGCAGTGGAAAGATGGCAGATAGTGATTCAAATATAATTAAGCCGGTCGATAGTTTGCAAAATATTCCAGCCGCCGGACGACGCGAGAACAGAAAGCGCCGTCAGCAGCCGCAAAAGGAAAATAAGGAATATTCCGAACAAGAGCAAAACAGCTCAGCCGACGAGCAGGACCTGCAAAGCGAGCTTGATGAAAGCGAAGATGACCGGAATACTATCGACTATTGCGCGTGATTCAATAATTCTCATCTTACAGGAAGCAATGAAAGGTTGGGATAGTAAATGCCAAAAACAGTGGGACACATTATAAAGGGAAGCGATGTAAAAATCGAAGGTCAATTCCGTCTCGATGTGGCGCAAGTGCAGTCTTCAATAGGTGGGCCCCAAAAAACAACAGCAGCCCTGGTCACGCCCAAGGCGCGTATTATGGAAAGCCAACCTGGGTTTGCAGTCATAGAAATAACCTGTTCTTGTGGTAAAAGAACGGATTTAAGATGTGAATATGCCGGCGCTGAACAGGCGCCTAACGAAACAAAAATTAATGGAGAAAAACAAAATGCAAACTAACCAAAAAATTATGATTTCACTAACTTCATCACTGCTGATTGTTTTGTCGTCGGGCTGTACGGTTACTAAAGAGCCGGGGAAGCTCTCTGTTGAGCCTATCTCACTTCAGCAACAGCAACCGCAACAAAACGCCACGCAGTTGCCGAGCGGTTCTGTTGCGAAAAGGTTCCAGGAATCCACCACGCAAGGCCCAACCGTAGTGGAGTCCGCGATAGAATTGTCGGAAAAATACGCTGAGCTCTCCGTAGAAGCGTCTGCCCTCCGGCAGGAAAAACAGGACCTTATCACCAAAAGCCAGCGGCTTAAAGATCAGGTCGGCGCTCTTGAGACTCAATTGCAGCAGACGCAAAAGGAATTAACCGAGGCAAATGACTTTATGATTGAAATGCGTATTGAATTGAATAATTGGAAGACCGACATCCTCGGTTTTCGTGAGGAGATGCGCGACGCCGATACAGCCCAACTGGAAACGTTGCTAAGGATACTTACAATCCTCGGCGGAGAGGTCAAGGCAGAATTAGTTAAGGGAGAGAACAAAAGCTCAGCAGCCGTATCGATGAGTGAAACCAGCCAATCTAAACGGAACTAAATCAGAACTTTAGGGCAGGAAAATGAATACCTTCAAAACAGAATTATCGCTTCTTGGTGTTCGTATCACGTTGTTCGTATCTTACATCTTATATGGGATACGCAATGCGATTTACGATACTCGATTCACAATATTGTTGTTGTTGCCGGTTCTTTTATCAGCTTCAGGCTGCCAGTTCTATACAGTCGCTGCTCCAATGGCGGAGTACTATTATCGAAATCCGAATAAGGATTTGTCCACCGTTGGCAGGACTGCTTTAGTCGAGCTGGAAAACAATTCGAGTTATCCCCAAATTTCCGCTGATGTAACCGAATCCCTTTTCCAGGCATTGCAGAAGAAACAGCTTTTCGGATTAGCTGTTATCCGCCGGAGTGACCCTGCCTGGCGCAGCTTGCAGCTTGGCTTAAACTCGGTTCCCCAAACGCAAAGTACTGCGGCGGCGGGGTCGTCGGCATATACCCTTGACCAGTTGGTCGCATTCCACAAGACATTAAAGTGCGATGCGATATTGCTCGGAACTATTACCCAGTTCAAGCCTTATCCTCATATGGCCATTGGTCTTCGCCTGAAGCTTGTGGACCTGAGGGATGGGCAGTTACTGTGGGCTTTTGAGCAAATTTGGGACACAGCCGATAAAACGACTGAGCTTCGGATAAAAAGCTATTTTCAATATCAGATACGCTCTGGTTTTGAACCTTTGCGTGAACAGTTAGTAGCTGTGAGTCCGATTGAGTTTATCAAGTTTGTAGTTTATGAGGTGGCAGCAACACTATAGAGCAAAAACGAAAGCTCGAAAACACGTGTTTTCGACCGAAAAAAACGTCAACTTTAGAAAAAAAATGAGAATCCGGCAAAAAATCCTAAAGTTTTGTCAAAATTGTGCGAGAAAAATTGTGGGATTAGAAGTCCTGAGAGAAAAGTAATGCAATGATAGAGAAAATAAATACCAATCAAATTCGTGATTCTTTGGAAGAATTATCTTCCAGGCAGCCCAACTCCGGCGGTGCCGTTCCAAATAGTGATATGGATGTATCCGTGCAGGTTAATTATGCTTCTTTAATTGACCAGGCAATGCAGGCCTCGCAAACGGATGCCGATGCCGTAGGCGCGGCACGAAAGCTTTTACTGTCAGGCCGGCTTGAAAGTCCGAAAAACTTCCGAGCAGCCGCAAAAAACATCATAAAATTCGGTATATAAAAACCTTAACTGAGAAAGAGTTAAATCGCAGGGCCGACCACGGACGGTCGAATCAGAAGCCCGAACGGATTTCAGAAACTCGGCGAGGAAATGTGTAAACTTGGCACCACGAAGGTTACTCATTCCTCGCCGTCCTTTTGTTTACATTCCGGGCCGCATATTGAAAAAATATGATGGCTACGCAAAATATGAAATCGGAAACTTCAATCAGGGGAAAGTTCAAAAAGCTTTGGAAATATTACCTGCTGCAAAGCTTATTGGCTGCCGCTGCTCTGTTTATCCTCGTCCTTGTCCTGGGCAAAGACAAAATGGTCGTAATCAGCGCAATGGGGGCCACTGCTTTTATCGTATTCGCAGTACCCAAAGACTACTCCGCACAAACAAGAAATGTCATCGGCGGCCATCTGGTCGGATTGGCCTCTGGAGCTATATTCTATTATACTCCCCTGCCGTATTATTCCCTTGAATATGCCCTTGCAGTTGGAATTGCTATCTTCGTTATGGTAGCTTTGGACGTTGAGCACCCACCGGCCGCGGGCACAGCTTTGGCCGTCGCAATAAATGAAGTCTCCCCCATCGACGCTTTTGTCATCATAATGATAAGCGCGTTGGTATTGTCTCAATGCCGCTATTTCCTCAGAAACTACTTAAAAGATTTGCTCTAAGCTGACCTGCTCTTCAAGGCCCTTCGCCTGTAAATCAAAAAGCTGGGCCTCAAACGTAACAATCAAGAATCTGTCCCGTTAGGCCGTCGTCTATGGACACTCTTGTTATCTCCAGCAGCTCTGTATAGGTAAGGGTTCCCGAAGCCGACTTATAGGATTTGGGGGGCCTGGTAACAACATCGCCACTCTTATGGTAAGCATTAATTGACGTGCTCACTTGCCGCACTGCGTTACTGCTTTTGCCGAGAGCCTTGGTTCTAACAACTCTACACGGGATTCTCTTTACCATATCATCACACTCCCTGTGAAGGCTATGTTAGCACATTCAAACAGCTAAATCAAGGAAAATAGCATCAGCCTGGCCCACAGGCCTCAGACTTTTCGTAGTAACGATGAAACTGCTTGCGATAAAGTGATATTATAGGACAAGGAGAAAGGACTTCTCCAAACGCCAAAAGATGTGTTTGGGGGCGGGGAAATTTATAATGGATGCACATCGGGTCTGTGGCTAAAATACTGTGTGTCTAAGTAGGTCTCGAATTTCAGTACCTGGCTTTTGACAAAGGTCTTTACTGATGCAGATTATTGCCCAATGCCCGGCCTGTGGCTGCGTCTGGTTACTCGACGGCAGCGCCGCCGACCGTCGCATAAGATGCCGCAAGTGCCACAAGCTGTTCAAAGTCCCGAAGCTCGACGAAGTGCCGAAAGCGGTCAAGGTGATAAAGCACGCAAAGAGCACTACTTACGTGGATGAAGCCGGCAAAACCTACGGCTAATGCCGACCGATTACCAATGTTACGAGGCGATTATTGCTGCGATTCTCCGTTGCTATTTTAATCCAGCCTTTACTCCATAAGGCTTTTTACATATTCGATAGTCTCCATAACAAGCCGATATTGCTCGCTTTGTTCTTCACACGTTATTATCCAGTCGTTTTTGTCAGGCTCACCCTTCTCGCCGCATCCGTTCATCTTTGCTAAAATGTCATTTCGGAGTTTACTCAGAGCACCGGTGTAGTTTCCTTCCTCAATCATCTTCAGCGCTGCATCTATCTTTTTCAATAGAGCGTTTTTCATGTTCTCATTCTTTAAGCTCTCCGGCTCAAGCAACACCTCTACCGCATCGGCAAGTGTCCCCTGCAGTGACGATTCCACATTAGACCAGTTTGTCTCGGTTCCTTCTGCGTTTCTGGCCTTTACGCTATACCAGTATTGCTGTCCTAACTCCAGGCCGGTGAACTCGTAGCTGGTTTCGGTAATCCAGCCGGTGTTGTAAAGAATACTGGTAAAGTTCGCATCCTCGGCACACTCAGCGTAATACTCATTGGCACCAGGTACAGGTTCCCAGTAAATAGTGTTGCTGGTCTCTAAAGTTACCTCGGGTTCGGTATGCAGCACTGGTGTCAGCTCCCACCATAGCCGGGGATAATCGACGCCCTCGTCAATAGTCCAGACAGGTGTGTTGAAATCCCAGCCGGCACCTTCAAATGTAGAGCGTATCTGCATCTCGTTAGTAACAAGTCCTGTTCCCCCATCGCTTGTTGTTTGGCCGCTGGTGTTGACATCCCAGAAAGAAGCGGAAATCTCACCGCGATAATTCCATCCCACCAGTCCGCCGGCATCGGAATGTCCCGTAACGCTGCCGATCGAATAGGAGTTGGCGATCTTACCTTTATAATTTTCCCCCACAAGACCGCCGACGTCGGAATGTCCCGAAACGCCGCCTGTCGAATAGCAATTGGTGATAGTGCTATTATTACTTCCAGCGAAGCCGCCGACGTCTTCATTCCCGGCAGCACTACCCGTAGAATAGCAGTTGTTGATTGTGGCACCGCCATAATTGCTTCCCACGAGTCCGCCGACATTAGATCTGGTCCCCGAAGCGCCGCCGGTAGAATAGCAGTGGCTGATTGTACCTTTCTGATTCCATCCCGCCAGTCCGCCGACGTACATATTTCCCGAAGCGGTACCTTTGGCATAGCAGTTGGAGATTGTGCCAGAATAGTTATGCCCCACCAGGCCGCCAACACTCCATCCGGTCCCCGAAGCGTCGCCGGTGGCATAGCAGTTGGTCATTGTGCGATAAGAATGTCTTCCGGCGAGTCCGCCGACATTATACTCGCCGCTAACGTCCCCATCAGCATAGCAATTGGTCATTGTTGACGAATTGTCTCCTACGAGGCCGCCGGCGAAATCACCACCTCTAACTTCTCCTACGGCATAGCAATTTGTGATTTTGCCATAAGAACTCTCACCGGCCAAGCCGCCAACGGAACCATTTCCCGAAACGGTGCCTGTGGTATTGCAGTTGGAGATTGTTGCGAAATTGTCTCCCACGAGCCCTCCGAC